>Ga0247676_1000059_pt1 | contig 37773 bp, 63 predicted proteins | sample CNK17_metaG_FD_182802 | JGI IMG/M metagenome (GOLD analysis project Ga0247676, IMG submission 182802) | Soil microbial communities from Purdue University Martell Research Forest, Indiana, United States - CNK17 | ecosystem: Environmental > Terrestrial > Soil > Temperate forest > Bulk soil...
CGATCCGTACCACTCTACCTTAGCGTCTATATCTAAGGCACTTAAGGTTTGTGGAGGAGGATTAAGGCCAGTTGGTCCAAGTGGAACAACAGCTGTCGCTAAGTTATTGTAACGACGCATACGAAGAATCTGACCAGATCTCTCTGGAAGACGCTTCTTCATCGCCATTGTCTTGTGTATCAAATCCGGCATTGGTCTGGACAACAGTTTCATATCGAAACGTTGTTGGACCGGTGCGGGTAGAACACTGGTTGTTGTAATAGTCATACTATCCTAAGGTTTGTTATTTACCTTCGGTTTGCATAACCCATCATTTCTTCATAAAGTTGTCTCTTTTCCTCTTGACTTGAGAACGAAAAGTTATTTGCGTGCGCAAGTGGCCTTGCCTGAACAGCATTGCTGGAGACAGGCTTTTGAGTATTTTTGGCAACTTTTTCCATATCTGCTGAAGGCCTCTTTTTACTTTTTTCATTGTAAAAAGCTGACTTTTTGATTAGCTTGTAAGCTGCAGCGTATGGATTTTGAGACGATTTGATAAGGTCTGCTACCTCTGGATCATCTTTTATAAGTTCATTAACGTTGTCTTCAGAAACAACGTCGTCATAATCCTTGTGTTTAAGACGAACGCGATCTTCTGCAGTGGCATACTCTTGCTGAGCTAAAAGTTCTTGTGCCTTGCGCAGGGCTAGAGCTTCAGCTTGTTTACGAGTTAGATAATCCTCTTGGCCGAGTCCTTCTAATTCGTCAACTTGTTCTGCTTGAGGCTGACTACGTTGATATTCGCGTTGTTCTAATTCTTGGATGCGACGATTTTGTTCCTGCATGATTCTTCTGGCTTCTGCAAAGTTATATTCCTTGCTGCCCTTTTGAGGCTCTTTCTGCTCAGCAGAATCCTGAACTGTTTCAGTTTCTTGTGGTTGAACGACTTCCGCTACGTTCTGATTTTCTTCTTCTGACATGTTCCTCATTTGCATTGGCGAGATGCTGATACGCCGAAGGTGAAATACGCCCGAAATTCGATCGAGAAATCCCGATCTAATAGAGACAACGGCGACTTGTCATCTAAATTTTTTATAATTAACATAGGGAAAGATTTGAACGAAAAGAAATATTTGGCGTTATAATGCTATTTAGGTATAAGTAGACATAACTTGATATGAATGAGGTTATATGACGAATTGGATTAGGATGAGAGAACAAAAACCAGAAGATGCTATTTTTCTTGGATATTCCCCCAGTTCTCGAGCACAACACACAAATGGATTATCAATAATTAAAAAAAATGATGAATATTTTTGGGAACAAATGGAAATACTTGAAATTAGTCATTGGTTACCACTCCCTATACCTCCTAAAAGAAATGATTTAATTCCAATTGATAAACTACAAGGCTGGGATGAACTTAATGTAAGATTAACTAATATACTTTGTCAAAATAAAATAGAATATAAACAAGATTTGATTGATTTAACTTTAAAGAAAGTATTCGCTATGAGAAATATGGGGAAGAAAACTGCCAAAGATTTGATTAATTTTATGGAAATTAATGAAATAAAATTTTCTAATTGTTCAGATTATTCCTTTTAGAAATCTTAATTACCAGGAAATGGAATAACAGGATTGTTAGGTCCAATGATATCAGCAAAATTCGTTAAATTAATTATGCTATAATCTCCTGTTGGAATTATTTGAGCTTGTTGACCTGGAGTAAAAAATGGTGGTCCGATAGGAGGAACGATTTTTACAAGTGGAGCAGGGGCAAAAGCTCCGATATTTGTGGTATTTATCCCTTGTATATTTTTTGATCCTGATAAAACAGTAATAGGCACTAATTGGTTTGGAAAACCATTTGCTACTGCCATAAAGAATGTTTTGCCATTTAAAGATTCCATTACTCCAGGATAAGGAATAACAATCTTACACATTATGCCAGATGAATAACCATGAGGAGTTGCAGTGGTAATAACACAAATACTTGAATTTGTAATATTTGAAATATTAACAGCTGGCGGGACTGGAGTTATTAAAGGATTAGCAAAAGGCGTCACACAAGTGATCCTTCTGCATAGGCCATGATGTCCTTGACTATTTTTCTGTCCCAGCCTTCAGGTTCTTTCATGATTTCAATTGCTTCTTCTACATGTGGAAGTCCCCATTCATAGCTTAATTGGCCGACTTTGGGATGAACCATATAAAGTGCCATCCCCCATTCAGGACGAGGGCGTGTGCGTCTAGCAATGTGTTTGACTTTCATGACACCTTCTAAAAATGTGTCATGGCTAATCACTTCACTTATATACCAATCTTCTTGGAGATTTTCATGTTGTTTGACGAGTTTCCAGAGAGATTCCATGTACTTTTTGCCCATGGCATCTGTGGTATCTCTGACAGTTTGGGTATCTTGGGCCGTTGTCTTAGCGTGTTTGTCTAAGAGTTGTTGGCCCAAAGTTACCCGAGGTGATTCTGATTGCTTATTTTTACAATCGGGAATCATTTCTACCTCTTTTTTTTAGATTTCGACTTTAAAGATTTAAGAAGGCTTTTATCTTCACGAATACTTTCTTTGGATTCGTGAATATCTTCTTTCAAATGCTTTTTGACCATTGGGGATTTTTTAAAAGCAGCTTTTTTTGCCATTATCTTTTCCCCGCAGGCTTTTGAACTGGAGGTCTTGCATACTCCATTTCTTTGACTACTTGTTTGCTTTTAGTAGGCTTAAGTTTACTTTTTGCTTTTTTCATTATACTGCATACCCTGGGTGAACAAAGTCTCCACGGACTCTTCCATTATCTTTTTTAGCGATCATGGTTTTTTCTTCCATATAGTTCATGGAACCATCGCTATGTGGATGCATTACGTAGTCATTATTTGCCCAATCTTTGCGCATTGCATTATTGGTGACATGACCGATGCCGAAATCTGCCATGTTTGAAGCATGACCTTCAGCTGTTGCTTTAATGCCTTTGTCGTCCATGATTCCAGCATTTGGAGCCATGTGAAAAGCATTGTCGTCTGGATAACTTCTTGAATGTTTTGCCATATTTTTCTCCCCTTTGAGATTTTAGCTTACACTTAACATATACTAAATTATTTACTAAGCATTTTGTGATTGCACCATTTGAGGCTGGTTCGTTTGTTGAGGTGGTGGTGGCACTAGATGCTCAACTGGAGTCGCTGCGTTAACCTTGGCCGTTTGTGTGTGTTCTTCAATTGCCTTAAGCATTGCAATAAGTCGTTCAATTTGGCTTAAATCTATGTCTTCCAGCTCTTTAAGAGTGCGAACCTTAGCTAAAGTTGCCATGTCACGATCTTCTTGAGCACGTGTGATTCTTTCAGCTGATAAAGCTGCATCAAGACTTATCTTATTGATTCTTTCTTGAGCTAAAGCTCTATCAGATTCCGATTTAGCCTGGATTGAATCCATGGTGACTTGTTGAGCTTGCATGCTCTGTTGTGTTTGAGCTTGTTCTTGTTGTTGAGCTTGTTGTGTTTGGGCTTCAATCGCATCAGTAAGCTGTTTTTTATCTTGTAATTGGGCAGCATTGACAAGAACACCTTCAGGAACATTGATACCAAGTTCACGGAGACTCACCAATTGTTGGAACTGCATTTGCTTCTGAGAAAGTGTGAGTACTCCCTCTTCAACATTACAATTATATTTTGGAAATAGCTTGTTATCGAATTCTTCAGAAGCTGGACGACCAAGAATTTTCGCTACATGTTGAGGGGAAAAGTTTCTATGAATCAGCTCTAACGTTAATCTTCCCGCATGCATTTGTGTTTCATCTAATTGATCAAATAATATTTGAAGTGTGGTCAATCCAGCACCTTGTCGGAGCATGGAAAGCACTCCTGCTTTTTCATCTTGTGCACTTCCGAGGAGCTCTTCATTAATACCAGATATTTGAGAAATTTCGTCTGCCATGACCTTTGAAAGCTCGAAAATCGATGGTGGTAAATCAGGTGGGGGGATAGTTTGCACGTCGTTCATATCAGCATTTGCTTTGAGCGCAAGTGCTCTTCCTTGGCCTGTTAAGAACGCATCGTTGGGATCTACAAGAGCATTTTCTTTGTACTTAATCCCAGAATTTATTTGACTTTCCATGATGTCATTTAAAATATTCACTTTGCGATTGTAGATATATTGAGCATCGCGAAGGCCTCTCACAATTCCTTGTTGTTTAAGAGCATAATATGGAATATAAGGTGAGTAATAACCCCAAGTTCCAACAAATGGATGTTGGTCGATCTGATACGGGTTCGGCCCGTCGTAAAATATTCTATTACCAACAGCTACAGCTAACTTATAAGTTTGTTTTTCAGTTTTAACGACACTGAGTTGAGGGAACATTTCAAGATATTGTTTTAAGTCTTTGTCACTTCCTTCCCATTCCAAAAGCTCGCCAGATTCTTGGTCATAAACATTTTTCGCTGTTCGATAGTCGAGGTACCAATATTCGTCATATGGTAGAAGTCCTCGAATGCCATATTGATAATTTTCTGGTAGAAAAATAAACTTGTCATCACGATTAGCAGTATATGGAATTGAATAAACTTCTTTCTCGCGTTCAGGCATCAAAGCTGTGATTTGCTTTTTACTCATCCATTTGCGAGTCCAGATATAATTGGCATCTGACAAATCTTTTTTCTTGGAAGTGGGATCAATGAAGGCACCGTTATATGGAATATTGTCGACTTTGATTATTCCATTGACGGGATCTTCACGATAATCAACCCAGAAGGAAAGGAGATTCATGCCAGTTATAAGCGCTCCTTCAAAAGCATCTGAAAGAACGTTATAGAAATTATTATTATTATTTACCCATTGGAGTACGCCAGAATTATCGTCGGCTCCCTGCTGATCTTGGTCATGTACAGGCGTGACAATTGTTGTCTTGCGATTTCGGCGTTGAAATCCAACGGGCATGTTAACAATACGACGTATCCTATTGAATGTGAACTGTCTACGAGTTATAGGAATTAATTGACCATATATCTGGTTCCAGAGAGTCTGATCACCAGCATGGAATCTTGTATCGATATCTGCTTCATTCCAATACTGTTGATTGAGGGTAATTCCTTCACGATAGGACTGTTCCATTCGAGCTTTTATCGTCATGGAATCATCGGTATAATAGGGAGTCAAATCAGAAAAAGTCATGAATGAGGCCTATGATTAAAGCCTCACCTTAACTAAAAATTTAATTTGAACGAAATTCTTTCTAATTTTTTCAGACTGGCTTATTTATTGAGATATACCAATCAATCATTTGATAGATCAGACTTGATAAGTCTTTGACTGTGTTTGCTTTGCTGATTGTGCCATGTCTTTGGTTCCAAACAGTATGAAGTTGTGTGATAGGAACAGTTTTCCAGTTATCACCAAATGCCCATATCATGAATTGAGCAAATGTGACTCCTTTAATATGACAATATAAAGTAATATTATGAATCATGGCAATTGCATGAGTGTAAGAGGAAGTAAATCTTGCGAAAAAGTTTATAATCCAAGCTAACATAAGCTTCCTTTTGGTTATAGGTTAATGTCGAGGAATGGTTTCCTTCGGAAGATGCACAGGAAAATTATTAAAAGCAATGCGAAGTTTGTTTTGTTGGGCTTTGGTTCGCTTCTTCTTGCCATCATTTTCCCAAGTATCATTAATTGAGCGCGTAGACTGAAAGTCTTTGCAATCCTGGGAGCAGAATTTCTCAATTTTATACGATGAGAGGAATTTTTTTTCACATGTTGTGCAAGTTCTTTCGATCGTTTTCTCTGCTTTGGCCTTTTTTTTCTTTTTGTTTGCTCTTAATCTGATCGAATTGCAGACTATGCAATATTTTTGGTTAGGTTTTGGTTTATTTATGATATTTATGCAGGTTGCACAACGCATTATCTATCTCTCAAATAATCGAAGCCTTGATTTTGTTTTGGGTCGACTCCATCATCTCGACCGAACTTGCGTTTAAGCTCACGATGCTTTTCCAGTGAATAACCAGTGCTATCATTAAAACCTTCGATTGACTGACAAAGATACCGCATCGCATCTGCTCCGTGTGAACTCCAATCATGAAGGGGAGTATCGCTGTAACATTGATACTTTTCGTTATAAGTTTTGCGATAGCTCTCGAGGCATTTAATAAGTTGTTCACATTTAGTCGCATCTATAAAACTTCTTGGCAGATATTTTCTAACTCTTTCAATTCCCACCTCGAGAAAATCCCTGGGTAAGATGATAGGCTTGATCCCAAGCTCATAAGCATACTTCGCAATCCCACCATGTCCCTTAGATAAGCTTCCTGCTCCTGCGTCATGTGGCATGTAGTGATTGCCATAGTTGTAATTGTATTTCGATCGTTTACTTTCAAGAACGTTAATATAGTGTGGAAGTGTCTCACCATGTGCCTCATAATAGTCTAAGATGCGGACTTCACCAGAGATCGTCTGGAACCATATGATTGCTGTAGAGTCGCTAAATCCAAGATCCCAAGCAGTGTGGACTTGGGCATAATCGTCATGACGCACATCTTTGATACGTTCGTCCAATCGAAGTTGTGTGAGGATTCTTCCATAATAACTACCCTCGACACCGCGGTCGAAATTACAGAAATATTCTTGCTGAATTGTTTCTTCACTGACGCCACGCTTTTTCATCTCCTCGAATTCATCACTTGAGATCATGTGAGAATCATCGTTTGTTATCTTTTCTGTGTACCACTCTTCAGGATTTTTGCTGGCATAATTCCATAAGTCATAAGCATGATTACGACCAAAGGGTGTTGTATTAAAGAGCGCCCAACCACCGTTTTGTTTTAAAATAGGTTCCAATATAATTGGCCAAGTGCTTGGTTTGTGGTAGGCAAATTCTGATAATACAACACCTATGGGGTTTGTTCCTCTGAGTGAGTCATCGTTATCTGAGCCAAGTACTCTGATGAGGCTGCCATTAACGAGCTCTAAACGCATTTCAGTCTGGTTTGGATCGCGTGTGAGAAGTTGTCGAGGGATGAAATCTAAAAAGCGCTTTCCTGATGAGGTTATTCCTTCCCAGATTGCTTTTCGGGCTTGGTTGTGCTTTGGATAGATATAATAATATATGCCTGTCTTCTTGATCGCTCGAAGCCATAAATAATTCCAGCATGCGACATCCTTACCATGACGTCTTGCCCATAATAGAAAAGCTCTTTTCTTTGTACCTATGCCATGAATGAACTTTTCTTGCCATGGCAGTGGCTCATAATCACTGTGAACTTGAAGTTTCGGACTCGACATGAGGTATAGCTTTTGGTGTTATAACGATTTCATATTCAGAGTATTTGCTATGCTCTTCAGGAAGATTGACGGGCTCACGCTGACCAAGGCGGTTCTTGCCAAGCCAGATAAGCATTGATGGGTTGCCTTCCATAGCAACTTGCACTTGCTTTCTCCTGAGCGAACAATTTCCTTCTGAACGTCCTTTTTCAATGATATCCATATAACGACGTTCTAAAGTATCTACCGAACAACCAATAATCCTTGCCATATCCGGAAGAGTACAAAGAATGGAGGCTAATTCATATATCAGTTTTTCATCATGCTCTTTAGGGGGGTAGCCATCCATTTTTCTTGGAGTGCCATCCTTCTTAAGTCGTGTTGAATATCGGACTGGTTTTTCATTTTTCGTTTTCGAAGTTTTCTTTTCTTCTTCCATAACATCCAATTTTAATGTTTATATTTCAGATATCAGAAGTGAGCTTTTCAACAAAGGGATTTGGCTCCCCCCCTTCGTAAAATAAAGAATACTATTTGCCTTTTTTGTTCCATATAATCATAGTAATTGGCAAAAGGAGGAAGCTATGAGTAAAATGCATAATCCTAGATCATGGAAATTGGTAAGAGATTTAGAACTGCTTGAAGAAGAGGTGGAGTTTGCTGACTTGGCATTTGTTGAGGAGTCCGAGGTTTATTTTTGTAAAGATATTGATGAGTGGGTGGAAATGAAAGGGCTTAAGAAGAGAATGAGCAAAGAGGTTCAACATGTGGATAGAGGATAAGGAAGACTTTTTATGGAATGCAGATGATATTTTCTTAATTAAAAAATTGGATTGTTCTTATGAGGGTTTGCCATATTATGAAATTTGGATTTATATAAATAATAATGTTTATGCCAGTCATAAGTCTATATTCGGTTCCAAAGTGAAATCGATTAGAGATGAAAAATTTGAAGATTTAAAGAATGAGCTGCAAAGATAATCCTAATGATGATAGAGAAGTTTCCAAGTGATGATTTTAGTCCAGAAAAGTGGCATGAGTTTACACAGATATCCGCGAAGTTTGAGGCTGCGATTATAGAAGCGCTGAAGGCGAAGAGTGAGAATATCTATAAGGATTATAGCCATATCTGCCATGCTTTGCTGAGGGTAATTGCTTTCATGACCACTCAGAATAAAGATGAAAAGATGGATGCTTTAGTGATGGGATCTCTTGAGGAATATATTAGAGAGTTAAGAAGAAGACAGAATGATAAAGAAGGAGATAAGGAATGTTAAAGCCAATCGATAGAAGTGTTATGCAAGTTCCTATTGATCCTAATGATAATAGAAATAGATCATTGATTCATGCTAGAACGTTGAGAATTGACCCACAATCAACGAACGATGTTATAGTGGTAGAAGAGTCACGTGAAGTGCGATGGCACGTTAGGCGGAGTTCTATTGCTATTCTGGAGCATTCTGACTTTCCAGGACGAGAAGTGATCATGCGAAACCTAACCGATGAGTTGCAATGAATGTAAATGGTGACAAGCTTCCCAAAAGATGCCAATATTGTGGGAATAGTCAAGATTGTTGGAATAATCAAAGATTAATATTTGTTACAGCTGTTCTTGAAGATGGAACGAATTTCACTGGATTGCATTGTCCCAACTGTAATAGAGTAAATGAATTGCCAGACGATATTTATAGTGATAAGCCCGATTAGCTCATCGGTAGAGCAGTAAGCTGTTAACTTATTGGTGGTTGGTTCAATTCCAGCATCGGGCGATGACAAAGGAAAGTTAATGGACGCAAAGAAATGTGATGCATTCATCAAAGACATAATCGAAGTCTATAGAAAACATGGTCTTGGAATTTCTCATGAGGATTCACACGGAGCATTTATCATCGAGGAATTGAATCAAGATTTAATTGATTGGATTGAATGGGCTTTCAATGGGCCAAAGCGAGAGATAAAGAATGACAAGTGAAGAAGAGATAATGATCGCCAAAGATCTTATGCCTAAAATGGTGCGTGAAATAAAAGATTACATGGAAAAGTTCACAAAAGACAAATCGCCCTGCACGAGAGATACAATGATTGCATCGGCGCTCACTGAACTTTTGGTTGCATTCCTTACAAGTAAATATCAACTTGCTAATGCTTTCATGATGCACGATGAACTTTATAAATTAACGAGGATGAGTTTACGAAATATATTTAAAGTAATGGAAGATAAATGACTGATAATCAGCAGGATACGTTAAATAATATTAGAGCGTTAGCTGCGCATGAGGCGAATGAGATATATAAGCAACTCAAAAAAAAATATCCATCAGATGCGTCGTATTTATCGGCTATAATGATTGAAACAATAGAATATGTTCTAGCTTATACTTTGATTGGCGTTGAACGAGCATCAGATGCTAAGGCAATCATGAGGCTTATCCTAAAGGAAACGAGAAGAAAGATGGATATGATCAAAGAGAGGATGAAAGAGCATGCCAAAGGGAATGCTATTGAATCGGCTCCAAAGGTTCATCTTCCCAAAGATATGGCTGCATCAGCTCAGGATATTGAAGCAGGTCAAGAGTATCTTGATAGAGCTTAGCTTTTCGGATAACTGAAGGGGGAAGAAAGAGCATGGATTGCTGGGCTTTGCCAGTCTTCATATCATTGTTAGTGATCAGCTTCTTTAGATGCTTGCGATAGACATAATATCCCCAACGATTACAATAGAGCTTCTTCACTGTGTAAATGATGCCAGGATGAACGACGAAGATTTTGTCATAAGCGAGAAAGACTTCATCTTGATGCAGGATATATTTGTTAGGCTTTTTCTTGTGCTTGACAACTTTAAAGCCTGCGCCTGGAACTTTAGGGTAAGCATTGAGAGGACATAAAGCGCAAGTTATACATAATATTGATAGTAAAAATTTCATTATTCATCCTTTGGTGGTTCTATTTCTTCATATAATGTCCAATGAGTGACAGGCGAATCTACTTCCTCCATTTCTCCATGATCTGAAAGGCTATCCATAAATCTTCCTAATTGATCATCGAAAAAACAATGGTAATCGATCGACTTATCTTCATGATAGGTAGCCTCGATAAATTCACCAAGCTGAGGAAGTCTTTCAGATACTTTGATCCAATTAACTTTCGGCAAAAGCTTGACTCCAGCACCATATAATAAAGCCAAAGACCAAGCCCATTGTGAGAAGCACTAGAATGGTTTGAGTGATAGTGACGAGAACCTCTAAAGTTTCACTTAAGTACTTAAGAATCATCGCTTTACTTTATGTTTACTTTTCATTTCGCCGCACCTCTCGAGCTTCTTATCTTGCTTCTTATCCATCTTCAAAAGCCTTTTCGTATCCTTCTCACCTTTATCTAAATCTTTCTTAATCTTATTGATCTGTTTGTCCATGATATTCCCTTTATTTCTTGTTCTTCTTCTTCTCGTTTTCTACAATGAAATTGTGTAGTTCCAAATCAATCCTAGAATCAATTTCAGCATTGCTTTTGGCCAATGAATTGATCTGAGCCTGTAAGTCCCTTATTTGAACTTGCAGCTTGTGAATCTCCTTGCCATATTCTATCTCAAGCATTACTTATGAAGTCCTTTGAGCGTTTCAGCTAAGCGTGCCCTTTTCGCTGTGGTCTTATTCTTGCTGTGCTCTGCTTTCTTCAACTTTGCTTCGGGAATTTTATGTCCTTTTTTGACCTTTAAAGTCTTGCGAAGTGCACCTGGATGCTTTATCGCTTTTTGAATGAATTTCTCTGCCATTTTTACCCTCTTTTCTAATGCATTGATTTGTTGATATAACTTAACATAAAGTTTGCTAAAAGTATCAAGTTGATAACGAATCCATTTTATGTGCCTATAAGCATAAGTGATGCCAATGGGAAGTTTACTGTTTCGCATATCTTCTTCCGTTAAAATAGCATTCACTTCTTTATTGATTTGCTTTAAAGAATAAGCAGTCATTATTTCTCTTTCTTTTTCCTCTGGCTTTTTTTCAATTCTTTTTTAGCCATCAACGTGACTAAATCATTTACCGTTTTGACCCAATCATCTAAAGCATCGCTTTTGGCATGAAGTCTTTTGATTTCTTCGAGAATTTCCTCAAATTGCTTTATAATATTTCCACCAAATGCCTTATCATGTTTCCGATATTCGGTGTCAAGTTTCATGAACTTATCCAAAAATTCATTAATCTCATCAATCTGCTTTTGGCAATTCTTCATGATTTCCCTTTCTTCTTCGATCTTCTAGCCTCACTAAAAGAAATTGCAAGCGCTTGTTTCTGGGGCTTTCCTGCTTCCATCTCTCTTCTTACGTTTTCTGAGAAACCTTTTTTAGTTCTTGCTTTTTTCCCTTTAACGAGTGGCATCTTTTTTCTCCTTCACTAAAACATAAATATCATCAATCTTAGCTATGTTCCGATATCCTTTGCTGAGCATTTCATGTTTGGTAGCCTCATCATCTGTTGTGCAATAATCAACAAGATGTTCAAGAATTGCTTTAAACACCTTTCCTTCACGTAATTTCAGATATTTTTTGCCATTTTCCCAATTTGCTTCTCCCAAAGATTTAATATTATTGTGCTCGAATTTCATTTCACATTCAAGATCATCTAATCTCGTTTGCAAATCTAACAATTTTTTTTTCCTTCCAAACATGTTATTCCTCTTTTTTCATGTTGATTCTAGCAATAGGATATATCGCTAAAATGATAAAAATGAATGTAGCAAAGATTGCAATTCTTTCGAAGTCACTCATAAAATTCATATCCTCGTGGTAATCTTTTCCAGCTTATTGGCTCGCCTCTGATTTTCTTTATGCCATATTGCCAATCATGTCCATCATACCAGCCCATTTGCTCTTTGCCATCGATATTTTTGACTCTTACCAAATCATATCTCTCTGGTTTGTATTCACTTACCATAGCCCAACCATCTTTGTCAAATTCTATTTTAGGCTTTGGAACATATTTCTTTTTTTTCTTCATTCAACCGGGATTAAATTTATATTTAATACATCCGCTGTGTAGTAAACTAAAAAAAATAATTTGGCAAGAAAATAAGTAGCCAACGTCAAAAAAAAGAATTTAGCGCTTGCTGATCGAATGGTATGAACGATGATTGCATCGACTTTTTCCTTTTTTTCCATATTTTGAGTCCATGGGTTAGGATTGGTAATTGGGATGGCATCAGAATTGGCTTTATTTGACCTAGGATGCGTTATTTTTCTTTTTTTGGCTGGATGTACCACTTTCGATTTTCGTTTCATTGTAGGCCATTGTATTGCGTTTTCAAATATTTTCTTTGTATAGGCTATTTTTCTTACCGTGATCTTTGCTTCGGAGCATTTTGACAACCAAGCCAGCTGTAAGCCTTCGATAAAGTCGATCATCACACAGAGGAGTTTTGCCTTCAGTTGTCTCTTTTAAACTCAAATTGCTGGAGACGATTGTTTTTTTTCCTGAGTCATAGCGTTCTTCCAAAAGGTCATAAAGTTTTTCTCTCTGCCAATCTGTTCCTCGAGAAGTTCCAAAATCGTCAAGAATAACGAGGTCACAATCACGCAATTTTTGATCACGATTTCCTGCCTCAATGGGATCATTGAAAGCTTCTTGCAGATATTTAAAATAAGATTTGCTAGTGAAAAAACGAGCGGATTTATTTCGATTTTTTATGATGAAAGCTTTGAGCGCATTGCAGGCAAAATGTGTTTTGCCACAGCCAGGCTCGCCGTAAAGATATAAACACCATCGAGAGTTTTGAGGACTGAGAAATTCCAAAAGAGTTTCAAAAATTTTATGTTTATCTTCGTAAAGATCATAAGGCTTGTTCGATAAGATTTCAGGAACTCCATACTCAGCCCAGTTGGTCAGCATATGATTTCCTCGTGATCTTTGGGATAATTTCCATTGCTGCTAAAAGCTCTGAAATTCTTTTTTTCTTTGAACTCTTTGGCTTTCTGCACTTCCTCTCGCTCAATGGAGTTGCGAATGAATGTCGCTAAGGCGAGGTAATGCTTTTTGTATTTGGCGTGATTGTTGACGAGGTAGTTGCTGAGCTCTTGAGCGCAACGAATGACGCGAGCTTCTCCGTGTTTGGCGACGAAGTCATCCCACTTTGCTTGAGGCATTTTGAGCGTGCCTTTCTTGGCGTCTTCAGGCTCTAAATCAGGCGAAACGAAAATTTTTTCAACAGGTGTGCGCTTTATATCCTCTAATTTAGAGGATATATCTTTTATATTATCTACATGTACCTTATTACATTTGCCCTGTGGGTCACCTGCATTTGCCCTACAGGGCGTATCGAAAACATTTTTTGAAAATCTCTCTAATTTCAGTATGGTTTCATCAGGTAAAGCATACCAAGATGTCCTATCAAATTTATTCTTTGAAAGATGATCCTTAATGAGCAATTTTTTTTCGACTAAAATGTCCAAAGCATCGCGAATTTGTTTTTCTGAAAATTCAGGAAAACTGGCAGCAATATAGGCCACAGATTGGAATGTCCAAGTTCGGCCATTAATGCGCTCGTGACCTGCAAGAATGTTATGTTTTATCCAGAGACAGATGTTTGTATACAAAACAGCAGCGGTGACACTTTGACAATCGACAGCTATGCCTTGATCATAAGAATGAGAAATGCCTGATGGTGTTATCATACAACACCCTCCTTTGTGAAATTTAGGTGTTGTAGAAATTTAAGACTTTGAGTAAATTGAAAGGACAAAATCACGAAAATCACCTTGTCGGGGGATTATTCAGCTCTAGGTTGACTAACTATCGACCTAGGGCACTCTTTTATAAATTAAAATCTTGCAACACCTTAAGCCAAATTTTCTTTTGTAGCAAAGGCAAAATACCTCTTCTTTTTACCTTTCGCAGGCTTTTCTTTTATAACCTTCTGATAAATAAGCTTTTGCAAAATTAATTGTGCATGAGGAAGAGACCAGAAAGGGAACATAAATTTCATGTCACTCTCACTCAGCACAAACCATTTTTCATCTTCTTCATCCAAGTGCTTCTCTTTTTTTTTTGCATGACGTAAAATCTCATCGAGCATCACAGCACATTCTAAGCCATAACGCTTTGTGTATAAAATATTTACATAAATAAAATGACCTTTCTCGTCTTTTATTGGCATTGCATTAAATCCTTGGCTTGCGTATCGTTTTTGTTGTTTTCATATCGACTCCTTTTTTGTTGAAAAAACCTTTCATCCTAGATCGGTTTCCCTGCTATTATCAGAGATAGCAGGGGTTTTTTATTTTGGCAATTCAGGAAGTGCTCTCCAATGAGTTATCTTATCTGTTATGATATCGCATTGTCGATTGTCACAAGGCTCACAAAACAGATCATCCCCTCTGCTTCCTTCGAAGTTCCAACCACTTTGCTTGTAATGAAGGCAAATGTTTTTGCCATCACTTACCAAAACTCTCTCATATTTATTCGGTAAATCATCTTTAACACTAATCCATTCCATTATGCCATTCTCTTCTTTCTTTCTTTTTTACCTGCAAGTAGCTCAGCCATAGTCACTTGACCATGAGTAGCTATCTCGATATCTTTCGCAAGTCGTTTACCTGCAATGAGTTTCTTATTTACAATCGCATTTAAATGAACGCGGTTGATATCCAATGACTTAGCTAATGAAGTTATAGTCATTTTGTTCCTGAAGAGCCATTCGTCTAATTCCATATTACCTCCTTTTCTCGAGGGAAACACTATCAAATATCATATTTTCGTACAAATGTAATTTTCTTGCTTGTCATAAATTCCGTCGGTCGCTATATTTTGCTTCATCAACCAACAAAAGGAGTTGAGCATGAAAATCGATAAAGAAATGTTCTTAAGAAAAATGTTCGATGATTTAGATAGCATCATGAACTTCTGCGATGCAAATTTGGAAGGTGGCTGGCACAAGAAAGAATTGTACCAGATTCATCAGCTGATTTTCAAAGAGCTTCAGAAGTGCTATAAAGAAACAAGTTTAAATAACCAACAACTTAAGGCGGTTTAGGGAAAGAAGAAAATATGATTGAATAAATTTTTAAATTGTGTAAAAGGAGGAGCAATGCTCCTTCAAAAAATATCAACAAAAAAAAGGAAAATTTTATGACCGCGATTATGAGATATGAAGACCAAAATAATGAGCTTAGCTATATGAAGCAGCTTTGCTCGATTGCTGAGAGATCTGGTAATTACTCCAATATGAAGAGCGAGACAATGCTCAATTTAATGCTCACTGCGAAAGATCTTGGCATCTCCCCAATGAAGGCTTTGAATGGTAGCTTTTATGTCGTGAACGGGAAGGTTTGTATGAGCACTTCTATTATGGCTGATCGCATCCGTAAGGCCGGGCATTCTATCAAGATCACTGAGTGGACTAATGAGAAGTGTGTGATGATAGGAATACGTAAAGATAATGGCGATAGCATTAAGTTTGAATTTACGATGGAGGATGCTGTACGCGCTGGTCTTAACAATTCGCCAACTTGGAAAAGATATCCTAAGAATATGCTTTATAATCGGGCTATGTCAACACTCGCTCGAACTCTTTTTCCTGACGTTGTTGGCAATGCTTATTCTGAAGATGAACGTTATGATATCCAGAATATCCCGCCAGCACAGAGGCCTATTGAAGACCCTTCATGTTTGACTATTGAAGCTAAGTTAAGTGAAGAGCAGATCAATATCATCTCTGGGCTTATTTCTGAGAGAGAATGCAATCTAGAGAAGATGCTTGAACACTTTAACGCTACTTGCCTTGAAGAGATCAATGCTGAGCATTATGAGAAGATCATTAAAGCATTGAGTAATAGACCTTTACGTAAAGAAATAGATAATACTGTAACTGAAGAGGTTACATGCGAAAACTAAACTTAAAACAAAACACCTCTGAATGGTTAACAGAGAGGCGTTATCGAATTGGCGCCTCAGATGCTCCTGTCATTATGGAAGTATCACCTTATAAGACTCGTGAGCAGTTGCTACATGAAAAAGTGTATGGCTCAGAGAATATCATGACTCCTGCTATGCAATATGGCAAAGATATGGAAGGCGAAATCATTGAAGCTTGTTCTCTCTTTTGTGGCAATGAGCCAATCTTTCCAGGAGGGGTTTATGTACATAATGAAAGAGATTGGCAATTGGCTTCGATTGATGGTGTAAATATAGATGTATCAAGGATTTACGAAGTGAAAGCCAACAATAAGAAGAATCATGAAATTGCCTGTTCAGGCGAAGTGCCTCCTTTGCATTATCCTCAATTGCAGCATCAAATTGCGACACTTGAAATGGATGGGACTTATTATTTTTCATACCTTAAAGGAGAAGGCAAGCTCATTTGGTGCTGGAGAAATGAAGAATATATCAAGGAGCTTATCAAGAAGGAATGGGAGTTCTATTGCGAATTATCAAGTAAACGCCGTCAGATAGAATTAGATGGAGAGGCTGTAGGGTGGTAGAGGTCTTATTGAGATGGTTGATTGTATGTCATTTAAATGGCATTATATTTGATTTTGATCATCTTCTATGATGGTATAACCTGAAAGGATAAGAAACTTTATATCGTCCTCATCAAGCGCTACAAGATTGTTGATAACACAATGTAGCTGAGCCATCTTGGATGCAGGCATATAACGTTTCTTGCCTTCTTTTTCAAAAACTGTGAATTGTAGAGTTGCGATAAGCATGAGGAAAATTTAGAAAATGATTGGAAAAATTGCAATGGATAAAGTTGAACATATGAAATTGACAAAGAAAATTCTGCGCAGAAAGGTTCGGGAGCCAATTATAGGAATGTTTAGCGAAGATATTATGTTGACCAAAAAATACAATAGGATGGGTGAGCCTATTGACAACAAGCTTTGGTATACTCTTATCAATGCTGACGATTATTACAAAATAGCTGAGGAGTTCATCGAAGGCTTCTTTGTGAAGACAACTTGGATCGGGATGAATCTGCTCAATAACGAAGAAACACCGTTTATCTATGACACTGAAATATTCCATCTTCAATACAATACTGTGATGGCAAAATTTTATTATCCTTCTGATAGTGTTGCATTTAAACACCATCAAAAGCTAGTCTTTATGATCGATCAAAAAATGTTTAACTTAGGTGGATGAAATGGAAGAAGAAATTTTAAAAAAGATGTTCTCAAAAGAGGAGCTTATACAGCTCGAAAAGGATTGTGAGAAATTTGTCAAAGATTGCGAACAAGGGGATGTGCAAAAAAACTTACAAAATATGCTCATCAAGGCTGCAATCAATCAGACAATTATCATGCCTGCAATTTTGGAAAGACTTGTCGTAGCTCTTGAATATAATTTAGATCTGAAGCTTTCTACTCAACAGCCCACGCAAAAGAGAGTTGAATTCCTTTATCCTCAGACTTTATTTGATCGTAAATCCAAAGAAGACGAGGATCATCATCGGCTCGGCCTGGACCTTTTCCAGGAATAAAATATTCAGAAATAGCGTCTCTCACATATTTGAAAGCTGTTTGAAGATTATCTGAATCAAGTTTGCGAGGGGATAAACGAGTTAAGGTGATAGTAACAGGAAGTTTTTTTGAAACTTTATTATGACTGAGCGCATTGGTCACTAAGAATTTTTGATCCTTGTGTCTCTTGTGACCTTTAGACCAATGTTCTTTGATATTGGCCTCAGAGATAACAATTATCGGTACTGGAAAAGAGACGTATTCTTTAGTCATGGACTTTAGATACAACAACAAAAAATTTCAACAAAGGAGAAAATCATGGAAGAAAAAAAAGATGGGATAGCAATTTGGCAGAATACAACGAAAGATAATCGGAAATGCTGGAACTTTACGATAGGGAGCAAAGAATATACGATCTATGACAATGAAAAAAAAGAGGGTGAGAGAAAGCCTGCTTTTAAGTTGTACATAAAAGACGCGAAAGGGCAAACTGTATCATCCAAAGAATCTGATTTACCATTTTAGGAGATGTTATGAGTCATATTCGTTATCATATTAGGAAATGTTTCCCACTCGTCACAATGTATGTCTTAGGAATATTTTGCATGATTTGGGTTCTTCAGTCTAAACTTGAAGCAGGAGACACGCTGTTCAAGGATTGTAATTCCTGTGGTTGCCTAAATTATCAGTTTAGCAATACATGCTCAACATGTGGGGCTACGAACAACTTCACTGATACATATTTCAAACCCGATATGGATAAATTGGAAGCAAAAAAAAAGAAGCAAGCCAAAATGATCTCGAAAGAGCTTTTAAGTGAAATCGGGGCTTATGAGAGATTTGTGAAGCCGATTGATAACCATTTGCATATCGTGGCGAAGCAAAGACAATTTGTTAAAGAAAATTTAAGTGATGAAATTCCAGAACTCTATATTGAAAAGCTCGATTCGGCTTTTGACAATCTCTTGAGAGCTAAAAATGATCTCGTGGATTTTTTCTATATCCAAGACCATTTTTATCATCACAGAAATTATCATAATGAATAAGCTTGAGCTGAATTTTTCCAAGTAGGCGAGGGGCCTATTTGGCGGGGGCTGGTGATTTGTTTATGATGACACCAGCTTCTGTTTCTAATCCATGGATTACTTTCATTTCAGCTTCAGCGATCGTGTCAGAATCTTTGATCCCAAATGTTTGACAAGCACAGAATAAGAAAAAGATTGGAAAGATAAATTTTAGCATACTAAATATCCTGATAAGAATGTTACATAGGGACTTGCTGTACCATTTATATTGGTTGATTTAGTTCCATTAGAACCTATTGCGGTAACATGTAAAGTATCACCTGCCGTCATGTCTATTATTCCTGATACAGTGGGAGCAGCTGCAATTCCTGCACCTCCTGGTTGTAAAACAAGGCTTTGCAAAGTTCTAGAAGTAGCAACTAATCTTACGTTAAATTGATTCGTTCCAACTACTCCAGGAGTCATTTTTGCTGTAGTAGAAAAGAAATATTTTCCTGTATATGGCGCAGTAAATTGAGCAGACGCCCCAGTTGTAAAATTTGAACCTTGATCATAAACAATTGTGTCGAAAGCCACTGTTGCAATTGTTCCGTCACCTGTAGCATTAGTCTGATCAGTAGAAAGAAAAGCTAAGAAACAAGGCTGCTGAGAGTTGATGAGAGTGGTACCGAATTGTCTTGGAGCAAGTGTTGTTACATTAACACCAGGAGACACTCCTGGTCCTAAGTTTACAAATGAATTTCCATTATATATTAAAGATCCTGCACCTGTTACATTATTCGCATTAGCGCTATATATATTGCAATTATTTAAAATTAATGTTGATCCAGCTCCAACGGTAATTGCACTTGCTGTCCCTGAAATAAATGTTGAACCAATAAAAGAATGTGTTGTTGATCCTGTAATAGCTACTGCCGCTACATTCTGAGTAAATGTGGATATTTCAGAATATAATAATGTTACATTACCTGTAGATGATGTTGAAAGTGGTGAAAACATCGTTGTATATTCAAAAGTTAAACTTCCACCTGACGTACTACTTGCTGTTGATGATCCCCCACTATTTATAAATCTAGAATGTATTACAGAAGTTACTCCAGCGCCAGAATTTGCAAATAATCCTATTCCAATTGCACCAATATCACCATTACAATATCTTATGCGGTATCCTGAGTTAACACTTGATGATGAATATACGATACCAGTAGCATCTGCACAATTTAAAAAACAATCTATTAGATCAACAAGTGAGGCAGCTGATCCCGAAATAGTCAGAAAGGCAGCCCCATTCGTTTGAAGTCCTATACCTCCAATTGATACACTCCCAGCACCCGTGAATGTTGCATTACCTTTTATAATGACATTAGGATCACGGAGATTGCTTGAAAATGAAGTTAAATTGACGCCAGCTTTAAGAGTAAGATTCTCAGTATAGGTGCCATCGCGGATGTAAATTGTATCGCCTGAAGCGGCTGAATTTATTGCTGCCTGAATCGTTGTGTGTGTTCCTTGAGTTGCGTCAGCTGACACTACCCATTTAGCTACTCCAAAAGTATTTGTACTGATTTGTTGAGCCATTATATCCCCTTTACTGGTACTGAAAGTTGAGGTTCTACTTGTTCACTTGTGGTGTCATCGACGACATCATTAGCATAACCTTGAGTATGAGTCATGATGATATTGATCGTACAGGCTGTGCAGGTTAATCCCAAAACAAACATAAAACATATTCTCATTATACTACCGTTAGGTTTCCAATGTAATTTACGACGTTCCATCTCGTATTAGCTACGCTACATACCATTTCAATACTATCACCGACACTTGTTGATGTTATGCTACCACCTGCTCCAGAAGTGGTCTGCGAAGCAGCTATTCTGATTTGTTGGCCAACACCCTGATTTATTGTCCATGAAGTTGAACCATCAAGAACGACTTTAATTGTATCACCTATATTAGAAATAGCAGGTAATGCTAAAGCCAGCGCTGCACCTCCAGTGCAAAAATAACCATTATTTACAACTAATGTTTGGCTCGCTCCAATGGTTTGCCACACAATTCCTTCGCCAGTAACACTAATTGTTAAAGTATTTGTAGCTGCATCACCGTTTACATTTACGGCACCAGAACCAACAATATTTATATTATTATTTGCGTCTGGTGGAACGGCTACTGGATTATTTCCAGTTAATGTATCTAAAAAACTATTTCCTAATCGTAACCATGTAGCATTAATACTTTGATTAAGGATACTACCTGTAACATTAATCAAAACAAAAATAGTATTTGTGTTTCTATTAATCCAAAAATCACCTATTTGTATATTGGCAGAATAGGTACCATTGAGGCCAGATATAGGAGAATTTAGAGCATAAATAACATTGGGAGGATTTGATGGACGTACACCTACATAACTTAAATCATTTTTTCCTTGTACGGTCATCGATGCAATCCTTATCTCATCATGCCAAAGTAATATTTCCAACTGAACTTAAAACCGTCCACACGGTTGAAGCTCCAGCCACTGTACAAACCATTTCTACAGCATCTCTTGTGGCAGTACTTGCTAATGAACCTGTTACACCAACAGTTGTAGATCCTGATCCAAAAAAGATTTGTTGACCGGCATTTTGCGCTATTTTCCAGCCGAGAGCTGTATTTTCTCCAACGATACGGATAATGTCTCCAACTACAGCAGAAGCTGGAAGAGTCATTGTGAGAAGACCTGCTTTATTAGCAATCGTTCCTGTATTTACTGTGAATGAACCGTCAACAGTTACTACTGACCATGCAAGGCCACCACCAATAGCTGAGATTGTGATAGAACCAGAAAGGGAAGAAATCGAAACACCACTTCCAGGAGTGAGTGTCGCTGCAGTTGGATCTGCTGCAGTTGTTCCGATAAGGACTTGACCTGCTCCTTGGAGAATGCTTGTGATAGCATTAGATGCACCACCGACGAGGGTAGCATGATTGGTTAAGAGATCAGCAGTAAAGGTACCTGCTCCATCGTATCTTATTTGACCCGTTCCGTTACAATTTACCGCATTGCCTGTAACCATACTGTGAGACCTCTTTTTTTATAACACAGTTTCTTGAATATTGTCAACTGTATTAGAGTTTATACCTTTATTCCAAGGCACATGTTGTTTTTTAAAACCGTTTTTACAAGACTTCCCTTTTTTAGCTTCACTCATTTTTCTTCTAGATTCTTCCGAAGGAGATTTCCCTTTATTTGGAGGAGATTTTCCTACTTTAGCTGCGCGCATTTTAGCTTTCGTTTCTTCAGAAAATTTTCTTCCTCTATTTGCTGCTCTTATTTTGGCAAGAGATTCAGCACTTAAAACTACTTTATGCCCTTTCTGAAACCCTTCTTCCTTCCCATGACAGCAATTGCAAAGTGCTAAACCATTTCCAACATCAAATCTAAGTTCTGGATAATCTCTCCAAGGCTTTACATGATGAGCATGTACATTTTCATCTGCACCACATTTAGTACATCTATTACTATCACGTTCTAGAACTTGTCTTCGCCATTCCTTATATTTGAAGCTTGTTGCCCGATTCTCATTATTTTCGTTTACTTTTCCCTTACTCGGATGCTCTAATCCTCTTTTCTTATACCAAGGAATATGACCTTTCTGAAAAGTCACACCAATCGATTTCTGTCCTGTCTTAAACCTTCCTGTATTTGACCTTCCAGTTCTTCTTGCAACATTTTTACAGTCTTTACACTTATATCTATGAAGACCGTTTGCGCCTTTCACAAATTGTTCAAGTTCTTTTTCAAATTTACAGTTATTACATATCCTTTTCATAATTACCTCCATAAAAATGGAGATAATATCTAAACAACGGTTAAATTACCCATCGAAGAAAAAACTTTAAAGACGCTATTTGCCGTCACACAAACAATCATAACACTGTCCGAAACCATGGTTGAGCTAACTGTTCCACCAACTCCAACAGTGCTTGTTCTATTGCCTACGATGATTGATTGGCCTGCGTTCTGATTGATTTGAAAGAGGCTTGAAAGTCCTGTCACAACGAAAACATCTCCTATACTTGCCGCAGCAGGAAGAAGGAAAGTTGTTAAAGCAACGCCACCAGTGATATAGCCATTGAAAACAACAATAGGATTAACGTTTGTGGTGCTATCTACAACTTGCCAAGAAAAGCCCATAGGGCCAGCTAGACCAATTGTGATAGTTCCCGCTCCATTTGTGATTGTCGCTCCTGCTCCTGCTGTTAAGGTATGAGCACGGATATGAGGAGCCGCAGTTGATCCAATAAGTAACTGGCCATTTGCAGTGACTTGACCAACAACAGGAGATCCTCCAGTGAAGTCCACGTTATCTGCATACATGACCGAATTATTAAAACCAGGCATTTTTTACCTATGAAGCGAATGTATATTGTAAATCTGCTACCCAGTGTATTGTGAGGCCAACTACACCAGTTACATCGATAATCGCGTTATTAGCTGAGACAGCTAAAACAGCATCAGCAGCAACTAAAGGAGCTTCTTCAAATGTATCAACAGCTTGACCAGGAATAAGTGTAGCTGCAGCACCTGTAGTACGAACTGCTCCTACAATGGTATAACCTGCTCCTGATGGCGTTCCTGATTCAAATGCAGCGACTTTACAATCAAAAGTAAAAACGCCAGGAGTCGCTCCTAAGGGTATTGTAATAACTGGAGAAGTAACAGCTCCTACAGTTGTAACAGAGCCAGAAACAGCGTTATCTAGAGTAAAAGTGATAGTATTGGTACCAGGATTGCCTGTTGAAGTTAATTGAGGACCGGTAAGCAAATTGATATTATTTGCTCCATCTGGCCCGACTGCTCCACCAATATCACCAGTGAGTGTATCAACACTTCCAAGTCCTGAGGAACCATTACGAATGACACCAGCTTGTGACATGTTATGCTCCTAAACAGACGATGTAGACAAAACGGACACCTGCTGCGCCTTTAACATAAAATTGCGTACCAATAGGAATGAACCATCCATCATCTTTAACTTTGTCTGATGTGATGTCATAAAGACTAAAGCCATTAGCTGGCACATAATCATTATCAGTCACACCATCTAAAGAAACAGTGACAGGAACACTTGAATCATTGACTATCTTGAATAGTCTGATTTGACGTGTAAGAGGTGTTCCTACTGCTTGATAAGCGCCAGTGAACGTGGCGCTATCAATTTTCCTGATTGGGTCGAATGTAGCTTCAATTCCTGGGAAACCCATGGATTACCTCTTAGTTTATGATCATCCAACCAACGACGGAAACATCAGTTGCAACATCTGTAGTAGCTGAAGCGGTTGTAGCTGCATGAATGACAAATTGAGTAGCAGGAGTGATTGCACCTACAGTTAAAAGACCAACAGGATTTGCTCCTGTTGCACCAAGTGATTGTCTCCAGAGAACAATTAGTGAATTGGCAGTGACGGCAGTTGTGGCTACTGTGGCAGTTCCACCGACAAGCGTTACGGAACCAAATGAGTTAGCGCCAGCTACTGTAGTTGTAGCTACAGATGTCGAAACAAGTTTATTCCCTGCAGTTCCAAGAACAAAGTTACCGTTTGTTGCTGTGATGTTACCTGCAGTTGCTGTCATTGATGTGCCAGCATTTACTTGCCCTGCAGTCGCTACGACGTTACCAGTTGTAGCAACCACTCCAGTTCCACCTGTTACAGTTGTAGTAGCAGAAAGCGTGGTAGTTGTGGTAAGTGAGCCTGGAGCTGTAACTGCAGCAGGAAGAGAAAAAGTAGTAGTACCAGCAGTATTAGTAGCTGTAATCTGATTTGCAGTACCAGCTAGTGTATAATTTCCTCCGATTGGAGCTTGGTTGTTGATCGTCGCAATCTGAACAGCACCACCACCAATCGCATCCCATGTACCTGTAGTACCAACAACAGAGACTAATTGATAAGAAGCACCAGCTAGTTGGTCAACCCATAATGTGCCGACTGGAAATTGATAATCTCCACCAACTGTACTTAAAGGAGCTCTAGAAGCAACAACTTGATTTGGAGGATTAGACGATCGCACTCCAAGATATGAAAGCTCGTTTAGACTAGAAACAGTATTCACGGTCATGATAGACTCCTAATTATAATTTAAAGTTTACGTTAACGTTCTGAGATTTTTGTACGAAGAAATTTTTGATAATAAATTTTGTCGACGTAAATGCTTGAGCAATATATGTTTGACGACAGATCTAGGAGGATTTATGTTTGAAGTAATAGGTATAATAGTTTGCGTCTATTGGGGACTGGGATTGATCATCAATATCATTTATTATCTTGGTCGGAAGATGGGGCTTGAGTAAAGATGCCACCTAGCTTCTTTTCCCAATGTTTTTGGAATTGATCTAATTGATTTTTATTTAACTTAACCTTAGGAAGACGCTTTGGGATGGTGCGAGCGAAATCGGCGACTTTTTTGAGATTTTCTTTTTTCAAAATATTTGTGATGAATTTAACTTTCTTATAAGTCAACTTAGTTGGTTTTAAGAGGAATTCATGCAAAAAGTCCCAACCATTTTTCACATTTTCGAAACTTGGTTTTTCTTTTGCCAATTGCTCTAATGATTCTTGGATTTGAGCTTCCTTCTCCATCACAATTCGCAGATCATTTGCAAATTCAGGACCATTGAGTTCATTGAGAAGAGCGAGTGTTTCTTTGTCCTTCAAAAGATTGACGATATCTTGAGCTTTTTCAGAAGGTTCTATTTTTCCTCTTGTAATAATATCGGCGGTTTTCCAATTCTTAACTTTTTCAAAATTTTCTTTTGAGAGGAATTTTTTAAGCCTTCGGACGCCTTGAACTGTTTCTAATTCCTTGACTAATTTCTCAGGAGGTTTGCTCGTCAATTCTAGGACATCTTTATTTCTTTCAAAATAATCATTTACATCTTTTTCATATTGCTTTCTCTCTGCAATCTCGCGTTCTTTTGCTTCTTTATTTTTTTGCTTTGTTTCCTCAACTTTTTTCTTATGTTCTGCTATTATAGGTTTTCTCTTTTCGAGAGCAGTCATTTTTTCTTGCTTATGTCTTTCTCTCATTGCTTTAACTTCAGCAGCATGTTTTTCTTGAAGTGTTTTATGTTCTTTTTGTGGCTGAGTTATCTTTTTCTTTCTCAATGCAGAAGGAGCAAGAAGTGCCTGTTTGATTTGCTTTGCCTGTTCAGGAGAGACAACAGCTTCTAAACGTCTTAAAGTATTGTCAAGTTCACGAGCATTAATTTTCCCTTGTTTAGTATAAGGGGCAATTTCACGCTCGACGATTTCTCGAACGATTGCATTTATATATTCTTGACCTTTTGGCGATTGTAAAGCTGTTCTGAGCTGATTAAGCTCATCTGGTTTGAGTGAACTATTGAATAGCTTTTCATAATCCTTATTTGACTTATCAAGGAAAGGACGAATATATTCATTATTATATGTTTGAGCCCATTCGGCATGAGATTGATTTGCTGCTTGACGAGCCGCAAGAGCTTCAGGATTTTTGCTTATGATATCATTAATACCTTGCTCTAATAATCCAATTACTGGCTTAAATATATTTGTGGGCTGACCATGTGCGAAATCATGGTCGACTTTATTTGAGAGACTCTTTTTAATATCATCAAGAAGTTTGACTGGAATTGGTTCAGTTCCAAGATTTCTCCCTTGAAACATAAGTTGACCAGTAGAAAGAATAGATTGAATGGCTTTTTGCAAGTCTTTTTGAGGCGCAGATTTAACATCATTATCAATAGCTTTGAGCTTATCTAGACGAGTTTGTAAATCAGCTCGTATTTGTTGATTTAAATTTCCTGAAATATTTTCGGCTAACTTATCATATTCTTTATATAAAGCATTTGTTTGTGCATATTTTTTTTCACTCTCTGTCGAAAGCTCTTTTTTCAATCCTTCTCCTGTTTGAGTCGGATTATATACCCTTTCTTTTGATACTATTTCACCAATTTGATCTTCGATTGCTGCAGGCTTATTCGGTGAAATTGGAACGATTTGAAGCCCTAAAGCAGGGGCTTTTGAAACTTTTTTACCTTCAATTGGCTTAGCTTGTAATGGCTGCGCTGAAGGCTTTATGCCAAATTCTTTAGGAGGCTTAGGAGCTTCTGGAGTAATTGGGGCTTTAGGAAGCGGTTCAAATTCTGGCGCTTTAGGTGTTGGTTCTACCACAGCAGGAACATTTGGAGTAGGAGGGTTTTCACGAGGAACATTTTTCAAACTTTCAACGATATTCTCACCTACATTAAATTCAGAGGTGAAATCAGTTCCTGGCTTGGTGATATGTTCCAATTGTTTGCGAACATTTGGAATTTGAACCTCTGGTTGAATTGGATTAAATCGACCACCTTTTTCAAAGGCAACTGGAACAGGAGCTTGTGAACCAAAAAATGCAACTAAATCGGCTATACCTTCAGGAACTCCAGCTCCTTGCAAGGTTTGAGATAAGGCAGGAGCAGCTACACCTGCAGCAGCTTTTTGTAATAAACCACCTGGCCGCAAAGCAGCGGCTTCTGTGGCCAACCCTATTCCTTTCTGTAATCCAGTCTTAGCCTCTAAAGGTATACCAGTTAAATTTTCAGTGCCTCGTGCAATATTTTCAACCGTTGGAAGATATTCTTGTGCTCCTTGAACTGCAGGAGTTGTAGCTTTAAGATAATTTTCTTCTTTTGCACTTTCTGGAAGTGGTGCATTTGGGAACATCTTTTGATATAAAGCTACTCGTTCCCGATGTTCTTCTAACTCTTGCTGAGGAGTTGTCGCTAAGCCTGTTGCTAAACCAGAAGAAATTAAGCCTGGAGTTGAAACCTGAGCTAATGCTTTTGGAACTTGTAAGGCAGTACGGGCGGCAGATTTAAAAGTAGATTCTTTTTCAGGTTCCTCTAGAATCCATTTTTGGCCTGTAGATTGAGGAGAAATTGCGGTTGTATCATCTTCAAGAATCCATGCCATTATTGAATCCTCACCCATTCAGTGCCATTGCTTTGGCGACGTTCTCCAGTGTCAGGATCGGTTATAATTCTATCTTTAAATTTGGCTGCAGGAGGTAATCCTTGTGTAAACATTTGAACGGGTTTTTGTTTATCTGGAGTAGTCAAGGAATTAACATTTAAACCTAGAATTTTTGCTAACCCTTTTAACTTTCCTTTGATGGTATCGATACGATCATTTGCTTGAGGAATGGATTTTTCAACATTTTTCATTTGCCTTTCTGTCAAATGGCCTCTATTTTCCATTTTTCCCGCCTCTTCAACAAGCGCAAGAGTTAATGCATCTAATTCTCCTTTTGCTGCAAAATAACCAGTATCCCAAGGAATTAAAGAATTTTGCAAACCAATATTTTCAGAAGAAGCCAGTTTAACAATATCATCAAAAACACCCTGTAAAGCTTCTCTTTCTTCTGGAGAAGAATTTCGTGCACCACCACCCTTAATTGGTTTAGCTTTTATCTGTTTCAGTTTTTCTTCACCCTGACGTTGGATTTTCAATAATTCAAATTCTCTTTCTCTTTGTTCTTTTGCTTGAGCAGCTTCGGCATCAAAGATAGATTTAATATAGGGCTCAGCTTCAGGACCAACTTGTCCTAAAACCTTGGCTTTCTCTAAGGGTGACATATTGGGTTTAACTGCACTCAAAGCTTTTTGGAGGACTGCGTCTTTCATCTGTTTCTGAATGCTTCCCGCAATGCCTTCACCTAATCCACCACCAAGACTTTGAGCGAGCATGTTCATCAATCCAGGTTGACTTTCTGGCATTTGCTGGTATTGGCGCTGGAACACTGGGAATTCAGGTGCTTGGCTATATTGTGCTCCTGTAAAGTGTGGTTGTGATTGAAAAAATCCCATATCGTTAACCTTTATTTACGTTCCAAAAAATCCTTTAGATGGTCCAGATAAACCATTATTTGTTCCGCCACTGAAAAATTTTCCAAATCCTTCACCTAAAGCTTTTCCTCCAGCTTGACCTACACCTTGTAAAAGTGGTTGGAATAAACTCGAAGCTAATTGACCGCCAGCGCTTGGTTGGTTAGCAAATTGAGGAATTGTGGTTTGACCATATAAGGCTGGTTTAGGACCTCCTGTGATGTTTCCGAATTGGAAAGAAGGCGCTCGATAATGTGTTGCAAATGATGGAGTTGCTAAACCAAGATTTGAAAAATTATATGCCTGTTGGTTTTGGTTCATGATATTCTCATTTTGCAAACCTTGCTGTTTGAGCATCAGATCAAGTAGAGGTATGCCTGTTTTGGCAGCTTCATTCTGAATATTTGCATTTGCTACTTGAGACTGATAAGGAGCTTGAGCATAATTCAATGCCGATGTGGCAGCATTACCATAAATATTAGCTTGAGCTTCTTGTCCTCGTTGAAGAGTTTGCGCATAGTTTGGAGTTTGTTGTAAGCCTTGTAATTGTAATTCTCCACGAATTCTTCCCAATCTTTCACCTAAGTCGACAGATCCTCGTCTAAGAGCATTCTGAAAAGCGGAACTTGACCGACCTTCATGGCCAAATCTTCCGATAAGTTCAGGTATAACTTGTTCATTAAATCTTCTCATTTCTGGCGCTTCAAATTGTCGCATCGCCTCAGGATTATTAGACAAAAGATTTTCAAGATATGATCCACCTGCTGCAAAAGGAGAATAATTTGTAGCTTCAGTTATACTTGGTCGATTTAGTAAACTTTCCAATCCTCCTTGACCTAATCCAAATATTGCTTCAGTGCGAGGATCAGTAACTCCAGGATTTTTCATCAACCTATCTAAAGTTGAAGTTGCTCTTTTTCCTAATTTTTCTTTTTGAATCGCTCTGAAATCTTCAGGCGTGCGAATATTCTTTAGACCTTTTTTGCCTTGTTTTAGGACTTGATTTAATACGCCTTTTTGTTCAGGGCTAAGAGTTTCAAGTTGGGTAAATTTTTCATCGCCATATTTCTTTTGAAATTCGGCTACTTTTTTGTTATAAGCTTTTTCACCATAAGGACCGCCATAATGAAGCTTATTATAAGCTTCAATAGCCTTCATGTTTTTCTTTTCATGACGACGAGCTTCTTTCTTAGCTTTTTTGTGTTGTTTCCTTTCAAATTTAGTCGATCCCACTTTCTTACCTCCGCTTAAGCCACCTGTTACACCACCAACAGCAGCGCCAATACCAGCACCAATACCTGCGCCTGGTAGGCCACCAATTGCGCTTCCAATACCTGCTCCTGCTGCGCCTCCACCAAGTGCTCCTTGTGCAGCGCCTGACCATCCCATAAATTTACTCCATTAGTTAGCTGAAACGTAACATATTTTTTTAATTCAGCAAAGATCAGTTTTTCAGATATTCAAGTACCACAATGCCCGATGTCAAAGCTGGAGCTGTAGCGCCAACATTTATTGCTATATTGACTGGTCCAATGAATAAGCTAATTTGATTTGTTACATTGTTCACATCAACAAAAGGTAATGGTAAAGAAAGAGGCACACTGTTTATGGCAGTTCCATAAATATGAGTAAAAGTTACTCCATTTATTGCAACAATATTATGAGGAATCAATAATTGCGTTCCTGCTGGGATTGCTCCAAATGTATAAACCTGTCTTAATGTAGTTTGATTTAATAAACTTCCTGGCTCGTTAAACCAAATTTCACCTGTATATATTTCAGCTTTTTGATAAATTCCAATTTCTCGCATATTTACTTTTAGAGAAATTTCAGTCAAATAAGCTTGAAGTCGGATAAGCATTTGAGGCAAATCATCTGGAAGATAAATACTATTTGGAAGATAAAGATTTACGCCACGATTATTAGGTGTTGTCATAATACGTCAAGCAACCTTCCTGATGGTTTCATCCAGAAAATAGAGCCATGGAGCACAAATTCTTGGGCGGTAATTTTGGGATCGAAGAGCTCAGGTGTTCCATAAGTTATTCGCAAAGTAATATATTGACCTTGAGATTGGAAATAAACTCTAGACCAGAATTTAGTATTGTTTTTAACCTGAAATGTACTCAATAGTTTAATTTCATTTGGTGTATTGTCATCATCGATATTATCATCAATGAATAATTGTACATTTGCTTCTCCATGGTCGGTATTTTCTACATAGAAATCAGCGTAGCCCAACCTCATACTCTTGCCTTGAGCAAAGAAAGGATTGAGATTTTTAGTTCGGATTTCGAAATCATCAACGATCGTTATTCGACCACCGAATGTATAACCTGCAAATTGTTGAGGAATATTATTGATATCGACAACACAGAAAGTATTGGTAGTATAAGTTCCAGGAATTGCTAGTACTTTGAAAATATTGTCATCTAATCCTGCTATGCCAGTATCAGAAAATAAAACATAATCTCCATCCAATAAACAATGATTTGGTACGGTGAAGATTGATGGCATAGCATTAGTGATGTTTTGGATCACAAGGCTTACATCATTGCCAATAATGAGCGTTCCATCCGTGTTTTGTAATGCAAATACAAAACCTTCTTGATTTCCTGCTACGACGATTGGGAACCCAGATTGGGATGCGAAACTATTCCAAGCTTGACCATAGTTGTTCCATTGATCAGTTAATTCATTCCAAGTCAAGTCCACATAACTTGTATAATGACCAAAACAAGTATAAGTATTTTTAAATAAAGAAAAAGAGTTATTTACATAATTGTAATAAAGTATTCGAGTAGGGTAAAAATTTATTCCATTGTCTTGTTCATCATCGACATAAGACCATTGGACAGATTCACTGTAAAAATCTCGAATTCCTTGGATACGTTTTGAGTTGTTATTTGTGGTATGGAAGGTAAAAACTTCATCTGGAATGATACGATCAATACGATCGATGTTCACGCTATCGCAAGCATAAATACCATTAGGACCAACGGAAAGAATATTCTTATCGAAAGGTACGGTTGAAAATGTACTTGTTGAACCGATAGTCGTATTGACACGTTCCCAAGTAAATGGGTCAATAGGATTTCCTGTGAACGTAAATTTAAAAGTACATTGTTCGAAATAAACTACGAGAGTATCTTTGATGAATTCTGCAGCAATTATATCTTGATCAACAGGCGCATCAAGATGACCACCAAGATCACGACCTGCAAGATCATCATTGCCGTCATACCATTCTTGACCTGTAGATGAACTTCCATCGTTATTTTGACCTAATGTTGATGTTCCTGCAGGATAAGGAGGAGAAAAGAAAACTTTACCAAATTGAGACCATCTTGCTCTATTAGAATACCTTGTACTATTTGCTAGATCAGTTCCTTCGACAGTATTTAAAACAACAAGATATCCTCTATATGCAAAAATAAGTAGAGCGCCAAGAAGAATTTGTGGTTGATCTTCTGGTCCAAGAGGTGGAGCGAAATTTACCCAACCAGTTGTGGATGAAGTTGTGGGAGATGCTGGAATTGTATAACCATCAAACCAACGAATACCATCACCTGCACCTGCTTTTGTATTTGTTAAAGACCATACTACTCCACCAGATAAATAAGGACTAGAGGCAGATGTATCGATATCAGTAGTAAAAGGGTTTCCAGGAGCTGTTACATGACCAAATCTATTTATCATGTCATTAGGAGAAGCAGGATTTGTAGTAACATTGCTAAGATAAACTGCATCACCAATAACAAAATTATTCGCTCCTATTGTTGTTATTTGAGCTGTTGGTGAAACAGTTACAGCAGAGACAGCATAAAAGTTTGCTCCAGGTACATTATTGGTAGCAAACATTGCAAGTTGATAATTTTCTGAATCAAAAAAATCTGTGTCAGTACCTGTCCATGCGACAACATTACTTGGATCAGTTCCATCAAATTTATAGAATTTTGTGTGAACGAATTCGCTAAGAGTATTGCTCCAGAGATATGCTGAGGTCAAATCAAATGCTACAAGTAATGTATCGATATCTTCAAGAGTTTGGAAGGAATCTAATCCCATTACTGGAGAGTTATTACCGACTTTTACAAAATATGTAGCAGTTACTGAAGCGCCATTGTTCAATGCTGTGAAAGTGACATTAGCATAAACACCAGTAGTATAATTAATCGTTCCAGGCGTACCAGATCCAGTTTTTACAACTATATTACCCAAGCCATCGTCTTGGAAAATTGTTATTCCATCTGTAAATTGAAGAGACCCAGGTTCAATTGGAAAATAAGCCAAAGTGCCTGCATAAGTTTGAGGAGCACCTGCTCGAACTGCTAATGTATCTTGTCTTATTCCAATTCGGCCTGCATAAAGAGGATTTTGACTTTTTCCAAGCCGATCATAGCCAGCTTTTTTATAGACACGTCCACGCCAAAGGAAAGCATTAAAAAGGGTTGGGAAAGCATCCTCAGGGATAAGATAACTATCAAGATCTCTTTCCATACCAGTCTTATAAGGGCCAACGAAATAAGGTGTATAACCCATGTTTCCTTATGGATAAAAGTTAGTATAAGACCATTGAAAATTACGAGGTCCACCAGGTGTAGTAGTGATTGTAATAAATTGACCAACTTCACCTAAGGCAGTTACGGCACCTCTAACAGAAAGTTGTGATACTCTGGCATTGACATTGTCCCAGACAACAGCAGCTGACGCCATATTTGCAGAGCCACCTAAATCAAAACAGATAAAGAAACCTGAAAAACCTTGAACGCCTGTTAAATCAACAATTCCAGTGGTAATCCCACCCGCTATAGCAATTGTTCCTCCAGTAAATGTTGGGATTTGTCTTATATTTATTGCATTTCTATAAAATGGCTGAATCGTTCCACTTGTAATGCTCGGCTTTACATAAATTTCACCATCACCTATCAAAGCAGGATCAATACCTTGATTGAAATATTGACTAAATTTATGGTGACCTTCAGTAGCTCCTCCAGAATTGAAATAATGATCAGTGTTGATGTTGGCATTTATGAAAGCCCAATTCTGCTGGAAAAGGGGAGGAGCATTTGATACTAGATCTGTTCCTAAGGGGAAAACCTGATTCCAAGGCATAGTTTATTCCTATATGTAAGGATAAAGATTACTAAATGGAAATGAGCCCTGACCGCTGTAGATCGTTTGGGCTCTTTGAGTAGAGAGAAGTTTCAATGTCCTTCTCTGAACATAAGCTAATTGTTCGAGGAAATATGGCTCTTGTGCAGCTGCATTTTCATAATCACCATTATCGACAAGTATCTTTCTAGCTGCTCCATACGCCAGTAATTGCCACCAGAATTTCAGTTCAGGAGTATCTCCAGCATTCATTAAAGCTGTTGGATATCTGAAGCCATTTATTTCAACGATATAGGCTTTATCGGGCACTGGACGTAAAAAGAATTGATCTTGATAAAAACAGCCTGTACGAGGGATGGAAGCCACATAAGGGATCATTGTAGCATTTATTTGATTCCCTTGAGGAATTATATTATTAAATGTTATGGTATAAGCACCTGTTAGATAATTTATAGTGCCTGCAAGTGGTGCTCCATTTGTAGAATTTATAAAGCCACCAACACCATCATCATAAGCAGTTGTGACGGAAACTGGGGATACATTTTGCGCTGTTATTATAGCTGAGAACATAACTCGAATATCTTTTCCAGGTGTTGCAACATCATCTCCAGAAGGATTAATTGATTGAAGCATTGGTGTGCCAGTCAATGTACCAGTATATGGTCCATTGGTTCCGTTTCCGACATTAATAAGTTGAATATAATTGATCTTTGGCCATTGCATATAAAAGGTCTGAAGATCTTGGAAATATTCTGCCAATTGCCCTCCAACATAAAATGGGGGCTCAATTGTCATAAAAAGATCATTAGGAAGAGCATATTTTTCTTGATTTGCAACGGTCGAAAATGTGTAGGTATCTTTGAGTTTCAAAAGCCTTAACGACTCTGGCATATCGTAGAGATAATATGTGTTGATATAGCCGTCGATCTGAGCATCTGTAATCTGCTCTATAGATGGTCGTGCAGTCAAAAATCTTACTTTTTGACGAATATCTGCCAGAGTGTTAGGCGTAACCATTAGGTATATTCCGAGATTTTAAAGTTAAAACGATGTTTTTTCTTTGGATTTGGATTCAGCATCGGCTTGCCATCTGGTGTAACCATTCCGTTTACATAAGCATTTTCGATGTAGCAACAATGTGAATTTAGATGTCTTACTACTGCAAGAGGAAGCTCGTATTCATGACCATCTGTTAAGTTGTAAGAGATGATGTCGTCGCCTTTGTACTTCTTGAAAGGGAATCTAAGTGTGCCACCTTTTACTTCATTATCTTGAAAAACGCCTTTAATCATGCGTGATTCTTCTTTGCGCAATTGTTCAATCTTATCGATTACAGGTTCCTCTCTTTCTTTTTTAGATGCTGAGAGTACGTTTGAAATACCTTTTGCCATTTTATACCTTTAAGAAAGCCCCTCCGAAGAGGGGCAGTTTGTTTTAAAAACTAGTTACCAGGAGCAACTGGAGTTGTTAGCGTGTAACCTTTAAATGCGAACCATTGATAGGTTCTCACTGTGGTTGCAACGCCAGTTCCAAGTCCAAGAACGCCTGTTCCAATCAAGATTCCACGGAAGCCACAGTTATCTTGAGCTTCACTCAAAATTGCACTTGCTTCTGCGATATCTGTTACGAATGGATAGGATCTCTTGAATCCTGCACCACCAGCTGGCCATACAAGAGCAGCAAGACCTACAGCAGTTGTAATTGACCCTACTGGGTTACCAGGAAGGATTTTCAACTGAAGTTGGTTAGCTACGGCATAACCTGTTTGTGTATTGATAGCCACAATCTGCGCCATGATGAAGTTAGCATTTGTGGTTGTACCAAACGTTGCAGGCATATACAGACGGAGTTTTGCTCCGACTTGATATGGTCTTTGGAATGGTGTGTATTGAGATGGATACTGCTCGAATGATGGAACAGTATTCATATTCAATAGTATGTTGCTAGGATCAACAATAGTTACCCCACCACCTGCAGCAGCACTCATAGTTGCTGTAGGACCAATGATTACATTGTGTGGTGAGTATTGTGAACCAAACACCTTAGTTACGAAACCAGCTGTTGCTGGAACGTTACCAATTTGACCAGCGGCAGCAGCCGATGCATCAAATGTAATAGTAAATACGTTAGCGTTTGTAATGGAGTTTACTGTGAACTTCAATCCGTTCATCGGGGTCATAGTACCATTTAAACCCGAGAACATTACAGTATCACCTACAGCTAATCCGTGAGCTACTGAGCTTACAGATGCTGGGGATGCTGCTGTGATTGCAGTTACGGCTGTAGCGGCAAACACAGGTGGATTTGAAGAATCAAAAGCAGTAAAACCATTGCCAATGAAACTTGTTTCTAATGCTAGAGTATTAGCACCGTTTGTCTTCAGATTTCTATAAGCAGAATCTGGAGGCATTTGTGATGCATAATAAGCACGCATTACTTGAGTTTCTGCAGATGTTGAACCTACATCACTAATGTTAACCATAGTAAACAAGTCGAAACCTGGCTCTAAGGCTAATATAATGGGTGCAGCACCTGTTGATGTGAAAGTACCTGTCATAAATGTAGTCATAATTTACTCCTTAAACCGATAAGGTCATTCTGAGGTTTATGATCCACGCATCATTCAGGATACGTTCTGCTTGAGCAAATTTAAAACCTGCTGATTGTCTAAGGAGAAGAGGGTCATCTCCGTAGCCAAGTGGGCGGTAAATAAATTGTGCTGAAGCACCATCCAAGTCAATACAAGCATAGGCTTCTTGACCAGTTATGAAGCAGTTTAGCACGTCTGCACCGAGTACAGAAGCGGCTGGTGATACACTACCAACTGAGGAAACGAGGAATCGTACGTTTGATACGGAACCCCATTCTGCACTCAAGATATTCATGTATGCAGGGTACTGTGCAACGGATAGGAACCCTTGTACGGCTTCTAGGTTAGGGATAACTCTTGAGTTAACCATACCCCAGTAAGCTTGGCGTATAGGACCTGTTCCGAACTTGTTTTCCAAAATTTGTTACTCCCACATTACTGTGGTGGCAAAACCTCTTCGGATTTCACTCTTCTGCTTTCGTCAGAAGTTCAGACTATCGCATCCCTTTCGGGTTTTCTCACTTAGTCGTTCACGGTGCTTTCGCTTCCGCCCTGTCACCACCGTCTTTACGCTGCGGCTTCCAAGTCAATCAGAGAAAATTTAGAGAGAGCTAAAACTTTACCCTCTATCGCGTCAGTAATTCTGCGCGCATTGTTGGTTACAAGTGTACGAATCACTCCGTCAATATCACTACGGGTGATTTCTGTTGGGTTATCCTATCTATTACTTGTTGACTTAAACATTTTCAGTTGGTATATTATACCTATGAAAAATAAATTAGCATACGTAGCTGGATACATTGATGGAGATGGTTGCTTCTTTCTTAAAAAAGAACAAAATCCTATCAAGTTTCGAGCTCAAATTATCTGGAATGTTAATGGAAAATCTTTGGCAAAAATCCTTCCTAAAATTTTTCCTTTCCTGAGAGCAAAGAAAAAGGTTTGCGAAAAACTTATGGAATTCTATAATACCACTCTTAAAAACGGTGGAGACAGACAATCTGATGAATTCGAAGAATCCTATCAAACTGTTATCGCTCATCGCGAGAGGCTTGTTAATGAAATTCATAAGCTTAATTCCAAAGGTATAACTAATGTTTAAGCGGACTGGTCTTCTCAGCCAATCTCTCTATGTTACCATAGAGTCTAGAGCACCGCTTCATCCTTTCGGATGTCTTCTCACTTGCTACGTTCAGGCTGCTTTCGCTTGCCCCTTGTTGTCCTTGGCCTATGCCGCGAGGAGTTCCAAGTCAATCAGAGAAGATTTTACAACGGCAATAAACCCATTTTGTCTACCGTTGACACCACCAGTACAATTGATAAATGCAGCAGTTGCTGCTAATGTATCACGTGTAAGTTGGTCTTCTGTTTCTCTCAAAGACTGTGCTAAAAGGCTTGCAGTCTCATTGAGAACAGGGTCTTCATTTATTAATGACACTTGGTCAGTAATAAGC
>Ga0247676_1000060_pt1 | contig 36815 bp, 35 predicted proteins | sample CNK17_metaG_FD_182802 | JGI IMG/M metagenome (GOLD analysis project Ga0247676, IMG submission 182802) | Soil microbial communities from Purdue University Martell Research Forest, Indiana, United States - CNK17 | ecosystem: Environmental > Terrestrial > Soil > Temperate forest > Bulk soil...
ATCGGGCAGCACGACGGGGCGGTTGCTCAGCATGTGCGGGCAGATCGGGGTCAGCACGACCGCCTCCATCGTCGGATAGATGATCGGGCCGCCGGCGGAGAGGTTGTAGGCCGTGGAGCCGGTGGGGGTGGCGATGATCAGACCGTCGGCCCGGAACGAGGAGACGAATTCGCCGCCGACGGTGACGCGCATCTCGATGATGCGGGCCAGGGCGCTCTTGTTGATCGTGGCGTCGTTGAGCACGCGATAGATACGGTGGTCGCGGCCCGGCCCGCGCACGACGACGTCGAGGGCGACGCGCTCTTCGCTCTCGTAGTCGCCGGCCAGCACGCGCTCGATCACTTCCGGGAACTCCTCGACGCGCACCTCGGTGAGAAAGCCGAGCGTGCCCATGTTCACGCCGAGGATCGGCACGCTCTTCGGCGCATGACGGGCAACGGAGAGCAGCGTTCCGTCGCCGCCGAAGGTGATGAGCAGATCGGAGTGCTTTCCGAGATCGCCCTTGGCCACACACTTGCCTCGGTCGTTCAGTTTGTCGGCGGTGGCGAAGTCGAAGCAGACGCCGAAATCGCGCGCGCGAAGATCGGCGGCAACGTCGGCGGCGAACTGAAGTGCGTCGTCCGAGGTGATCTTTGCGGAGATCCCGATCGTCTTCACGACAGGGAGTTTACGCGATCGCCTTGCGCACATCCTCCGGTTCGATGACCACGCGCTCGCCGGCGCGTTCCGGGCCGACGAACAGCACAGGATGGAGAACCTTCTCCAGGATCGCTCGCAGGGCACGCGCGCCCAGCTTCTGACGCAGCGCGGCCTCGGCGATCGCCAGAAGCGCGCCGGGCGAAAACTCGAGCTGGATCTGGTCGAGCGCGCAGAGCCGCTGGTACTCAGGGATCATCGCCTCGCGCGGCTCGGTCAGGATGGTAACCAGATCGCGGGCCGTCAGCCGATCGAGGGCCACGTGGACCGGAAGCCGGCCGAGCAGCTCGGGGAGGAAGCCGTATCGCACCAGCTCTTCAGTCGTCACCTCTTTCGCCCGCGCTTCGCCGTCGCCGAAGAAACCGATCGGCTTCGTCTCGCTGTTCTCGTCGATGTCGCTGAACGAGCCGGCACAGATGAAGAGGATGTTGGCGATGTCGATCTCGACGTAGTCGTATTTGTTCCAGTGCGAGGTGACGTTGAGCGGCACGAAGAGCTTCTCCCCCTCCAGGATCTTGAGCAGCGACTGCTGGACGCCCTCGCCGCCGATGTCGCGCGAGCCGGCGCCGGTGCGGCTACCGCCGGAGCGCCGCGCGATCTTGTCGATCTCGTCGATGAAGACGATGCCGTTCTCCGCCGATTCGACATTCTGGTTGGTGGCATAGAGCAGCCGGCCGATGGCCACTTCGACGTCTTCCCCGTAGTAGCCGGCCTCCGTGAACGCGGTGGCGTCGTTGTACGCGAACGGCACATCGAGGATCTTCGCCAGCGTGCGGGCCAGATAGGTCTTCCCGCAGCCCGACGGCCCGATCATGAGGATGTTCGACTTGCGGATCGATACGTCGCCGCCGAACTTGAGGTACTCGATCCGCTTGAGATGGTTGTACGCGGCGATGGCCAGCACCTCTTTGGCGTGCTTCTGGCCGACGACGTACTGATCGAGCTGTTCGTAGATGCGCCGCGGAGTGACGTGGAGGAAGCGATAAGTGTCACGCTTTTCCTTCATCGGAGAATGGAAGTATAGCCTCCGTTCATGAACGCTGTGGAAGACTCCCCCCAAGTTTCCATGTGTGGGATCAACGGGATCGTTTCCTTTCATGCCAGCGCACCGCCGATCGACGCCGATGAGTTGACGCGGACGCGTGAGGCGATGCGCTCGCGCGGTCCCGACGCCGCGGGGACGTGGCTCTCCCCCGATCGCCGCGTCGGATTCGGCCACCGGCGGCTCTCCATCATCGACGTCAGCGAGCGCGCCAACCAGCCGATGGTCAGCCGCGAAGGGGACGCCGTGCTGACGTTCAACGGCGAGATCTACAACTACGCGGCGCTGCGCGAAGAGCTCGAGCGCGAGGGCGAGCGCTTCGACACCACGTCGGATACCGAGGTCGTGCTGCGGATGTACCGGAAACGGGGCGCGGCCATGCTGCCTCAATTGCGCGGCATGTTCGCCTTCGCCATCTGGGATGCGCGCACGAGCACGCTCTTCCTGGCGCGCGATCCCTACGGCATCAAGCCGCTGTACTACGCGAATGACGGGAAGACCTTCCGCTTCGCCTCGCAGGTGAAGGCCATCCTGGCCGGCGGCGGCGTTTCCACCTCGCGCGACCCCGCCGGCATCGTCGGCTTTCTCCTCCGCGGCCACGTGCCGGAGCCATTCACGATCTATGAAGCCATCCGCGAGCTGCCGGCGGGAAGCTCGATGGTGGTGACGCGCGATGGCCCTTCCGAGCCGCGATCCTATTTCTCACTCGCCACCGTGCTCCGCGACGCGGTGAACGAGCGCCGCCGCTACAGCGAGGGGGAGCGGGCGGAGATCATCGCCCGCGCCGTGCGGGAGTCGGTTCGCTATCACCTCGTCTCGGACGTCCCGGTCGGCGCCTTTCTCTCCGCCGGACGCGACTCCGGCACCATCGTGGCCCTGGCCACCGAGACCGGCATTCCCCTGCAGACGGTGACTCTGCGTTTCGAGGAGTACGCCGGCACACACAAAGACGAGGCGCCCCTGGCCGCGGTGGCCGCGCGGGAGTACGGGACCATTCATCAGACGCAAACGCTCTCGGCCGAAATGTTCCGTCGCTCGTTGCCGCACGCGCTCGAGGCCATGGATCAGCCCTCGCTCGACGGCATCAACTCGTACTTCGTCTGCAAGGCGGCGGCGGAGCTGGGATGGAAGGTGGCGCTGTCTGGCACCGGCGGCGATGAGCTGTTCGGCGGCTATTCGACGTTTCGCATCATTCCTCGGGTTCTCCGCACGTTCGGACTCTTCCGGCACCTGCCGACGGTGGCGAAGGCGTTCACGCGCATGCAGCCACGCATGGCCAGGAACCGGGCCCGCTTCAGCCCGAAGACGGCCTATACGCTGAAGTACTGCACCTCGTATGAAGGCGCCTACCTGATGAAGCGAGGCCTCTTTCTCCCGGATGACGTCAGCTCCGTCGTCGGCGAGGAGATGGCGCGCGAAGGGCTGCAGCGGCTGGGCATCATGGAGCTCATCCGCGAGGCCATCACCCCCGATCCGGGAACGCCCTTCACCCGCGTGGCGGCGCTGGAGTCATCGCTTTTCCTGCGCAGCCAACTCCTGCGCGACATCGACTGGGCGTCGATGGCTCATTCGCTGGAAGTGCGGGTGCCGCTCGTCGATGCCTTCCTTCTTCGCGAGGTCGCCCCCGCGGTCATTTCGATGAGAGGAAGAAACGGCAAGGAGTTGCTCGCCGCTGCCCCCAAACAACCGCTCCCCGCCGCCATCCTCGAGCGGAAGAAGAGCGGCTTCACGGTGCCCCTTCGCGACTGGCTCTCCCACGACCGCGACGTGACCAAACAGTTCGGCGGCCGCCCCTGGGCGCTGTACGTGCTCGACGCCGGCGGGCACTTCGCGGTTGCGCGGTAGCGCGGCGTAACGGAGCGCTGGCGTCTCGCCGGCTGGCGCGGGGGCGTCTCGCCCCCGGTCTGGCAAGACTCCAAACAGTTGCCTGAACTCCCTCGGCAGCGGCGAGACGCCGCTGGGCCAGCCGGCGAGACGCCAGCGCTCCGTCACGACCAGTGTCAAAAAACCTTTCCATCCACGGCCTTACTTGACGCGGCGCCTTCCGGCGTTTCCGAGTAAGCCTCTCCATTTCAATCAGTTAGCCGTTCAGGCACGCTGGCCGTTCGATCGCACTAGGCCTCCCGCGAAGGAGGTGGTGCTAACGGAGAAAGCGATTTCCATATGAACGAAGAGGATCAAAAGGTCCTCGTGTGGGGAACACAGCCAAAACAAACGAAACGCGTCAACGGTCAACGAAGAAACCAATGAGTTGAATAAGGAGAACAAGACCATGCGGAAGTCCCACCTCATCGTCCTGGCAGTCATTCTGATCGCCACCATTTGCAGCACCTCGATGGCCGCCGAAACGCAGCCGGCCCCGGTATCGACGCCAACCGGCGTCGTCAACATCAACACCGCGGATACGGCGCAACTGGCCATGCTTCCGCGCGTCGGAGCGAAGGCCGCGCAGCGGATCGCTGACTATCGCAAGGAGCACGGCAACTTCAAGAAGACCTCCGACCTGATGCAGGTCAAAGGTTTCGGCGAGAAGTCGTTCGAGCGGCTGGCTGCCTGGCTCACCGTCGACGGCAAGACCACGCTCACCACGAAGGTCCACACCAGCCGCCCGCGCGGCAAGTCGTCCAAGTCGTCGAAGAAACCCTCATCGCCCTCCCCCGCGGCGCGATAACGCGCCGTCCCTCCAAAAGGCCGCCTCGCGAAAGCGGGGCGGCCGTCTTAGGCGGCGCTCGACCACCACCCCCCTCGCCTCACCAAAGGAGAACGTGTGTTCAAACGACAGAACGGCATCACCCTCATCGAGCTGATCGTAGTCCTTGTCCTCATCGGGATCATCGCCCTCTGCGCGGTTCCCGCCTTCGCCAACTATCGGCGCCAGGCATCCGTCATCGCGGCGGCGAACGAGATGCGCAGCCTCCTGCGCTCGGTCCGTTCGCGTGCCATCGCCCGAGGATGTAACGCCGGCGTGAAGTTCGTGAAGTCGGGAAACAACTGGACCTACTCGCTCTACGACGACGGCAACGGAAACGGCATCGCCAATGCCGACATCACCAAAAAGATCGACCGCCGCTACTTCGGCCCGGCCGTGGTCATGCCGTCGTTTCGCACGGCATCGATCTCCCTGCTGCCGAAAACGATTCGCGATCCCGACGGCGACAAGCTTCAGCCGGCGGACAACGCCCTGCAGTTCGGCGTCTCGACGATCTGCTCGTTTTCCGAGCTCGGCAGCGGCACGCCGGGAACGGTCTACATCAGCGACGGCATCGACCACCTCTACGCGGTTCGCGTGTACGGCCCGAGCGGCAAGGTGCGCATGCTGCGCTACGACGCCGGCCGGCAGAAGTGGGAGGAGCGCTGATGGGCGGCACGGCCGCCGGCGTTGATTGCCCAAGGCTCGGCCAACATCGCGTCAATGTTCCGCCGTGCCGGCTACATGCCGCTACGGCGCACGACCAGCCGCTGGGCCTCGTAGGTCTGCACCAGAGACAGCGGGTTCGACCGCAGCAGCTCCTCGGAGAAGGCTTCCGACAGCACGCTGCCGTCCATGTCGCGCCCGACCGGCAGGCCGGCCAGGTAGAGCACCGTCGGGACGATGTCGACCGCGAAGGCGGAGCGCGGCTTCTCGTTGTGGACGACCCCGGTGCCGCGAATGAGCACGAACCCATCGTCGGCGCTCGGATCGGCGGGATCGACGAAATCGTGCAGCAGCGCGTACGGCGTGGCCGGAAGCTGCGGCGGGACCGGGCCGGACGGCGAGACGACCACGATCATGTGATTCGGGTAATCGCGCGCCAGGGCCGTGAGCATCCGGTCGATCTGCTCGGCATAGGCGCGCAGCACCAGCCCCTTCACCGTCGAGCGGGCCGGCAGGTCGTTGCTGAAGATGTGGATGGCGCGCTGGGCCTCTTCGAAGCCGCCGAGCGTGCAGACCGTGAGCGGAAAGGCCGGAGCCGAGCCGCGGAGGATGGCCATCGAGGTCAGATCGGCGGTCAGGCCGTTCACGATTCGCTGCCGCGCGTTGCCGGTACCGTTGAATCGCTGCGTCTCCGACTCCGGCGGCGCGGTCTCGAGCTTCGCAATCTCCGCGGCGAATTGGGGCGGAGCGGCCTCACCAGGGCTGTGCGCCGGATTCTCGAAGTAGCGGTCGGTGACGACCCGCGCGGCGCCCACCGGCTCCGACCATGGCCAGCCGATCACCGCCGCGTGCAGCCCGAGCCGCTCGAAAAGAGTCCAGAGCGGCAGAGCCAGCCCCGAGGGGAGCGGCGTGGAAACGCGCGAGACCGGCGGAATCAGCCCCCAGGCCTTGAAGCCGACGCCGGCGGGAATGATCAGGAACCGCTCGCCGGCGCGGTTGAGCGGCGTCTGGTAGCCGAGCCGGCCGGTCACGCCGTGCCGGAACGGCAGCTTCCCCGTCGCAACCGACGCCCACAGCGATTTGGGGCTGATGGTCGGGAACGGCTCGAGCCGCGTGAGGTAGCCGTGCGTCCTGGCCTGCTCGAAGAACGGCAGCGAGCCTTCACCGGCCAGCGTCAGGATCCAGTCGTACGGAAGATTGCGGATGGCCACGACGATCACCGGCCGTTGCCCGGCCACGGTTCCGATGTCCGCCACCACCACGGCATGCTCCTCGGTGCGATAGCTGTCGCGGCGCTGGTAGAGGAAGAACGACGAGATGGCGATCACCACGGCGCTGATGACGACGAGGATGCGCGAGGTCTTTCGGTCGGCGTTGCGCTCGGCGAACCAGATCAAGAGCAGCACGAACGACGTGGCCGTGATCAGGTTCGTCGCTTTCGACAACACGCGGATTGCGCCGATCGGCAAGTAGTTGTTGCGGAACACCTCCAGGTGCATCCAGTAGATCGCCGCGGCGAAGAAGGCGGCCAGGACGACGAAGCCGAAGCCGTGTGGCCGGAAGCCGCCGTCCGCTTCCGGTTTGCCGAGGAGGCGGACGCGAAGCGCGCGAAGCCCCCAGAGTGCCGATCCGAACAGCAGGCCGCAGATCAGGCCATAGACGATGGTGACCGTTGCTAGGCGACCGGGCGTGATGTCGATCTGCGGATTGAGAAAGTAGAGAAGATTGGCGATGTAAAGGCCGAAGATCGCGCCCGCGAGCACGCGCTTGATGTACGCCCAGCGTATCGGCATGTCGGCGCGCGCAGTGTATCGCGCGGAGGGGCGGCGTGATCACCGCCGAGCGCCTTCGGCGCTGTCGCTCCGGCGAGGACGCCTTCGCCCTGCTCCGCGAGCTCGGTTACGAGGTGGCGCCGATCGCGATCGCGGCCGCTGGCTGGCGCCGCGCCGGGATATCGCGTGGAGCGATGATGTCGCGCTCAATGTCGCCGCGTGTGAAACGCGACCGAGACAACGACGGTGTAACGATTCTTACTCTGAAAGAGACTCAAATGCCTGAATAACCGGAGCCCGCTTTCGCGGGCTCCGGTCTTACTGCGTTGGCGATTGGGTCATCAGTCGGTCGGAAGCTTCGGCTCCATGTCGGCCTTCGGCGAGACCTTCACGGGAGCCGTGGCCAGGTCCTTGCCGGCCTTGAAACTGGCAGAGACGTCGTCGAGCGTCGAGACGAAGACGCTCATCAGCGTGCGCCATGCGGCCGGGATCAGGGGAATCGTCGAGGCGAGAGCCACCAGGATCGGACGCACAGCATCGAACACGGCGACGAGGCGTTCCGTGCTGTTTGCAGCAGTCTGGGTAGCTCCCTCGGACGAGAAGCCGACGATGTCGAACTTCCTGACCTCGCGGTCGATGCTGTCGAAGCTGAAATTGTTGCCTTTGTTTGAATGATCGAATCCAGTACTCATGATTTCCTTTCAGTGCCGCAGTTGTCAGGCGGCGTTATCGAGGCGGGTGTGTTGCCACACCCGCCTCATTGGTTGTTGATAAAAGCTGACAGCTATCAGAAAGCCGCCAGCGTCGAAGTTCCTCCAACGCCTTTCGTGAATGCCGAAGACACGTGCAACCCGACATCCGACCAGGATTGGATCAGGATCGTTTGCACGTGGCCGCCGACGCCGAACTTCTTCCCGGCGAGCATCACGGTCGCGTTTGCGAGGTCCTGAAACTGGGCTTTCGGGGTCAGGTTCTCCGTCGATGCGACGAACCAGAGCAAGCCCGCCACCTCCCAGCTATGACCGCCCAGGCGCGTTGCAGAGAGGAAAAAACAATGATTCGGAATCCCCGAATTGATGTGCACGCCGCCGTTGTCGTCGGTCGTGACGACGTAGTCGCGCATATGCGCTGGTTGAGGGTCGCGGCCGAGAACCGGATCGTCGTACGCCGTGCCTGGCGCCTTCATCGAACGGAGGGCCGTTCCGTTCACCTCTGAGGTGAACAGGCCGCGGCCGATCTCCCAGTCCGACTGCGTGACTGTCTGCGCCAGCCACCTCTGCTTGATCATGATGCCGCAAACATCCGAGATGTGCTCGTTGAGCGCGCCGGTCTGGCCGTGGTACTCCAGGCCGGAGGTGAACTGTGTTACGCCGTGCGTGAACTCGTGACCGATTACGTCTTTCGCCACGGTGAAGCGGTTGAACCGCTTGCCGTCGCCGTCGCCATAGACCATCTGCCGGCCGGTCCACATCGCGTTGTTGAAGTTTCGCTCATAGTGGATCGTCGAGACCATTCGCATGCCTTTGCCGTCGATGGAATTGCGGCCAAAGACCTTGTAGAAGAAATCGTGCGTGGCGCCCGAGCCCTGGAACGCCTCTCTGGCTTCGACTTCCTTGGTCGACTCCTTTCGCTCGGTCATTACGACTCTGCCGGGGAGGGTATGCCCGTTGCGTGCGTCATAGACGTACCGTCGCTTTTGAGGGTCTTTAGACCTGGTGGGCGTAGAGATGAATGTCGCCTCGCGGCCGCGCGAAATGGACGATGTGTGATGGAGCGTTGCCAAAATTCGCTCTCGGTCATCGTCATCTCCGTACTCCGCGATGTGCCGCTGCATGTGCGGCGGGATGACAGTGCAGGTTGATTGGTATATGTTTCCCAAGACACTACTCCTTTCTTAGCGGTTAGGGGACGGTGTTCGGCCTCGGCCACGTTCCCAGAGCGTGGCCGGGCCGTCATGACTTCACGTCACTACTTCGGTTGTGGAACTGGGGCTGGCGCCGGTATCGATGGCGTTTTGTTGTCTCCTTTCTTCCGAGTTCGAGTGCGACGGAGGACTCGTTTGATGTTGTTCGCGTGCGCTGCAGCGTTCGCACTCGAGGGGTCGCGTCCAAAAGCGCTCGCGATGGCATAGATCTGAAGAGAATCCTTGAGTGCGAGGGCGGTTGCGTAATCCTGTGAAAACAGCATGTTACGCAGGACGGTGGCCACCATATTGATTGCAGGGCCGTATGAGATCCGGTATTGAACAGCGAAACGAGCGCGTTCGATGTTGAACGTATCTGCCCCCTCGAGCTGAGGAGTTTCCTCGACCGCAGCGATTGCGGCGGGGATTGCCTCCCTCTTGAATCCGCGATATCGCCGTACGAATCGTGCTTTCTCCGGGTGTGCGGGCTCGAATCCCGGAATCAGCTTTGTCGCGGCCGTGATGGCGTCCATGAATTGAGCCGCGTTCTCATCCAGAGGAGTTGGTGCCGAAGCGGTATCGCTTGCGCCGGAGGGCGGTGATGAACCAGGGGTAATCGGGTCAGCCATTGTTGCCTCCTTATTGTTTGAGGAGTACGCTTCCGCTCACACGCTTCAGCGTGACTGCCTCGCGGTTACCCACAATGCCTGGCCGGGCATTGCAGGCGAAGCGGCATCGTGCGCAGGTGCCGCGGTAATTGGGCCCATTGATACTTAGACGTATGAGCCCGCTAAATAGTTACGGGTACTGGTAGCTATCTCGCCGCCAGACACTTATGAAGGCCATTAGCAATCTATACGTGCCTTATTTAGGCTGCTCAGTAATCCATACGAGTCTTATTAAGCCCGAGGAGTTTTGCCAAGACCAGAAGTATTGCTCCCGCGTGCAGAAAACCTTGCTTCGCAAAGCTGGAGTCTTGCTTCGTGAAGCAGAAACCTTGCTTCGCGAAGTAGAAACCTTGCTTCGCGAAGTAGAAACCTTGCTTCGCGTAGTAGGAACCTTGCTTCGTGAAGTAAAAACCTTGCTTCACGAAGCAGAAATCTTGCTTCACGAAGTAGAAATCTTGCTTCGCGAAGTAGAAATCTTGCGTTTGCCGAGCAAGAATCTTGCACCAGAGAGCAGAAATCTTGATATGCAGAGCATGGATCCTGCTGCGCAGAGCAGAACTCTCACGCCGCGAAACGCATCCTCATCTTCCAGGGGAACGTTGTTGCAAAAGCGAGTGAGATACCGTGCAAGTTGCATCGAGAAACTGCGTACTCTCGAAGGACACTGTCGATTGGTTTTGCGTCCCGCAAGTATTGTTTGCTTGATGTATTCTGCCCGATGACGAGAGGCAGAAAAATGCCCACAAAGCTCCCACCGATTGTCGGCGAATCGATCCGCAGCGCACGGAAACGCAGACGGCTGACGCAGGCGCGTTGTGCCGAGATTGCCGGCGTGAGCCGAAGGCACCTGGCGGCGATGGAAAGAGGCGGCAACGTGAGCGTTCTGGCTCTGATCAAGGTCGCTCAGGCGGTCGGGCTAAGCGACATCTCCACCGGGTCGCTAACCCTGCATTTCACGCCCGACGAAAGGCTGGCCCGAGTTACCGAGGCGCTTGCCGGTGCGGCTGATCATATTTCTATCGCACGAGAGTTTGCGGATAGCGCTCTCGAGGCGATTCAAGATGCTGGTGTCGGTCTCGATGACGAGACGCTGTGAGGAGCGTAAACTACCCATAACATTGGCACGGCCGGCAGCTCGGGAGAATCACGTGCGGAAAACATCGGAAGCGAATGCGATCATCATCGAATACACCGTACTCTGCGAGAAACGCGGCGAGGTGCTAGACCCTACAGGTTTTCTGGAGCTGTGGATGGCTGCGAACGCGATCGCCGAGATGGCATGTCTCGACGGAGATCCGCCGCCTGGCCTGATCGATCGTATCCTTGCCGGCGAAGCGTAGTGGTCGCGGCGAGCCAGTGATGGACAATTAGTTGTCCACAACCGAGCAATACATTGCCAGAGTAGGGAAACGGCGTTCAGCGTCACTCCTTCTGTGAGGGCGCCCTCCAAATAAACCGTCCCGCAGGGGACATGGAGGGCGTATGTCGAGATCTTTCGGGAAAGCAGTCGTTGTCTGTCTATTTGTCGCATCCCTCACCGCTCCAGCGTTTGGCGCACCTCGTGACGCTCACGAAGGGGGCGGGGTCTTCGCCGCGATCAAGCGGGCCATCATCCACATCCTTGATACAAGCGACATCAGCTGGCCGAAGCCTTAGCGACTCAGAGGCCAGGGGCGGGCGGGCGCCTGCTCCTGGTCACCTCTGGGCCGGCCTCGTGAACGCGTGTCTGGAATCAACACTGGCTGTTTCGATCCTGGAGGGTACATGTCAAAGTCTTTCGGAAGTTGGTCCCTCTCTGTCTGTTCGTCGGCTGCGTCACCGTACAGCCTTTGGTGCGGCTGGTGACGCTCGCCAAGGCGCCGGTGTTTTCGCCGCGATCAAGCGGGCCATCATCCACATCCTGACGTAAGCGACATCAGTTGGCCGGGACCCTAGAGACGCAAAGCCTTGCGGCTGGCACGGTGCCTGCCCTTGGTCATGCTCAGGCCCGCACGGTGAACGCGTGGTGGGGGTCATCCTGCGCTTTTTCGAAAAATGCCGAAACGTAGATGACATCGGACTCGGTCAGCCGGCCTCGGCGCGCGACCTCGTCCAGGTACGCGAGCGCCTTGAGTAGGTTCTTCTGAAGTCTTGCAGCGGTAAAGGTACGGACCATCTCACTGCAGAGTGGGGGAACCTCTGCGTATCGGCCGCACGCCAACATCAGCTCCACGATCTCCAGCGATGCAATTGCAGCGCTTACGGGAATACCCAGACTCAGGTACTCGCCTCGTACCTTGAACAACTCTGAGATGGCCGTCTTGTCGCGGCGTTGCGTTTTTAGGATGCTTACCCTCGCCCACCGCACGACAGGCATCTCCGCGGTGAGGCCAAGGTCATCGAACAGTTTCAACGCGCTCTCGAAGCACTGCTTTGCGCGCGCCGTGTCGCCCAGCTTTGCCGCGCATAGACCAATGTTCGAAAGGACGTGTGCCAGCGTCTCGTTGTCGCCGCTCTGCGTGGCCAGATCTGCCGCAGCCGGGAACACATCTAGAGCAGCCTCCGGCTGCCCCATCCCCATGAGGATGCTGGCGCGCATGATCATTGCGTGCACATACTTCTTTCGGTCTGCCCCCGAGTTGAGCAATTCGCTCGATCCGAGGTCGACGGTCGCCAACGCCTCGCTCCAGCGCCCAAGCTCGAAAAGGGTTCTGCCTTCGATAAGCAGTAGAATTGCAGCGTTGATGCGGGACGATCCAGACTTCGCGTAGCAAGCACGAGCCCTCGCAACCGCTTTGTATGCGTCGTCGAACTCCGCCATTTCAAGGTGGGCCGCTGCACACTCTCTCCACGCGTCACCCTCGATCAACGGGAGGTCCGAACAGGTCGTGGCGTTGAGCTGGCGTGTCATCCGAAGCGCGAGCCTGGCAAGGCTCTTCGCCTTGGTTGGTGCCCTGCTCAGCAGTTCGTGAGCACGGCAGATCACGCGTCCCACGGCGCCCGCTTCGAACTGATCCGGCAGAGAGGCAACGATTGCCTCCCACTCGGCTTCCGATACGACACCCATCTGAATGGCAATGCGCTCCATGTCAGGGTCGCGCGTGGTGAGCCACGCCGAGAATAACCTCGCCTGATCATGGAATGGATCGGTCATTTCGTTTGGCGCCACCCTGGTCTTCGCCGTTTCACCGCGTCGGTTTCGACCGCTGGCTCCTTGGCGCTCGCCAGCAATTCGCGCAACGTCTCGTCCAGCACGGCTAGCCGTTCGGCACCGAGTGCTTTTGCGTTTGCTGTCACGTCCCGAACCAGAGCAGCGAAATTGCGTGCCGTCTCGTCCTGCGCCTGGTTCTCCTCTGAAGAATCGCCAGTAAGCTCGCGCAGGATCTTCGCCGCTGTCTGGAGGTGCGTCGCCGCCTCTTCGAACTCTTTCGCCGCGGCTATTGCCTGGGGAATCGCAGAACTCGTCAACGACAGCGCTCCGATGGGAATCGAACGCATGTCCAGCGCCCGCGCTAGCTTGACCAAGGTGAGAACGGTAACGTTTGCGCCCTGCTTGGCAAACCTGATGTTCGACCGGCTCACGCCGGCGAGCTGCGCGAGTTTGCGCTCCGTGACGCCTCTCGCGGCCAGCGTATCTCCGAGAAGCCGCCCGAGCTCTCGTAGCGCCACCGTGTCGTTCGAATTTGGGTCTTCTGCCTCACGCCTGGTTGTCTTCACCATGATGTGCCTCCTGCCGGTTAACAGCGGGAAGTCTAGCAGGGTTGACTTATAGATTGGCCATGGTGGACAATATACTGTCATGGGCACACGACTGGAAACGTTCCTGAGAAGCAGAGGGATCAAGCCTGCACACCTTGCGAGAGAGTCTGGATACAGCCGGCAACACCTGCTCCGAATCCGGATGGGCCGGATGGAGCCAACGCGGAGATGTATCGCCGCGATCGTCTCCGGCTGCCGAAGGCTCTCGCACGAGACCGTGAGGGCGAACGACCTTTTCGACCTGGAGGAAGAAGAACACGCGTAGTTCGGCGTCACTAATTAAGGAGTGACGGGGGAACAAATTTTCCTACCCCTAACCAGGAGATTATTTTTGAACCGAGACCGGAAGGAACCTAATAGCGTCAATCTGGATGATCTCGACTGGGTCCGGCTCCTCAGCGCCGTCGGCGGCCGGAGACTCGATCAGCAGGTCATCGCCTCGCTCAAGGTGACTACGGCCGTACGCCTTACCCAGGCCGAGAAGGTTGATGCACTGCTGCTCATTGCCGCGAGGGGAGTGCGGGCTGCCGAACGAATCGCGACGTGCATGGAGCGCAGCAGGCGTGAGAGAACTCGAAAGAAACGCAAAGTAGGGCCATGACGCCTGAGATAGACGATCCTCTGGCTGCAGAGCTCATCGAGCTGATCCTCAAATCCTGGCCGAGGGAGAAAGACGAGCTCGGGGAGCTTTTGAGTGAGCGAGCGGGCCGAATTCACGTCGCAGGTCACCTCGTGATGGCCGAGATTCTGGGTGTTTCCGTCGTTGCGCCATCGTTTGCCTGGCCGCGGCACTGCACGAGCACGAGAGACTTCTCCATCACTCAGAGAATCGATCGCGCGCCCGCGGGTACGGCGGAACGAGGCGTACTCGAAACGGACGTCCTGATCTGCCTCGCGGGTGTCGCAGCTGAATCGATCGATGCGGCAGTGAAGATCGATCAGCGGCGCGCTCGGTTGGAACGAGCCGCTGCTCTCGAGTGTCTTAGATCCGTTGAGGACGACGAGAAGGTACGACACTACTGGCTTGCGTACCTTTTTGAGCTATCCCGTGCAGAATTGTCCAACGGATGGCACGAGGTGGAGCGGGCTGAGGGACGGCTGATCTCTCTCGCGCGTCCTGTGGCACACAAGAAGCCCCAAACACGAGTACGTTCCATCCTTCCCTATGTCCCGTTTCAAAACGTGATAGACGCTGTCTCGTCTCCGACAAAACAAGCGACGGAGCCACCCCCAACTCCCGAGCCCGAAACTGACCGCAGGCAGCGTAACGCTGCATACATCGACGATGGCATGTTGGATAGCCGGCTGGACGCGTTTGGTCTCACGGCGCGCTACGTCAAATCATTCGGCAAGGTCGGTGTGATGACGGTTCGAGATCTCATCTCCCTTCGGCGCGACGAAATGGAGCAAGTGCGTGGGATCGGAGAGAAAGGGGCGCGGGAGATTGAGGTCGTGTTGAATGCCGAGCGATACACGTACATGCCGGGTGACTATCCCGAGAGGTGGCGGCGCTGCGCTCCAGGGAACGATGAAGCTGCTGCACTTGCGTGGAAAACAGATCCGAGCGCGCCTCTCGAATCCGTCGGAATGGATCGTCTAGTCGTTAGGGCGCTGGGCCGAGCAAACATCCATTGCCTCCGGGATCTCCTGGCACGGAGCGAATCGGATCTCGTTCGCTGGAAGAACGGAGTTAGTGATCGCCAACTCGCTTCCGTTGAAGAAGCCATGATGCAGATGGGCTACACCCTTGCTGGACCACGCCTTCATCGACGCTGGAAGCGCGGAGATCAGCCTGGTCTCAGTCAGGCAACGCACATCTTGCCGTCGCAGGAATCTGATCCGTACGGCCCTCTGGAGATGCTCTCGTTGCCGGACAAAGTGATCAAAGGTCTGCACGAAGCGAAGCTCTACACGATCGCCGATCTCCTCGCAACGAGCGAGCAGTATTTCGAACGCCTAGGCCTTGATGCCAAGGCGGTCTCCGCAATCACCAGCGCCATGCTCTTGAAAGGATTCGTTCTCATCGGGGTCCCCGAGAAACGGAGATTTGTCCGGGTAAAAAGGTAGGGAAACCTAACGATGGGTTGGCGTGAGCGGCTTCGAGCGGCAGTCTATGTAAGTGGACGAAGGCAGAACGCGATCGCGGAGTCAGCGGGTGTGACCCAGGAGACTCTGAGCCGCGTCCTTAGCGGCGGTCACGTGCAGCCGGGGTTCGATACCGTCGTCCGTATCGCGCACGCGATCGGTGAAAACGTGGGGACGCTGATCGAGGAACCGGCCTTCGTCCTAACCGGTGAGGAGCGGGCCGAGGTCAGCCGCGTCATCGGGTATCTCCAAAGGGCTGTCAAACCGATACCCCTCACGTTACTCGTTCAGAACGCGGCCGAGCAACACAAGGCCGAGCTGCCACGGCAGTACCACCGTCAGGGAGCTCGTATGGTCTTTCAAGCCTCTGGCAACTCCATGATCGAAGCCGGTATTCTCGACGGCGATCTCCTGTTCGTCGTACCAACGCGCTCCGTTCGCGACGCGGTCAGGCGAATCATCGTCTGCCGCGTGGCGGGCAAGACAATGGTCAAGCAACTCGAGTTGCGCGCCGGCCGCATTCTTCTCGGCGGCCGAAATCCCCAATACGGGCCGATCAACGTGGATGAGGACGACTTCCACCTCGTAGGTATCGTGATCGGACGAATGGGCAATATAACCGCGTGAACTCAGCTTCCGACCGCTCCCGTGAAACAACCATCCCTAAGCGGAGTGACGGCAATCTCGAAAACACCCCCTCCCGTTCGGACTTTATTTTCGAGGCTCAACCGAGGGCCAAACAGAGGTAGGGAAAAGACTTCTCTATGTCTCTCCTATTCAGCAGCAAGCGTCGCATCTTCAGACCATGACCTACAGATCGAAAGAGGAGCTGGAAGGTGGAATCGCCGAGTATCTGGCTTTCTGCCACCGCGAAAGGACAGCTGCACGCGCCTCCGAACTGGCAGCGTTCCTGAATCTCGGTTACCAAAACCTGTTCCGCCTCTGCAAGCGCCTTCTCGGCTCACCGCCGAAAGCTGTTCTACGCTCTCACCAACTGTCGTTTTCGGAAGGCCTCCTTCGCTCCGGTTCGATCCCCGTCGCAGAGATAGGGCTGATGGCAGGTTTCGGCGACAGCCGAACCTTCTATCGGGCAATCCGGCGTCGGTTTGGATGCTCTCCTATGCTACTCCGCCATGCCGTCATAAAGTGCCCCTAGACAATTCTCTCTCCCACGCCTAACGTATATCCGGATTGAAGCACTTCAATCGTGTCGTTCGTGGGTAACGTAGGATAAGCGTTGGCGAAGTGGAGCAAAGGTATGCGCCAGCTACTCTTTCTAGCAGTTTCATGCGTCGCGGTTTCGGCCTTTGGTGGCTCAGCGCCTGACCGTCCAATTTGGTTGTGGACGCCGGCCGAGCGCGTAGCGGTGCGTTCGCAACATCACGCAGCACCTCGCAGCGGCCCGCATGTTGAATCGTTATCCGCCGGCTCTGGCGACGGCAGGTTTTTTATCGACGGCCAAACGAGCCCTGAGCTTTTCATGCCGCTCGAGCTGTTCAACGCGCTTCTCCAGGGACTCTCAGACGACGAGCAGATGCGCGGAGTGAATCGTCAGATACTGTCACCTGGTATCCGCGCGTTCGGATTCGAAGAGGCGGAGTTCTGGACGAAACTCGATCATGCGACAGCCGCCTTCCGAGATCAGGTTCGCGCACGTAGCCGTAGTGACTGGAGCAAGACGCGGGCAGAGCTCTCTCGCAAGCGAGAGCCGACAGAGGCCGATCTCAAACTTTGCCAGGCGAGGGCCGCGACGCTTCAATCGTTGCGGACTCTTTTTCGAGCCGAGGGGTTCGACCGCTTCCTCTACACGGTTGTCGCGCCAACCATCACTATTACGACGGAGGGCGCCTATGAAGACCCCGACCACCTTTTGAGCCTTGAGCGGGGGTGCCAATGAGAGCACTTCGTCACAGTATTCTCGGAGTGCTTCTCGTTGCTACGTGCGCTTTCTCAGCATTCGGAGGCTACATCGTTGCGAACGTGAGCCTCACCCAACTCCAATATTCTCCATATACGATGACGTCGGGCGGGTCCGCGATCTACTACGACGACTTCAACTACCAAAGTTCAGTGAACCTCAGCGGTACTCACGCAATCCGTGGGGACGATAACAGTACTCCCGCCGCTGAGACCGTGAGCGGTTCGAATGGTCAATGGGCCGGTACTTTGGGTGGTATCGCAGGCGCGGCCGGCGTATGTTACCGCGCCCGAGTTGATGCGAGCGGCGGGGGAGCATCACAAGGGGTCGGCTCAAGCCAAGCGTGCTACGCCGCACCTCCACCACCTCCTCCTCCACCGCCCGCAGACCCAACGGGCGGTGGGTCGGGGCCGGGAGGGCCCATTGGTCCTGGAGACGACGATGGCGGTCCAGGTACCAATTTAGAATGCATCCCTGGAGTCGATGTGGGTTGCGGCATCACGTCGCCTATCGTCCTTAACCTCGATAATGGACAATACGAGTTGACCGGGAAGGAGTCGCCAGTATTCTTTGACATCACGGGCACCGGCACAAAACTTCCCATCGGCTGGACAGCTGCAGGAACCAATCAAGCATTTCTCTGGATGGATCGTGATCATGACGGCGTCGTATCAGGTGGCGCGGAACTCTTCGGCACCGCAACCGTGTTGAAGAACGGGCACCGTGCGGCAAATGGCTTTGAAGCGCTCAGAGAATTCGACACCAACGGCGACCTCGTCATTGATGCGAAAGACTCTGTCTGGCCACAACTATTGCTTTGGACTGATCGGAACCATGACGGTATCTCTCAGCCGGGTGAGATCACGCGGCTCTCCGACAGTCCTGTTCGCTCCATCAACCTTACCTACCACTGGACGGGCAGACGTGACGCACACGGAAACACTTTCCGTTACGAAGGGCTCATCTCTCTCTCAACCGGCGGTAAGGATTCTCGCCAGCAGCCTGTGTATGACATCTTCTTCGTTCTAGATACGAGCAGTCCCATACCGTGAGCTGACTTGACTACACAGAGAGTAGGGCAAAGCGCACCATCGGTAGTCTCCTCTCGTGGGTCATGGTTCGAGCCGGCGCCCTGGTTCACAAGGACAGCCCGCGCACCGCATCGGCCAGAGTCGCGACTTGGTCCGCGCTGTCTACTTCCTCCCCGAGTGGCGCAGCCGTGTCGTCGAAACGATGGCATCGAAGAACCGCACGCGCCGCCGCATCCTCGGCGTGCATCCGCGCCCGATCGAGCTCGCCGCTCCGAACGTGCTCGATCTTCCCCAACGCCTTCCAGGCGATTCTTCCGCTCTCGACCTGATCCGCGCGTTGCGCGCCCACTGCCTCACGCCGCCGGCCGCACTCTTTCGCCGCCACCGCGCCGGGGTGGAGCAGTTGTTCGAAGAGATGGCGCAGGAGTACCTCGACGGCAGCCGGTTGTCGGAGTTGGAGACGGTGCTGGAAAAGGAGAGGGTAGTGACGTCGGGACGGCGCGCGTAGCGCATCGCGACCGTGAACCGCCTCCGTAAACTCTCAGGACAAGCACTCGTACTATTCACCAATGCATCACGGCACGCTCCTGGCCCTCGTCTGTTCCATCTGGGTCGCCTCCGAGCTGCTGGTCATGGTCCTCAAGCACGCGCGCGGCAACGCCTCGCGCCGCGACCGCGGATCGCTTTGGCTGTTGTGGGGCGGCATCACGATCGCCACAGTCGCAGGATCGATGCTGAAGGGTTATCGGCCGGCGAGGATTGGATATGACACGTTCTGGATCGGCGTGGCGCTCATCGTCATCGGCATCATCGTCCGTGCCATCGCCATCGCCACGCTCTGGCGCTACTTCACGGTCGATGTCTCGATCCGCGAGGGGCATGAGCTGGTCGACAGGGGGCTCTACCGCGTCATTCGCCATCCGTCGTACACCGGTTCGCTCCTCTCCTTCTTCGGACTCGGGCTCGCGTTCCGCAACTGGATCAGCGTGGCCATCATCGCGGCGGCCACCATCATCGGATTCTCGTACCGCATCGCCGTGGAGGAGGGGGCGCTGGTCGAGCACTTCGGCGACCGGTATCGCGACTACATGCGACGCTCGAAGCGGCTGATCCCCGGCATCTACTAGACTTCCCCACGATGCCGCACTTCACGTTCCTCTCCGCCGGCGAGTCGCACGGGCCGCAACTGACGGTCATCGTGACCGGAATGCCCGCCGGCGTGCGGCTCGACCGCGCGCGGATCAACCGCGACATGGCGCGCCGGCAGCACGGATACGGGCGCGGCGGGCGGATGAAGATCGAGCATGATGAGATCGAGATCGCCGGCGGCGTGCGCGGCGGCGAAACGCTCGGCTCCCCGATCGCCATCGTCGTCCGCAACGACGACTTCAAGAACTGGGAAGCGGCGATGGGTGTGTGGGATGTCGATCCAGCCGAGGCGGAGAAACGGCGGGTTCATGCACCGCGGCCGGGACATGTCGATCTGATCGGCGGGATGAAGTACGACCGCCGCGACCTTCGCGACGTCCTCGAGCGCGCTTCGGCGCGCGAAACGGCCTCGCGCGTCGCCGCCGGGACGATGGCGAAGGAGCTGTTGCGCAACTTCGGCATCGAGCTGCGGTCGGGCGTCGTCTCCGTCGGCGCCGCGGGCGACCCTGATTACGCACCGTCGTGGGACGAGCTCCTCGCTGTCGATGATGATTCTCCGTTGCGAGCCGTAAATCGCCACGCCGAGGATGCCATGGTGGCCGAAGTCGACAAGGCGCGCGAGGCGGGCGAAACGCTCGGCGGTACGATTGTCGCCGCCGCGCACAACGTCCCCATCGGCCTCGGGTCGTACATCCAGTGGAACGAGAAACTGGACGGCCGCATCGCCCAGGCCATCCTCTCCATCCACGCCGTCAAAGCCGTGTCTGTCGGCGATGGGGTGGCCGCCGCGCGGCGCATAGGTTCCGAGGTTCATGACCCGATCTATTTCGACGAAGAACGGCGCTACCACCGGACATCGAACCGCGCCGGCGGCCTCGAAGGAGGCGTGACCAACGGACAGGACGTCGTCGTCCGCGCGTACATGAAGCCGATCTCCACCCTGCGCCGCGGCCTCCCCTCGGTCGACATAGAAACGCACGAGCCGCACCGCTCGCAGTGGGAACGAAGCGACGTCACCGCCGTCCCCGCCTGCGGCGTGGTCTGCGAGGCGATGCTGGCAATCACGCTTGCCGATGCTATGAGAGAGAAGTTTGGCGGGGATTCGCTTGGGGAGATGAAGGCGAACTTCGAGACTTACGTTGCGCGTGTGACGAAGTATTAATCCTGACGGCTCGCGCAGCGAGCCTGTCAGGATCTCCGGTTGCGCCGCGCCGCCTTATCGCAGAAACGACAAATCGTTCAATTGCCATGTGAGATCGAGCCAGTTCGGATTCTTGAGCTGGATCAACGCCACTTTTCTGGCACGATGCCACTGCTTCATCGCGCTCTCGCGCACGAGAGCAGCGGCATAGTCCGGCATTACCTCGTAGTGGACCAGACGATCGAAGTGATATCGCGCTGTGAACGCGGTTTGGTATTTCTTCTGCCAGTGCTCAGCGATCCGGCGGGCAAGATCGGTCGTGGCACCGATGTAGAGCCGATGACTCTTATTACTCAGAATGTAGACATAGCCAACCACCGCGCGGTCTCACCGGAGATCCTGAACCCTCGCTTCGCGACGGTTCAGGATTAGAACCAAACCCACCACCAACACGATCACGCTAATCAACTGAGCCACGGTAAACGGCCCCAGGAACCGATCATCTTTCGCCCTGACGATCTCCACGAGGAAGCGCTCGATGCCCATCAGGATCAGGAAAAGGCCGAAGATCCGTCCCTTTGCGTGGGGGCGGCGGGAGGCGTACATCAGGATCGCGAACATCACGAACGCCGAGGCGGACTCGTAGAGCTGCGTCGGGTGTACGCGCAATATCTGATCGGGAGGAATCGAAGGATCGATGTGAACACCGAACTGACGGAGTGATTCGGCGGTCGTGGGCGGCGATCCCTTGGGGAAGGCGATGCCAATCCACGAATCTGTCGGCCGGCCGTAGTCGTCGCCGACGAGGAAACATCCGATGCGGCCGAGCGCGTAACCGATGGCCAGCCCCGGGGCGGCGGCGTCGGCGACGTTGAAGAAGTCGAGTTTCTTCAGCAGGATGTAGCCGCCGCATCCAAGAATGCCGCCGATCAGGCCGCCGTACCAGACCAGGCCCGCGCGGTCGAGCAGGAGATGCCAGTCGCGGAAAAGAATCGCGTAGTAGATCTTCGCCCCGGCGATTCCGCCGAGCGCGGCCGCCATGACGATCGATGACGCGGCATCGTCGCTGAGACCGTAGCGGCGGAACTGCCGCGTCAACACCCACCCGCCGATGATGAACGCCGCGAACATCATCAGACCGAAGGTCGTGATCTCGAAGGAACCGATTTTGATGAGAGTCGGATACATGCTTGGTGCAGTCTATCCTGAGCAAATGCGGTTGCGCGGTCTCGTGGTTGCGCGGTCTCGGCGGGGTGGGACCGCGAGACCCCGAAACCGCGAGACTCCGCGACCTCAGGACAGGATCAACGACTCCAGCGATGCCTTCTGATCGCTGATGAACCGGAACACATCCACCTTGCCTGCCGAATCGAGGTGTTGGGAGACCTCGAAGAGCTGGACCGAAAGCAGCGTGTTCAGCCCCTCGTCCAGAACCGCCTTGCGGCGCTCGAACGGAAGCTCGGAGATGTTGGCGATCAGCATGTTCTCGTCGAAGCGGCCGTACTGGTCGAAGAAGACGCCGCTCCAGAGCTCGTCGCTCTCGGCGTTCTGCATCGCCGTCATGACGATGTCGCGCGCAGACTCCTCGCCGACGGCGTTCAGCAACGCGTCGTAGAGGCGGCCGAACATGTCGTTGTACGTCGAGATCACCTTCAGCAGCTCAGGCGAGTCCTCGACGTCGAGGAAAACGGGGCGGAACGACTTCTCCTCCGGCACCACCTCCACCAGTCGCGCCGAGAGGAGCTGGAAGAGGATGCGCGTCACTTCGAACTCGGTCATTTCCGACCCGCCGATCAGCGCGCGGATCGACCGCTTTCCGTCCAGGCTCTGATAGAGCGCCACCTCGTGCTCGCTCATCTCCAGCGATCCGAACGCCGGCACCGTCCCCGGCACCTTCAGGAAGACCATGTCCAGGCTGGTGATCTTTTCCCGGATCATGGCCGTCTCATCGAGGCGGCGGATCCCTTCCATGATCACCGTGGCGGTATTGATCGTCAGGACGATCCGCTCGTTCACCAGCTCATCGGTGGCGTCCCCGAAGATGAAGCTCCCTTCCTTCCAACTGAAGAGCGAATAGATGATCTCGAGGGCCTGATTCTTCACACCCCACCAGAGCTCCTTCGGCGAGATGGCTCCCATCTGCACCAGGAGCTTGCCGTGGCGAGTCTGCGCGGTCACCCGCCGCTTCGACTCCTCGTACTGCGCCTGCGTGATCTTGCCGTTGCGCAGGAGGAACATGCCGAGGGAGTGCTCGGGAGAGTTGGAAGAGGCGAAAACGATCTCGCCGTCCTTCCAGTGGATTGACCGTTCCAGCCGATCGTGCTGCAGAAACAGCTTTCCCGTTCCACGGATCATGGAGACGAAGCTGAGAACGTCCGGCAACTGAATGCGCGAGAGATCGCCCTCGAGAATGTGATGATTTGACATCAGGACCATCGACAACTGTGCCAAACAAACCGTGGCTGAGCAAGGGTTATTCGAGCTTCATGCACCGCGGCACGATCTCGCGCAGCAGCGTTACGGTGCGGTCAATCTCCTCGGCAGTGGTAAACCGGCTCAGCGAGATGCGGATCGTGCTGCGGGCTTCCTCCGGGGTCAGGCCCATCGCCAGCAGGACGTGACTCGGCTCGATCCGTCCCGAGGAGCAGGCGGACCCGGTGGAGACGGCGACGCCGCTGAGATCCAGGCCGATGACGATCCCCTCGGCGTCGGCGCCGCGGAAGGTGACGCTGCTCGTGTTCGGGATGCGGGGGAAATCGGCACCATTGACGACTATCGGAAAGCCGGACTCGAGCAGTGCGCGCTCCAAGGCATCGCGCGATGCGCCGACATCAACGGGGTCGCGCGCGATCTCCGCCGCCACGCCAAAGGCCACGGCCAGAGGTACATTCTCGGTTCCGGCCCGCCGCCGGCGCTCCTGGGCGCCGCCGAGGATGTGGCGGCCGAGGGAGAGGCCGCGGCGGACGTAGAGGGCGCCGATCCCCTTCGGCGCGTGCAGTTTATGGGCGGAAAGCGCCAGCGTGTCGGCACCGAGGGCCGACACATCGATGTCAACCTTGCCCGCCCCTTGCACGGCATCGCAGTGGAAATGAACCGAACGCTCGCGGCAGGCACGCGCGACTTCCGCCACCGGCTGGAGGACTCCTGTCTCGTTGTTGGCGAGCATCATCGACACGAGCCGCGTCTCCGGGCGGATGGCGGCGATCACGGCGCCGGCGTTGATGACCCCGCTGCGCGACGGAGCGACGATGGTCACCGCGTGTCCGCGCCGTTCCAGTTCGGTAACCGGCTCGAGCACAGAGGGATGCTCGATGGCCGTTGTGACAATGTGATGACGACCATCCTGTCCTGCCACGCCAAAGATCGCGGCGTTGTTAGACTCGGTGCCGCCGCTCGTAAAGACGACGTCCCGCGCTTCGGCGGCGATCAAACTCGCCACCGATTCGCGGGCATCCTCGATCGCGCGGCGTGCGGACTGGCCTTCCTTATGAATGCTCGATGCATTGCCGAAGACATCCCGCAGCGATCTTTCCAGCGCTTCCAGCACCGCCGGGTGCAGCGGTGTGGTGGCGTTGTTGTCGAGGTAGATGCGCATGAGAGTCGTCTATTGTCCTTCGTATCCCGAGGTCCCAGATGAACAAGATCATTGCCGTCTTGATTGCCGTGATGTTCGCCGCGGTGGCGACCTTCGCACAAACCCCTCCCGCGCAGCCTGATCCGCAGCCGGCACCTGCGGCCCCCGCGGCCGCTCCCGCCCCCGCACCGGATGCGAAAGCGAAACCGCCGGCCCCCGATCAGGGCGTGCGCAAACTCTCCCGCCGCGAGCGCAAAGACCGCATCAAGAACCTCAGTGAAAAGTACCGCCAGTTCCTGACGGACGTCGATCCGATCATGAATCCGGCGGAGCTCGACACGTACCTCATTCTCGAGACCGACCCGCAGCGCGACATCTACATCACCGAATTCTGGCGCCGCCGTGACGTTGCCAACGGCACGACGAACCACAGCTTTCGCGATCAGTACTACGAGCGTCTGGAGACCGCGAAAGAGGAGTTCCAGAACGTCTCCTCCGACCGCGGCCGCATCTTTCTGATCCAGGGGGCGCCTGACGAGCGCATCAAGTTCGATTGCCGGTTGATGCAGCCCGCCGAGATCTGGAAGTACGGCTTCGTGCCGAACCTCGGGCACAACGTCCGCTTCCTCTTCTACAAGCCGCGCACCGGAATCGACTACAAGCTCTTCGCGCCGTTTGACAACGAAGCCATGAAGGAGCTGATCTCTCAGGACGAGATCGGAATCGACATGACCGGCGATGGCGCCACGCAACGGGTCTTCGGGCCGGTCTCTCCGGGCACGTCGATGACGAATCTCGAGATGCGTTGCAAGGACGGCGATGAATACCTGCGGGCCGTTTATCAGGCGCAGTTGAACAAGTTCGACCTCGTGCGCGTCTTCGAGCCGCCGCCGGTCAATGAGGAGGACGTCCATAAGATCCTCCGCTCCGTCGTCCTGGCGACCCCGGGCGCGCCTCAACTCACACACGAGATCAGCGTGAAATACCCCGCCAAGCAGGGCAGCCGCACCGACGCGGAGATCACGATCCTGGTGCCCCGCTCGCAGCTCACGCTGAAGGAAGTCAACAACGCCCGGCTCTACAGCCTCGACGTCACCGGCGAAGTGCTGAAGGAGGGTCAGCTCTTCGAAAACTATCGCTACCGCTTCGACTATCCCGGCGACATCAAGGACGACAAGGTGGCCGTGGTCATCGATCGCTTCCTCCGTCCCAACGACTACATGGCCCGCGTGCGCGTGCAGGACATCAACTCCGGCGCCGAGGCCATCGTCGAGCAGAAGATCACCGTGCCGGAGATCTTCGACACGCCGGAACAGCAGAAGGCGAAGGAGAGCGCCACCACGGCGCTGTCGCAGCTCAAGGACGACATCGATTCGAACACCACGCGGCTGCGCATCGTGCCGCTCAACGACGATCTGCTCAGCGGGATCCAGCACATCGAGACCATCGCGTTCGGCGACGACATCAAGGCGGTCGAGTTCTATCTCGACGGCAAGAAGGTGATGACCAAGCGCCAGCCGCCCTACACGCTCGACCTCGACTTCGGCAACGTGCCGCAGGTGCGCCACGTGCGCGCCGTGGCTCTCAACGCCAATGCCGAGGCCATCACCGGCGATGAGATCGTCCTCAACACCGGCAACGACCCGTTCCGCGTCCGCATCATCTCGCCGCGCATCGCCTTCAAACTTCACGGCCGCACGCGCGTGGAGATGGCGGTCAACGTCCCCGAGGGGAAGAAGCTCGATCACGTCGAGCTGTTCCTCAACGACACCAAGATGGCCTCGCTGTACGGACCGCCGTACGTGCAGACCATCGAGATCCCTGCTCAGGAAGGGGTCGGCTACATCCGTGCCGTCGCTTCGCTGCAGGAGGATGCACAACCGCCGGTCGAAGACCTGGTGATGATCAATACGCCGCAGTTCATGGAGGAGGTGAACGTTCACCTGGTCGAGCTGCCGACTACCGTGATGCGCGGCGGTCACCCCGTCAACGACCTTCCCGAACCGGCGTTCAAGGTCACGGACGAGGGGAAACCGGTGAAGGTGTCGAAGTTCGAGCACGTGAACAACCTGCCGCTTTCGCTCGGCCTGGCCATCGATACCTCGGCGTCGATGCAGCCGCGGATGGCGGAGGCGCAGAAGGCGGCTTCGCAGTTTTTCACCAACGTCATGCGGAAGGGTGACCGTGGCTTTCTCGTGTCGTTCGATTCCCAGCCGCTGCTCATCCAACGCTGGTCGCCGCGCCTGGCCGATATGAACGCGGGGCTGGCGAAACTCCGCGCGGAGGAGTCGACCGCGCTCTACGACGCCATCGTCTACTCGCTCTACAACTTCCTCGGCGTGAAAGGCCAGCGCGCGCTGGTGCTCGTCACCGACGGCATGGACACCTCATCGAAGTTCTCCTTCGATCAGGCCCTCGAGTACGCCCGCCGCGCCGCGGTTCCGATCTACGCCATCGGCATCGGCATTCGGAGCACCGAGGTCGACACGCGCTACAAACTGAGCCGCTTCTGCAGCGAGACCGGCGGCAACGCCTACTACATCGATAACGCCAACCAGTTGGGACACATCTACGCAGACATCCAGAACGAGCTCCGCTCCCAATACATCCTCGGCTTCTACCCGCCCGAGGGGGTCAAGCCGGGCTCGAAATGGCGAGCCGTGGAGGTACAGGTCAGCGACGGAAAGGCGAAGACGATCCGCGGGTACTACCCATGAGAACTGCGCTTCGCGCGTTGTCTGCGCCTTCGGCGCGTTGTCGGTTGTCTGCGCTGCCGCGCGTTCGAAGTTGGCGGTTGTTGCAGGTAGCCGCGGCGGCGCTTCTCCTCTTCGCGTTCGGCGTGGCCGGCGTCGCGCAGGTGCTTCCGCCGCCGTCGGCCCAGGGCGTCGTCAAGCTCTCGCGCCGCGAGCGCAAGGAGCGGATGGCGAAGCTGGCGGATCACTACCGGCAGTTCCTCACCGACGTCGAGCCGATCATGCAGCAGACGGAGCTCGATACCTTCCTGATACTGGAGAGCGATGTTCAGCGCGACCTCTACATCGAGGACTTCTGGCGCCGGCACGACCTGACCGAGGGCACGCCGAGCGGTTCGTTCAAGCACATTTACTACGAGCGCCTCGTCACGGCAAAGGAACGCTATCGATCGCTCGGCACAGACCGCGCACGCGCCTACGTAATCCATGGAGAGCCCGAGATCTGGGTGCCGCCCACCTGCGACCTCTTTCAGCCTATGGAGTTCTGGTCGTACCGCGGCCTGAAGGGATTCGAGAAAGAGGCTCGATTCCTCTTCTATCTTCCGCGCCTGGGCTCCGACTACGTCCTGTGGCAGCCGTATTCGAGCGGCTCGGATGCGTTCTACGACCTCTTTTCGAACATGGTCGTGGCCACGACCAGCAGCAAGGAAGAGGCGATGAAACGAGTGTTCGGGCTCGTGCCGCGCTCGCTCGTCACGAACTGGCAGTATGAGTGCTCAGGAGCCGACCAAACGCTGAGTGCCATCCAATCGGCGCAACTCCGGACGCTCGACAATGCCAAGCTCTTCAAGCCACCCGAGGTCGACCCCGAGCAGGTTCGAAAGATCTTTCACTCCGTGGTCATGCCCACCTCCGGCGCGAAGCCGCTGCCGGCGCAGCTCTCGGTCTCCTATCCTACGAAACAAGGCACCCGCACCGCCGCCGAGATGACGATTCTCGTTCCGCGGGCGCTGCTCGTCCCCAAGGAGGTCGGCGGGACGAAGCTCTACAGCCTCGACGTCGTCGGCGAGGTGCTGAAGGACGACCGGCTCTTCGAGAGCTATCGGTACCGCTTCGACTACCCCGCCGACGTCAAGTCAGACCAGCTTGCGGTCGTCGTCGACCGGCTTCTGCAGCCGGCCGAGTACCAGGCGCGTATCAAGATCGCCGACCTGAACGGCACCTCCGAGGCGATCGTGGAGCAGAAGATCACCGTCCCGGAGATCGTCGGCTCGCCCGATGCGCAGCGCCTGAAGGAGACCTCGGCGGCGACGCTGGAGACGATCAAGGAGAGGGTCGACGCGAACGCCCCGATGCTGCGCATCCTCCCCCTGCCGGACCAGTTGCTCAGCGGACCGCAGCACATAGACACGGTCGTCGAAGGTGAAGGCGTCGCCGCCGTCGAGTTCTACCTCGACGGACGAAAGATCATGAGCAAACGCCAGCCGCCTTACGCCCTCGATCTCGACTTCGGCAGCGTTCCCCAGGTTCATCGCATTCGCGCCCTCGCTCTGAACAACAAAGGAGAGATGATCGCCGGCGACGAGGCGGCCGTAAACACCGGAAACGATCCATTCCGCGTTCGCATCGTCTCTCCCCGCGTCGCCGTGAAGCTGCACGGACGCACGCGCGTGGAGATGGCCGTCAACGTCCCGGAAGGGAAGCAACTCGACAAGCTGGAGCTGTTCCTCAATGAAGCGCGCGTGGCCACGCTGTTCGGGCCACCTTACGTGCAGGTCATCGACATCCCATCGACCGGCAGCATCGGCTACCTCCGCGCGGTGGCTTCGCTCAAGGACGTCCCCGAGCAGCCGCCCATCGAAGACGTTGTGACGTTCAACGCCCCGCAGTTCATGGAGGAGGTCAACGTTCATCTCGTCGAGATGCCGACCACCGTCCTGCGCGACGGCCGTCCCGTGAATGACCTGCAGCAACAGGCATTCACCGTGCTCGATGAAGGGAAGCCGGTGAAGGTGGCCAGGTTCGAGCACGTGAACAACCTCCCGCTCTCGATCGGACTTGCCATCGACACATCGGCATCGATGCAGCCGCGGATGGCCGAAGCGCAGAAGGCGGCCTCGCAGTTCTTTACGAACGTGATGCGCAAGGGCGATCGCGCCTTTCTCGTATCGTTCGATTCGCAGCCGCAGCTCATCCAGCACTGGTCACCACACATCGAGGACATGAACGCGAGCCTGGCCAAACTACGTGCGGAAGAGTCGACGTCCCTCTACGACGCCATCGTCTACTCGCTCTACAACTTCCTCGGGGTGAAGGGTCAGCGCGCGCTGGTGCTGGTCACCGACGGCAACGACACGTCGTCGAAGTTCTCATACGATCAGGCCATCGAGTACGCCCGCCGCGCCGCCGTTCCCATCTACGCGATCGGCATCGGCATCCGAAGTACCGAAGTCGACGCGCGCTACAAGCTCAGCCACTTCTGCAGCGAGACCGGAGGGAACGCCTACTACATCGATCAAGCCTCTGACCTGGCCCGCATCTACACCGACATCCAGAACGAGCTCCGCTCCCAATACATCCTCGGCTTCTACCCGCCCGAGGGGGTCAAGCCCGGCTCGAAGTGGCGTACGGTGGATGTGCAGGTGAGCGAGGGAAAGGCGAAGACGATTCGGGGGTACTACCCGTAGGAGCGCTTCGCGCGTTGTCGGTTATCGGTTATCTGCGCGCTGCGGCGCGCGTGGTCAGGCGGTCACCTGGACACGCTCGTACAGCGTTTCCGGAGCGACGTCTGCGCCGTTGGGCCAAACGATCGTGCCCAGATCAGGGTTTACCCGCACCTGTTTGAAGTACTCGCGATCGCGCAACGGCTCGAACACCGGACCTTTGAAGGATCGCGAAATATCGACATCACCCTGCGTACCGTCATCGAACTTGATCCAGACGGTGTAGTCGCGCACGTAACGAACTTCGATAACGTCAGGCATAGCTACTCCAAGGGTTCGATCTTCTGAGGTTCCTTACCGTCACTCACGAGATTCCAGTTCTCCGCCAACTCGTGCTGATGAAGGCTCCACCACTCCAGAACCAGTCCAAGCGCACGCGGGTGAAAACTCCCCCGCACGCGACCGTCCGCAATACCAACCTGAATCTCCTTGCCCGCGTAGCGCGCGTGAAAGTGAGCTGGCAGATGTTCGTCGTGATACATCGCGATGACGATTCCGAAGAAGCGGCTTACTTCCGGCACGTCTGTATTCTATGTTGACCAGCACCCGACTGACTCCTCGCCTTGTCCACGCGCGCCGCAGCGCGCAGACAAGCGACAACGCGCGATAGTGCAGACAACGCCGATGATTGGAACGATGCCCACGTGACGTTCGGCACTTCTGCGGCCTAGTGCACCGATTCTTTCCGCTCCTGCGCTGCCCGCTCCCGCTCCGCCGCCCGCTCCGCGCGGCGTTCGTTCGCTTCGGTCTTGAGGCGATCGCCGATGGTGCAGCCAGTGAGGGTGGTGGCCAGGCCGCCTTCGGCGGTCTCGCGCAGACCACGCGGCAGGGCGCGGCCGATGCGGACCATCGCTTCGACGACTTCGTCCATTGGGATGACGGATTCGACGCCGGCCAGTGCGAGCTGCGCGGCGGTGAGACCGTGGACGGCGAAGATGGCGTTGCGCTTCACGCACGGCACTTCCACCAGGCCGCCGACCGGATCGCAGACCAGGCCGAGGGTGTTCTTGAGCGCGATCGCGGCGGCATGGATGGATTGACGGGTGGTTCCGCCCATCATGTAAGCGACGGCAGCCGCCCCCATCGCGGCAGCGACGCCAACTTCGTTCTGACAACCGCCGGCGGCGCCGGAGATATTGGCCGAGAGGGCGATGATCGAGCCGACTCCACCGGCCACGACGAGTGCGCGAACGGTCTTTTCAGGATCGATGTTGCGCTCTTCTTCCAGCGCCAGCAGCATGCCTGGGACGACGCCTCCCGCGCCGGCCGTCGGCGCGGCGACGATGACCCCCATCCGCGAGTTCTCTCCCATCACCGACAGGGCGTAGATCTCGGCCTTGACCGTCAGCGGATCGAGGAACGTGCGCCCGGCCAGGAAGGCGTCATTGAGCAGCTTGGCCTCGTTGCCGACCAGCTTCCCCATCGACGTGCCGCCCCCCTTGCCGCGCTCGACACAATCGCGCATCACGGCGCGGCGGCGGCGCAGCGCCTCGAGGATCTGATCGCCGGGAACGGCGTGCTCCCGCTCGTCGCTCTCCAGAAAGACGTCGGCGAGGTCGCGGTCGAGGGCGATTTGTTGGAGGTGGGCAAAGCTTTCGATCATGCGGTTCGGTAACGGATCGAGACTGCCGATTACTCCGGCAGGGCTAAAACGACGACATGATCACAAAGGTGTTCACTCGGAAGGGATGACTCGCCGCGCACGCAGCGGAGACACCTGCGCGATGTAATCAAAGTCGCGATCGCCATGCAGCAGCAAGATGTCGTGATGAATGGCGATTGCAGCGATGAGGCAATCGTTCGACGATCGGATCGTGAAGGATCGGGCGCGAGCAACGCTGTAAATCGCCCCGGCGACCTCGAAGCGCTGGATAGGAACCGGCGAGTCGAGCATCTCTGATTCTTCGATGATGGCGCGAGTTTCCGCCATTCGCTGCTCGTTGTGCGCGCCCTGCAGCAACTCCTGGACGACTGGCGGACAGATGGCGATCGGGCCCCCATCCGCCAGGCGTAACAATTCCGTGCGCGGTAGACGGAGAAACAAGACACTCGTATCAACGAGAACCACGGCGTACGGTCTTGCTGATTGGGGCACGTACGGTATTCGCCGCGGGACGACGCCTGCGTTTCTGCTCTTTCTGCTTCTTCAGATACTCGGCGACGTCGGGTGCCATTTCTTCGACGTAGCCTGGCCACCACGGATCCGGACCGGTTGCCAGGGCATCGATGGCCTTACCCAATCGATCCTGCTTCACGATCTGCGCGATGGCGTGGTTGATCGTCTCGGAATAGCTCTTCTTTCCAGTCAACCGCCGCGCTTGTTCCAGCGCTTCTTCGTCGAGGGTCACATGCATCCGCTTCATGCACACAAAGTGTACGTCACCCGCGCACGATGAACAATCGCAGCAGATCGAGCGCCGACTGCGTCGTGATCCGTTTGAACAGGCCGCGCTCCATCGGCCAGAGCATCTTTCGATGTTTGTCGCTCCCGGGACCGGCCACGGCGATGTGAACGGTGCCGACCGGCTTCTCCGCCGTCCCCCCGCCCGGTCCGGCGATGCCGGTGACGCCGATCCCATACGTCGTTCCGAAACGCTCGCGCGCGCCGCGGGCCAGGGCGATCGCCACCGGCTCGGAGACTTCACCGTGTTGAGAAATGAGTCCCGGATCGACACCGGCCAGCGCCGTCTTCGCGGCGGCGGTGTAGCAGACGGCGCCGCCCATGAAGTAGGCCGAGCTTCCGGCGACGTCGGTGATACGCGAGGCCAGCAGGCCGCCGGTGCACGACTCGGCGGTGGCGACGGTCTCGCCGCGATCGGTCAGGATGCGGCCGACGATCCCCTCCAGCGTATCGTCATCGGCGCCGAAGATCCTGTCGCCGAAGATCTCGCGCAGCTCGGCCTCGAGTGCGGCGATCAGCGCCAGCGCCTCCGATTCGGCACCATCGGCACCGAGGTGCAGCTCGATCTGACCGCCGGTGGCCAGGATCGTCAACGGCTCGGGATGGGCGGTGTAGTACGGCTTGAGCCGCTCCTCGACCCCCGACTCCGTCATCCCGGCAACCTTCAGAACGCGCCGGAAACGCGACTGGCCGGCCGTGACCGAGGCCAGCCATGGCGCCAGATACGTCGCCACCATCCACTCCAGCTCGTGCGGCACCCCGGGGAAGACCCAGACGTGCCTGCCGCCCTGCTCGATGTGAAACCCGGGAGCCGTACCGCGCTCGTTGGTGAGCGTGGTCTGGCCGACGAAGACGTTGGCCTGCCGCTTGTTGACCTCCGGCATTTTCCAGCCGCGCGCGGCGAAGCGTTTCTCCAGGCGGTCGATGATCCCGGCGTCGACTTCCATCTCCAGCCCGAGCGCCTCCGCCAGCGCCTCCCGTGTCATGTCATCCTCGGTCGGCCCCAGTCCGCCCGATGTGACCAGGATGTCCGCGTGAGCCAGCGAGTAGCGGATCTCATCGACCAGCTCCCCGCGCGTATCCCCCACGACGCTCTTGCGGATGACGCCGATTCCGAACGACTCGAACGCGGCCGTGACTTTCAGCGAGTTCGTATCGACGCGGGTGGGCCCGAGCATCTCGGAGCCGATGGCGATGATGGAGGCAGATTGGCTGGTTTCTGAGTTACTGGGTTGCTGCGTTGCTGGGTTGCTCATCACTCCGCAGCGTACTTAGCAACCGAGCAATCTGGCAACTGCGCGACGCACAATCCCCGAGCTGAGGGTGCGCGTAGAATAGTGACACTCTCCATGAAGATTCGTCCGGTTGTCGCGCTGCTGATCGTTTCGATCGCCACACTCATTCCTCATGCCGTTCTCGCGCAGTATGTGCAGCAAGGTCCGAAGCTGATTGGGACTGCCGCCATGGGGGCTGCGAGACAGGGATTCTCCGTGGCTCTCTCGGCGGACGGCAACACCGCCGTCGTCGGAGGTGACAGAATCGACAATTACCGGGGGGCCGCCTGGATCTGGACCAGAGATCGAGGAGTCTGGGCCAGGTCGGCCAGACTCAGCGAAACAGGCGACCGAGCCGTTTTTCAGGGCATCGCGGTGGCCATCTCCGGCGACGGACTGACGGTCGCAGTCGGAGGAGGCTTCGGTGCCTCGATCTGGACCGCCAATAACGGCGTTTGGAGCCAGCAGGCATCCGGGCTGCCCGGCGCATTCCCATACCAACAGTCTGTGTCGGTGGCCCTCTCGGCCGATGGAAACACCTTGATCCTCGGACGTCCGGTGGAGTACGGATATCGCGGAGGCGCCTACATCTGGACCCGGAGCGGCGGCGTTTGGACCCAGCAGGGACAAGACCTGATCGGTACCGGGTGGAGCGGGAACCCGGAGCAAGGCTTTTCCGTATCGCTCTCCGCCGACGGAAACACGGCGATCGTGGGAGGGCCCTTCAATGATCCACTCCCTTCCGATATCGCCTCACAAGCCGCTCCATCCCAGGGCGCAGCTTGGATCTGGGCGCGCAGCGGCGGCGTCTGGACGCAGCAGGGGCCCAAGCTGGTTGGCAAGAGCGCAACGAGCGAAGGTTTCCAGGGATATTCCGTCGCGATTTCCGCGGACGGCAACACGGCCATCATCGGCGGCCCGGGAACCGTTCCCCGATCCGCCAGCGGCGGAGCCGTCTGCATCTGGACGCGAAGGGGAGAAGGCTGGACGCAGCAGGGACCGAGTCTCGCGACACCAATTGGAATCTACCAGGGCACGTCGGTCTCGCTTTCAGGAGACGGCAATCTCGCACTCGTCGGATCGCCCTCCGATCCCTTTGCGGCGTGGGTCTGGTCCCGGACGAACGACGTCTGGTCGCTGCAGGCTTCCAAACTGGTCGGGACGGACGCTTCACCACCGTACTACGGTTCCACGATTACGTTTCCGGCGCGCCAGGGAAAGTCCGTAGCGATTTCAGCAGACGGCAACACGGCGATCATCGGAGGTCCCACGGACGACTATTTGGGCGTCGGCAATACGGCCGATCAGGATTATTCATTTGATGGTGTTGGCGCAGCGTGGATCTGGACTCGGAGCGGAAGCAACTGGGCGCAACAGGGACCGAAGTTGACTGCACCGAGTCCCGGAACGGCACGGCAAGGGGGCTCGGTCGCGATTTCGGGAGACGGAAATACCGCTGTCGTCGGAGGATCCTATGACCACGGAGGTTTCGGTGCCACCTGGATCTGGACTCGCAGCGGAGGAACTTGGACCGAATCCGCAAAGCTGGTTGGGACAGCGGCCGGTGGTTTCTCCGCTCAGGGGTGTTCTTCGGCAATCTCCCGGGATGGCAACACGGTCATCGTAGGAGCGGCCGCTGACAGCGGGGATATCGGCGCGGTCTGGATCTTTACGAGGAGTGGAGAAACCTGGACCCAGCAGGGACCCAAGCTGGTCGGTTCGGGCGCCGTGAGCGCAGCGAAGCAGGGTACCACCGTCGCTCTCTCCGCCGACGGGAACACGGCCCTTGTCGGAGGATACGCCGACGATAGTGTCAGCGGCGGCGTTTGCTGCTTCGCGCCCTCAACGGTGGGGGCGGCATGGGTTTGGACAAGGAGCGGCGGTGTCTGGAGTCAACAGGGATCCAAACTCGTGGGGACAGGCGGAGTCTACACCTATGGCCTCGGGGTGGGTCAGGGCTACTCGGTCGCTCTATCCGCCGATGGCAATACTGCTCTCGTCGGAGCGGTCGGCGACCATGCCGCGTGGGTCTGGACCAGAAACGGCGGAGTCTGGACGCAGCAGGGACACAAGCTCATCGGCGATGGAAGTTCCGTAGCGCTTTCGGGAGACGGGAACACAGCCCTGCTCAGTGGATCGGTCTGGACCAGAAGCAGCGGCGTCTGGAAGGCGCATGGCCAGCTGGGAGCGAACAGTTCCAGGGTCTCCATCTCCCGAGACGGCAATACCGCCATCGTTGCCAATCCCTACGAAGACAAAGAGGCGGGAGCCGTCTATATCTGGGCCCGAAGCGGAGAGGTCTGGTCGCGTCGAGGCTCCAAACTGGTCGTAACCGATAGCACGGGAGTCGCCCATCAGGGATGGTCCGCAGCCCTCTCCGACGACGGCAGCACGATCATCGTTGGAGCACCCGAAGACGACAATTCGGCCGGCGCGGCGGTTGTATTTACCGGAACGCCCGGTGAGCCGCTGCCACCGGCACGGCAACACGCGGTCCGGCACTGACCAACCGCGTAGAATGGCGAAACTCAAGAAGGTTCGCTTCTCCATGAAGATTCGTCAGGCTGTCGCGCTGCTGATCGTTTCGATCGCCACACTCTTTCCCTATGCCGTCCTAGCCCAATACGTACAGCAAGGGCCCAAGCTCGTGGGAAACGATGCCGTCGGCGCCTCTCGGTTCGGGATCTCCGTGGCCCTCTCGGCGGACGGCAACACCGCAATCGTCGGAGGCGACATTGCCGATCTGGACCGTGGGGCGGCGTGGATCTGGACCCGCGCAGGAGGAAGGTGGAGCCAATCCGCCAAACTCTCTGACTCGAGCAACTCCGGCGTCCTTCAGGGAGCATACGTCGCGATCTCTGCCGATGGGAACACCGCCGCGGTCGGAGGGGCTTACGGCACAACGATCTGGACCGCCAGTAACGGCGTCTGGAGCCAGCAGTCATCGCGCCTCACCGGCTCGGACCCATCCCAGCAGCGCGCCGGGTCCGTTGCCCTGTCGGCCGATGGCAATACCGTGATTATCGGGCGGCCTGAGGACAACGCGTACGTCGGTGCTGCCCTGGTCTGGACGAGAAGCGGCGGAGTCTGGACGAAGCAGGGAGCAGCCCTGGTCGGCTCGGGTAACATCTACAACTCGCAGCAAGGGTATTCCGTGTCGCTCTCCGCGGACGGCAACACCGCGATCGTAGGAGGACCTTACGACGATGAAGACCCTTACTCGTACTCAGGGGCCGCCACTGGCGCAGTCTGGGTCTGGACGCGCAGCGCCGGAGTCTGGACCCAGCAGGGTCCCAAGCTGGTCGGCACAAGCGCGACGATACAAGGGTTCCAAGGCTACTCCGTCTCACTATCCGCGGACGGCAAAACAGCCATCGTCGGCGGTCCGGAAAGCGTTATCGGGTCAGCAAAAGGCGGAGCGGCCTGCGTTTGGACGAGAGAGGGAACATCCTGGCAGCAGCAGGGGCCGAGTCTTGTCGCCCCCGCCGGCGCTTTCCAGGGTTTTTCGGTCGCGCTTTCCGGTGATGGAAACATCGCCATGGTCGGATCGCCTTCCTCCAATTCGGCGTGGGTCTGGACCCGCACGAACGCAGTCTGGACTCTGCAGGCGTCAAAACTCCTGGGAACAGACGAGGCACCGTTCTACTTCGGC
>Ga0247676_1000061_pt1 | contig 36284 bp, 52 predicted proteins | sample CNK17_metaG_FD_182802 | JGI IMG/M metagenome (GOLD analysis project Ga0247676, IMG submission 182802) | Soil microbial communities from Purdue University Martell Research Forest, Indiana, United States - CNK17 | ecosystem: Environmental > Terrestrial > Soil > Temperate forest > Bulk soil...
TGTCGAACCGCCACGCCAGGATTGTCGAGGCACTGGGAGGGTCCACCCGAGTGGCAAGCCTGCTGGGACTGAAGGAAAACACGGTCGGCAAATGGAAGCGGCGGGGCATCCCATCGCACCACTGGCACCGCATCATCGCGCTGTCGCCTGACCTGACGCCGGAATATCTGGACCGCACCAAGCCCCGCGGCGCGCAGCGGCGCTGCCAGGAGGCGGCCGAATGACCGCCACCGCCCACCGCACCCCGGCCCGGTTCCGGCTGACGGCGCCCGAGGAGCGCATATGCGCTGGCTGCGGCCGAACCTTCACGGTTACGCGCAAGCATCTGAAGCAGAAGTCATGCAGCCCGGCGTGCGGCGTCGCGGCTCGCCCAAAGCGGCAGCGGTATGTCTGGACTGACGCCACTGACGATGTGGTCAGGAGCGGCTACGAGCGTGGCGATCCAGTGAGCGAAATCGCCGCCAGACTGGGTAGGACCACCGTAGCGGTTTCTGTCCACGCACAGGCACTGGGACTGCGTCATCGGTACAGCCAACGCACACTGGCTGATCGGTTCATGGACTATGTGCTGCCAGAGCCGAACAGCGGATGCTGGTTATGGACCGGTTCCCGCGATCGTAAGGGGTATGGGCAACTCCGAATTGACGGCGGCCTGAAGTACGCCACGCACGTGTCTCTCGCACTTGCTGGCCGCCAGGTGCCGACAGGCCTGCAAGCGTGCCACCGTTGCGACAACCCTGGCTGCGTCAACGCAGAACATCTCTTTATCGGAACGCAGAAGGACAACACTGCGGATATGATCCGCAAAGGTCGCGCCAGCAAGCCGCCTGGCGCGAAGCCAGGCCAAGGGATGAAGCAGTTTTGCTGGCTAGGTCATCCCCTTTCCGGCGATAACCTATACTTCACTGCAATCAGTCGTGGATGCCGCCAATGTCGCACGCTACGAAAGGCTAATCGACGCGCAAACTTCGTGGCGCAAGGCTTGCGTTGTGACGGCTTACCTAGGGCAGTTCCATGTTGATGGAACATCCCATCAGCGCCCTGAAACTCACGTCTGAGATCATCAAGGAAAAGGATCTCCAGGCATCCGTCAGGCATGCGCTCGACATACTGCTGCTGCCGCCGGCCATATGGTTCGCCATGCCGGTCGGTCACATCAAGCTCACCAAGGCACAGGCCGCTCGCCTTACGGAGATCGGCCTGAAGCGTGGCCTCCCAGATATTTTCGTACTGCACCATCGCCTCTATGGCGTTGAACTCAAAAGACCTGGGGGCCGGCTCTCAAGCACGAGGATCGTGCGTACAAGACGTGGCGGGTTGCGAGAATTGGTTGGCCAACGCGAGACCTTCCCACTGCTGGAGGCGGCCGGCCTGACTATCGGCGTCTGTGACAGCCTGCCTGCCGTGCTGACGTTCCTGGCGGCCTGTGGCGTGCCGCTGCGGCTCCATGCGGAGGTGGCGGCGTGAGCCTGCTCCGCGCCTGCCTGATCACGCTGTGCAGCTGGGCTGTGGCGTTTGCTGTCACCTGGCTGGTGGTGGTGACGCTCGGCGATGGCGGCGCAGCAATCCGATGAAACCAGGGGAACAACAATGGGAGATGTAATACCGTTCAGCTTTCATCGGGATAATGAGGACTTCGAGGTCCGGGTTGTCGCCAGGGGCGGCGAGCCTTGGTTTGTGCTTGGTGATGTGTGTCGGGTTTTAGGGCTCGGTAATCCTAGCATGGCGGCTCGACGGCTCAGGGACTGCGAGAAGGGGGTCATTCCGATTGATACCCCTGGTGGCGCCCAGGAAACCGCGATTATCAGCGAACAAGGGCTGTATCGCCTAGTGTTGCGCTCTGACAAACCACAAGCGGTTGAGTTCCAGGACTGGGTTGTCGGAGAGGTGCTCCCATCAATCCGGAAGACTGGCTCGTACCATCACGCTCCACAGACGCAGGATATGCTGCTTGAGCGGATCACTGTCGCCGTGGAAACGCAGGCGCAGGCAGTCGGATGTCTGGCGACGGATGTGGGGGCGGTGAAAACCGATGTCGTCTGGATCAAGGACGAGCAGAAAAACCAGGGCATCAGATTAAAAGCAGTCGAGGCGATTGTGCGGGAGACAAAGCCGAGGCGAAAGAATTTCATCAAAGGCACGGAACGGACGCATTGCCATTGCATATTGGAAGTATTCCACGGCTTATGCCCTGTTTGCAACAAATGTGAGATAGTCTCTTGCGATGGGGTGCTGCTCCAGACTGGTCACAAGGAACACTATAAAGCGGTTAACAAGCCCGATCTTTATCATACTTGGCTGATCTGCGTGGAGTGCCATGGGAAGAGGCACAAGTTTCCTGCTGACTACTTCGATCCTGATTTCAACAACTACCAGCAGAAGCTGCGTCGGTTTATCGATCCTGCTGGGAACCAGCTTGATATGTTCAGGCGCGTCGCATGACGCCCTTCCGACTCAGCCATTTCCAGGGTAGAAACGAGAACGCCGCCCATGTTTCGAGCATGGACGGCGCCTGTAACTGCATAACTGGCTTCGGGGTTGCACTCACCGAAGGGGACCAAGACACCCTCTTCATAACGCAGCTCCGGAGACTGAGCAAGGGAGCGCGTACCATGTCCATCAGCTATTCACATTCGAGGCCGCAGGGCCGTGCTCACCGCGACAAGATCCAGCGGTGGATCATCCCGAGACTCGAGGTGGGCTGTCGGGTGCCGTCGGCCAACTGGATGGCCAGGTTTTTGGGCATTTCGTCCAGTGAAGGCGGGCGGCAGATCCGGCGGGCATTGGACGAGGCGGGCATCACGACCGAGACGCGTGGCGTTGGGCGTGGGCGGCGGATCTATGTGGTGACATTGGGAGAGCGGCCATGAGTGTGCCGGCATTTGCGTGGGCATTGGAGCGTGGTCGCACGCTGGGCTTATCGCCGGCCTGTCGTCTGGTGCTGATCTATCTGGCTGACATGGCGAACGGCGAGCGGGTGTGCTGGCCGGGGCAGGAGACGATTGCGGACTTTACTGGGTTGGCGGTGCGGACGGTGCGGTCTGCGATCCACGGACTGGCCGAACTGCAACTCATACGTGTGGACGCGAGGTCTGGATTTGCTGCCAGGTTCACCATTCTACGCCCCGACACCCCGGCAAACGGTGCCGAGGTTACACCCTCACACCCCGGCAAAATGTCCCAGGGTGCCCCGGCAAATGGTGCTGGGGTAGGTGAGCACGTTTTGCCTGGGGGGGTCGGCACATCACTGCAGGGGGGTCGGCACATTACGACCGTGACCCCGGCAAACGGTGCCGACGACCCTTCTTATACCCAAGTAAGAGACCCTAAGAGGCGCGCGAGCGCGCCCGAGGCAGGGAAGGTTTTAAAGTTTGGGAAGAAGGAGGAAGGCGGCACCCCACCGCCAGCGCCACCACCCGCCGCACCGCCTAAGGCGCCTGTCATCGGCGCAACTACAGGTAGCACCCAGACCTACCGGCTGAGCGACGCTAGCGACGAGGACCCCGGGGCGTTCAATGCGTGGTGGGCGGCTAAGCGGGCAGCACAGCCAGCCGCCGTGGCACAGCAGGTCGTCCGCGGCGAGGTCGTGCCCGATGACGACAACCCGCCGGTCGATCCTGGCGTCGCCCTGGCCGTGCTCGCCAATGTGCGCCACGCGCTGCGGATGCGCGCCTATCCGCCCAGAGCACCCGGCATGTCGGCCGACGAGCAGATCGACGATCTGTGCCCACAGCGCCCAAAGGCTCACCACCTGCCAGACGCCGCACTGCGCGCTGCCAGAGCCGAACTCGCCGCCAGAGCCGCAGCACACGGTGTCCGGCCGTGAACGACCAACGCCTCTCAGCCCTGCTCCGCACGCTCAATGCGGCCGGCTACCAGACCGGCGCGCTGAGCTACCGCAAGCTCTGGGAAGGCGCCGTCGAGGGCCGATACCCGGCGCATCAAGTCACCGGGCGGTGGCACTTCCGTGCGGCCGACCTCCCAGCCATCGCCGCCACCTACCGCCTGCCGCGCACCCTGCCCAGCACAAAGCGAGCCCACCATGCCGCTTGACGCCGATGCCACGCAGTGCGTAGCTACACACCAGCCGGTGGCCAACCACCCCCGGTGCTACTGCGTGCGCTGGACCTGCGTCACAACCGGCAACCAAGCCGAGCACTACGCCGCAAGCAATCTCCAACGCTCCGGATACCAAACATACCTCCCATTGCGCACCATCCAACGCCCCGACCGTGCCGTTCCCTCCCTGCTGCACACCGTCACCGTCCCGCTATTCAGCCGCTATCTGTTCGTCCAACACGACCCAGCAACCTCGTGGGGACCAATCCGTGACACCCCAGGCGTCCGAAACGTCATCCGATGCGGTAATCAACTGCAGTATGTCCGTAAGGGCGCTGTGAGCGCGCTACAGGCCGTCGAGGCGCTGGCCGCTACCCAACCACCTAAAGATGCCCAATGGCGCCCTGGCGACGCTGTGGCGCCCCGCACGGGGCCATTCCAGGGGCTAGGGGGTGTGGTGCTCTCGGCGGAGGGGGAGGACGCCACCGTCGGCATCCTGTTCCTCGGACAACTCCGCGAAGTGCGGTATCCAGCCGATGCACTCGTGGCACGACAGGACTACTGACCTACAGCAACCGCTGTGAGCTGCGCTGGACATACGTCCCAACACGCTCAGCAAACGCCGCCAATCGCTCCACAGCACGACGATCAGTCCGGTTCCATTCATCCTCAGCAACCGGAACCCGCACATCCTCGTTGCCAGCATTCGTCGTAATCACACTCAACCATACCCACTTAGTCACATCCCGCCGCACGCTCATTGCTCACTCTCCAACCTGTCCTGCATCTCAGCACGCGACAGCTTCAACGCCGCCTCAGCCGCTCGCCGCAGCCACTCACTCAGCGTCTGGCCCTTCTCGCGGGCATCCCGCTGTATATACGCCAGCATGTCGTCAGGCAGATAGAACGTCAGGCGCGAAGGCGCACCTTCCCAGGCTGGTGTCTCGCTCATCGCACAATCATCCCAGCCAGCAGGTCATCACCGCGTAGCCCATCATCAAAACGGGATAGAAGCTTCTCCGCCAGATGGTCCTGCAATGACGCAACCATGATGTCGCTGCTGTCGTGCTCACTGATCGCAAGCCGCTCCAAAGCCGCATTCAATGCCTTTAGGTCGGCCGCGTCATAACCCTCAGTGTTGTCATCCCGAAAGCGCGCCGTCTCGTTCCGGGTGTAAACTGCGAAAATGCTCATCTGTCTGTCTCCGTTGGTTGTTGCGGTGAAGCGGCTTACGCCGCCTCACACATGAAGTTGCCAGCACCGTGGTTCTTGCCACCACAGCTGCACTCGCACTTAAAGCCCGTCGCATGCAGGCAACGCGCATCGCACTTGTGGTTGGAGGGGTTCGACTTGCGCTCAATGATCCGCTCAACCTGCACACGCACACCAGCAGGCGTCAGCCCAGTGAAGTGCTTCGCACCAGTGTAGATGCTGCCATCGTGCCGGATCGCAGTGAGCCGCTGGTCAGCAGCGAAGTAGCGAAGGTTGGCCATCACTCAACCCTCCATCCCGATGTAAGCCTGCGCCGCTTTGATGCCCGCGCGTTTGGCAGCCGAGTTGTTGGAGAAACCGCCCTTGCAGGCGACAACCTTCTCGCCATCAAACACAACGTATTCATACTTGCTGTAGGTGGTGTAATCGCGTCCGGCAGAGATGTGCACTTCGGTCATCGCTCAGTTCCTTGTTGATGACCCCAATATGTGACGAGTGGTGATGGATGTCAATAGGTGTTTGTGTGTGTGAACACATTTATCTGTTGCTGTCTGGTGTGGTAAAGAACGGAGCGTAAGTCATTGCTCACTCTAGAGCCGCCAAGTAGAAAACAAGGCGGGCGCCCGCTCGGCAGCGCAAATAGCGTTAACGCCGACGTCCGCGGAATGGTGCTCATCGCCCTGCACAAGGTCGGTGGCGTCAAGTATCTGGCGCAGCAAGCTATCGATCATCCAGCCACATTCATGGCGTTGCTGGCCAAGGTGATGCCGACATCGATCGTGTCGCCGCCTGGCACGCATCTCCATCTACACCTCGAGGCCGCAATGCAGATCTCAAAGCAGATGCAGGCTGAGCCCAGACCCACAATAACCATTGAGCAGCAAGCGCAGGCAGCACCGCCAGCATCATTGCTCGATGCACCATTGCCCGAGGAATAGCACAACCTATACGTGTTGTGAGATGAGAGTGATAGCGGTGGGAAAGCGCCATCATGTCCACAAAGGGATATTATCGGACGTAATAGTCCGGTTGTATTTTATGGCGATAGCGTCGGACGCGCGCTATGATCTGGCGCATGGAAACAAAGATCTGCACGCTGTGCCAAATCGAGAAACCGCTTACCGCTTTCCACCGCAGCCACAGGAAGCATCAGGCTAGATGCTCAGCGTGTCGCAACCAGCGAGCAAAGCGCGTCTATGCTTCGGGCGACACAGTCAAGATACAGGCGCGAATACGCCATTTGTATCGTGCTTACGGTCTGTCGCTGGAGCAGTTCGATGAGTTGTTTTATCGACAAGCTGGGCGATGCGGGTGTTGTGGGGATGACCTGCGGCCTGGTCGTGCCATGCACCTAGATCACGATCACTCGTCCGGTATGGTGCGTGCTATCCTGTGCCACGCCTGCAACGTGGGTCTTGGCTACTTTGAGGCGCCCGACAGTCGTGTGGTTGCTATTGGTGCGTATCTCTCAGCCTGGCGCAGCACTGATCCGCCAGAGTAGCGAACCGACACAACCAACATCGATGCGAACCGGCTCATGTGCACCAGCTACACCAATGCCTTAGCCAACCAGGACCGAGGGGGTGTCGGGGCCCCCCTTCAACGCCTCGACCATGACACCCACGCCCACCCCCACACCCCCTCCGAAAATTTCTGCCCAAAATTCCGTGTATACACGCGGATATACACATTGAGGGACTAGAGGTGATGATTGGCGCGTTGATTTACCTGCTGATTTATCTGTTGGTTCTGGGCATTGTGCTGTGGCTGGTGCTGTATGTGCTCAGCGTGATTCCGTTGCCGCCGCCGTTCCAGCAGGTGGCGCGGGTGATTGTGACGGTGATTGCGTGCCTTATCCTGATCCTGCTGCTGCTTGACTTTGCGGGGATCGGCCTTGGTGGCCGGCCGTTGCTGCGATGAGCATCCGGCTGTTGGCGGGGGATTGCTGGTGCCGGCACGACGCTGCTCGTTGCTGATCGGCTGCAGCGTGATGCCATCGGGATAGACCTGAACGTGGCCTACACGGAGCTGGAGCGGGTGCGGGCGGATGCTCCGTTGTTCGTGGACATCGATGCGGGGCCGATGCCCGAGCATCCGGAGGAGCAGGCGATGGCTGATCTGTTCGCCGAGGCGGCCGAGTGAGCCGGCATCGCCGGTATGATGACCTGAGTGCTACCATTCTCAAGGATGGCTGGACGGGTTGGATTTGGCCGGTGCCGGACGGTTACCGTTTTCGCTGCTGTGACTGTGATTTGGTGCATGTGATGCAGTTCCGGGTGGATGACGGTGACGTTGGGATGCGGCTGAAGCGGGACAATCGGGCGACTGCGGCGAGGCGGCGCCAGTGGATGGCGAAATGAGCCACGGCGTGCTGCTCGGGATCATGGTGCTGGCGCTGGTGGTGCTGATGATCGCCGCTGTCACATGATGAAACCCCTGACGCCATACCAGAAGCGCGAGATCATCCGGCTGCGTGGGGCTGGGTATGACTTCAAGACGATTGATCGGATTGTCGGCAGCGGGCCGCGGCAGGCCAGCAACCTCTGGTATAACATGTCGCAGGAGAAACGCGCCGCGCTGACCAAGACGCCCGCCCACCGCTCGCGCGAGGAAGAGGTGGCGCGGGCACGCAAGGCGCTGCAGCACGAGATCACGTTGGCCCGCCAGGAGCGCGCGACGGCGGCGCCGTTCAAGGTGCGGCCGCTGCTGTGGTGAGCGTCACATGATCCTGCAGAACACCGCGTTCCGCTGCCTCTCGTGCAAGCACGAATGGATGGACGACCTGGTGAGCCACGCTCACTTCCGCATCGTCATTGCCTCGATGCGTGCCATCCACTGTCCGAAGTGCGGCGTCGGTTGGAAACGGATCGTGATCATCACTGAAGCTTCGCACGACGACACGCCACAACAGGCGTAGCTACGGGTGAAGTGCCGACATCGACACGTGATGACGTAAGACGCATACACATCGACACACAGGAGCATAAGCACATGGCAGGTTATCTCGCCTACATCATGCCGCTCGAGGGTTCGCCCGGCCGACCGGACAATTCCCTGCCGGGTATCGGTGGGCCGGTTGATCCTGGGTATGGCGTCGGCATCGAGCGTCCGTCGCATCCGATCGCGTTACCGCCAGGGTCGATCAGCGGCACCCCGGAGCATCCGATCTACACGCCGCCATCAGCGCCCGGGCAGCCATCGCACCCCATCGTGCTGCCCCCCAACAGCGTTGGAGGGACGCCTGAGCATCCGATCTACTATCCCCCGAATGTGTGGCCGCCTGGTGGACATCCGGCGCACCCGATTGCACCTGGAGGTGGGCCAAGCCAGGGTCCAGGCTTCCCGACACACCCGATAGCCCCTGGTGGGCAGCCGCCGGGGTTCTGGGGCGGTGTGGCGCTGCCTGGCGTGGACAATGGATTGCCTGTGCCGCCGACGACATGGCCGCCTGAGCCGATCCCGCCACTGCCGCCTGAGTTGAGCAGCCAGGTGGTGGTAGCGGTTCACAAGCCTGGACAGGACTGGGTGGTGAAGTCGTATCCCGTCGGGCCGTCGCAAGGCTTGCCAGAGCCACCCGCCGGACCATCACAGGGGCTGCCGGGGCAGCCGCCGCGTGTGGACAATACACTACCACCCAGCGCTCAACCGAGGCGCTGATAGTCTCGCGGTGGGCGTGATGTGGCCGCGCCACCCCTTTCTGTCAGTCCAAATTAGCAAACTCGCCGAACAGCCTGATGGCAGCTTCACGATAGGCTTTGGAGGCTTCCTCAGCAGTGGCGAAAGTGCCGAGGTGGACGCCTTTGTCTCCAAACGAAATACGGGCAGTAAATCCATTTCTTTGGTGGGCGGGCCGAACGCCTCGGTAGCCAATTCTAGGAGTCTTTCTATAGCGGGTATTGATCATGTTCTGGCTTTGGGTAGCGGCGCGCAGATTAGTAATGCTGTTGTCCCAGGAATCGCCGTTTGCATGGTCAATGCCGTTTGGCACTGGATCGCCGTAATGGATCAGCCAAGCAAGGCGATGTGCCAGGAACTTCGTCCGTCCGATAGCGATGTATAGATAGCCGTGTTTCTTGAAGCCGCCAGCAGACTTGCCTCCATAGCGTCCGTTCCATGCAGCGCACGCATGATCAGTGCCGAACATCTCACGAGGGCGAGGCTTCCAGATGAAGCCGCCGGTTGCTGCGTCGTAGTGCAGCAATTCGCGTAACAGAGTCCGTGATGGTAGTGGTTTGACAGCCATGTCGATCCTCCGAACAGGGTCACTTGGTTAGGACGCCTCGAACCGCTTCAACGGCCGGGGCGTCCGCTCTCAATACCACAATACGCATCTTCGATGCCGGAGGCTACGTCTAGGCAGGACGCAAACACCGATCGAACGGGGACGCAATATCCGGCAGGAGCCGCCCCGGCCACTCGTCGGTTCATCAGGATGGACCCCAATTCCAGTAGACGAGCGGGGGTGACAGCCGGAGAGACGGCACAACAACCAACCCCAGGGGCTTCGTGACCGACGAGGAGACCAAGACCGTCCTGGGGCTGGGGGGGCGGCTTATCACCGCCCTTCCGGCGCAGTTCCTGACGCTCGTTGTCATCAACGTGCTGGCGCTTGGCTTCCTGTTCTGGTTCGTGGATGCGCGGGCGAACCACACGGCCTCGGTGCTCAATCAGCTGCTGCAGGCGTGTCTACAGCGGTCGCAATAGGCCAAAAGAAAAGGCCCCGCACTCACACAGGAGAGCGGGGCGCCGGAAGGTTCCTTGGTTCGTTATCGCATCCCCACCATAGCGCGCGGAGTGCGGCCATGCCAGCCAGCATGAAACACGTCATCAGCGTGCCCTGGACCGACGAGGAGCGCACCCTGCTGCGCCAACTCCGCGCCAACGGCCTCGGCCCAGTGCTGATCGGCAGAATGATGGGGCGGTCCAAGTACTCCGTGAACAAGCAGATCCAGGCCATGAGGCTGGCAGCACGGCCCCCGGCGCCAGATATGACGCCGCAGCCACGTCAGAGACCAGCCCAGCCCTTGCGGCCTGGCGCGCGCACCCTGCCGCCATTGCCGAGCGAGATGCATGACGATCGCGCTTGATTTTTACGCTCCGGGTTTTTTGGACCTTGAGGAGCGAGGAGATCTCGTGGGGGAGACGCGTTACCGCACCACCGCGCTGGTGCGCGACGACGATCAGAAATTAGCGCTCAGAGTGGCCATTGACGATGACGGGGAGAGCGAGGGGGTAACGATCCAGCTAAGCCGCTACCACGCGGAGGATAAAGCAACCGGCAAAGCCTATCATGTTCGCATGGAAGCCTACCTCGAATGGAGCGATGTTGGGCGTATCCATGCGTTCCTGGGGCACCTCCTGGCGGTCTATCAGCAGCCATGAGCGACACCGCGACCGACTATGCAGAAACTATGCCCCCATCGTGGGCCGAGGCGATTGCGCGGGCGCCCAATCCCTATGAGGTGTCATTAGCCAGATATGCCCGTGCACCGATTGCGTTTGTCAGGGAAGTTTTATTAGCGGAACCCGACGAGTGGCAGCTGAAGGTGCTGCGCGCCCTGGCCAGAGGGCATACACGCATCGCGGTGCGATCGTGCCATGGGCCGGGCAAGACCGCGCTGGCGGCCTGGGTGGCGGTGTGGTTCAGCAATACGCGGGCCCCGTTCAAGCTGGCGATGACGGCACCGAGCGCCCCGCAGCTGTTCGATGCGCTGTATCCGGAGCTGATCAAATGGCTCGACCGGCTGCCTGGTGCGTGGCGCGAGCTGTGGCATGTGACGTCCGATCATATCACGCTGAAATCCAACCCCGAGTGCTTTATCACCGCGAGGACATCGCGGCAGGAAACGCCCGAGGCGCTGGCGGGCTTGCACAGCGACAACATCCTGCTGGTGGTGGACGAGGCGAGCGGCGTGCCCGAGCAGGTGTTCGAGGCGGCATCAGGCTCGATGAGCAGCGCAGGGGCAATAACGCTGCTCATCGGCAACCCGACACGATCATCGGGGTTCTTCTGGAAGACGTTTAATTTGGAGCGGGACCGCTGGTTCTGCATGAAGGTCGGCCACCTCGACAGCCCACGGGTCACCGCCGACTACGCCGAGGAGGTTGCCGGACGCTACGGCATCGACAGCAACGCGTATCGCGTGCGCGTGCTGGGTGAGTTCCCGCTGGCCGATGCGGACACCATGATTGCAGCCGAACTGATCGACAGCGCGATGCTCCGCGACGTGGCGCTCGACAGCACCGAGCCCGAGATCTGGGGCGTTGATGTCGCGAGATTTGGGACGGATGCCAGCGTGCTGATCAAGCGCCGCGGCAACGTTGTTCCTGAGATGCCCAGAAGCTTCCACCAGGTCGACACTATGATGCTGGCAGGGGCCATAAAAGCGGAATGGGACGCGGCGAGCGCCAGCCGGCCGACGTTGATCTGTATCGACGTCATAGGGATTGGTGCGGGGGTGGTGGACCGGCTGAATGAGCAGGGGTTGCCGATCCTGGGCGTGAATGTGTCGGAGTCACCGAGTACCACCGGGCGGTATGCCAAGCTGCGCGACGAGCTGTGGGAGCGCTGCGGCCAGTGGCTGGCCACGCGCGCGGTGCGGCTGCCCCGCCACGACCGGCTGCGCGATGACCTGGCGGCACCACGCTATACGCATCTGAGCGACGGCCGGCTGAAGGTCGAGGATAAGAACTCCATGCGGGCTCGAGGATTGCCATCATGTGATTACGCCGATGCGCTCAACCTGACGTTCTGCCAGCAGGGGCTGGGGGTGGGCTCGGGCATGAGCGGCGGGATTTATGACCAGCGGGGGATGCGGATGGATCTGGGCGCGGAGGTGGAGGTATGAGCGGCACCCAGGGACTGCTTGGCCCTACGGTTGCGTCCGGCATCACCCCCGACAGCGACCAGGGCCAGTTGGCCAGCGCCATCAGCAGCTTCTTCGGCGGCGGCGCACCGCAGTTCCAGACGCAGACGCCCCAGGCCCCGGCCCCGGCGCCCATGCCCACGTATGACCGGTGGGGCCGGCCGCAGGGGGCCGGCGCCCTGCCCTCGCTCAATGTCGGGCCAGGGCTGGCGCAGGCACCCACGGGAGCAGTGACCCCTGGCCCGTCGGGCTACGACATGTGGGGACGGCAGGCGCCACCAGCACCGCAGGCACAGGCTGCACCCCAGCTTCCCGGCCTCGCCGACATCCTGGCGATGATCCAGGCCGAGCAGATGCGCCAGGCGCTGGCCAACGCCAACGCACCCCAGGGGCTGCTGGGCGGCCCAACTGGAAACGAGGGCGGGGCCGGCGGCTCAGCCGACCACGGCGGCGCCGATAGCGGGGTGATATGAGCGGACTGACGCCGGATCAGCAGCGCGCGCTGTCCGCGTGTCAGGCGATCTGCATCATCCTCGCGGAGGATGTGTTCGCGCGGATCGATGGCGTCGGTGACGTGACCCAGGACGAGTGGATGGAAGATAAACGAGCAGAACTGAGCTTCTGGCTGAAGCAATTGAAAGAGCCGGTATGAGCGGACTAATTACGAGCAAATGCACCGTGCAGGCGCTTCGCGGCCTTTCTGCGCGCTGCGGCAGCCTCCTCCATAGTATCAAATGTGCCGATATGATGAGGACGACGGTTTTTCATCACACGAGCCACAAATCTACCGGTGAGCTTAATCCGGAATACGCCTTTTACCCCCGTTGTGCTATTGCGATGCCCCCGTTGGTTGGCGAGGTTCCCAGGGTAGTCAGCCAGTCGAAGGTTTGCGATCCGGTTATTCCATTCGTGACCATCAATGTGGTCGATTATGAGCGGAACTGGTTCGCCGTAGGCCAGCAGCCATGCGAGCCTGTGGGCCATGAACCTGGAGCGATTTATGTAGATGGCAAGGTAGCCATCAGTTCTCGCGGAACCCGCAAAAGTGCCAGCATATCTCGTATTCCACCTGGCACACTCTCGCGCGCTGCTGAAGTGGTGCGCTGGCCTGATGCGCCATTGGAATATTCCGCGATCAGGACTGTAATCGAGGCACTCGCAGACATACTCGCGATCTGGCAGCGTCTTAGTAGCCATCTGATCCTCCTTCCAGGGTCGTTGGTCAGGAGAGCGGTGGCGTGGCAAGCGTCGCCGTTCTCCGCTGGAGCAATATCATGAGCGGGCTTGTGGCGCGACCTCAATCGTTGCCTTTCGGTGGCCTGCTTGGTGCGGCGCCGCAAGGCGGGATTATGTCCCCAATGATGGGCGGCGTCCCCCCGCTTCCACCACTCCCGAACTTAGTGCCGTCCGGCATGCAGCCTCAGGGGCTAAACGTGGGAAGCGAGCAAATGCTCGCATACTTAGTGCCACAGCCCCGGGCGGACATTCCACCAGATGGCGATCTTGATCTACCGCCATCGCTGCGGCGTTATGCGGCTGGGTTACGTCCTACAGTAAAACCGGCTGGTGTAAAATGGCAACAGGAGATTTTATTCGAGCGACTGGGGAAGGACGATCGCGAGATTGAGGCGGTGGCGCAGTATTACTTCAAGATTGCGCAGAACTACGACATGTATCTGAGCAAGGAGCGCATCACCGCATCGCAGTATTATGACGGGCGGCCACTGGGCGATGAAACACCCGGGCGCTCACAGATCGTGTTGACGGTTGTCCGCGATACCATCCGCAGCACGCTACCAAGCCTGCTGCGCGTGTTCACCGGGGTCGAGGATCCAGTCAGCTTTGAACCGATTTCATCTGAGATCACCGGCAACGACCAGCTGGCGACGATGCTGGCGCGCCAGGCGACCGACTATGCCCGCTGGGCGCTGTTTACCGCCAACCACGGCTGGCAGGTGCTGCACGACGTATTGTTGGACGCTCTGACCCGCAAGGCTGGGTGGGCGCGCTGGTATTGGGGCAAGCGCGAACAAGTGCGGACGGATGTCTGCGAGGGCCTGTTGCAGCCACAGCTGCAAATGCTGCTGGTCCAGCCAGGCATCGAGGCGCAGCGCATCGTGCGCCGGCCGATGACCGACGAAGAGCAGAGCGTTATGCTGAAGACCCCCGACGGGGCGATGTACCTGAGCCAGGGCGGCGCCCCCGAGATGTGGGCCGCGACCATCACCCGCACCGCGCAGCAGAACTGGCCGTGCGTCGAGGCGGTGCCGGCCGAGTGCGTCTGGGTGGTGGCCGACGCGAATGATGTCGGGACGGCGCGCGGCATCTTTCACGTCAGGGACGTCCCGGCATCCGACCTGATCGAGATGGGGCTGCCGGCAGACAAGATCCTGGCCTACTGCGATACCATGCCGCGGCCGCAGCAGCGCCGCGAGATGATCGCGCGCAACCCGGCGCAGGGGCTCAACATCAAGGCCTCGCCCCCGAATGACCGCAGCATGGGCATCTGTCGCTACGCCGAGGGCTGGATCCGCTGCGATACCGACAATGATCACAAGGCGGAACTCATTCACGTCCATATGCTGGGCAATGCCACGAAGCTGATCCAGTGGGAGCGCTGCGACGAGATCCCGCTGGCATGCTTCACGCCGTATCGCGAGCCGGGGCGCCTGATCGGCTATTCGCAGGCCGACATGGTGATGGACCTGCAGCGGGTTGAGAGCCGGGTGATGCGGGCGACGCTGGACAGCCTGGCGCAGTCTATGTTCCCCAGGACGGTCGTTACGTTGGGGCAAGTGAACCTCGCGGATGCCAGACAAACCGCCATCGGGTCGATCATCCGGACGACGCAGCCGGGGGCGGTGACCGAGCTGGTGAAGCCCTATACCGGCGAGGCCGCGATCGCCATGCTGCAGGTGCTCGAGGCGGTGCGGGAGAGCCGCACCGGCATCACGCGGGCGTCGCAGGGCCTCACCGTGGACGAGCTGCAGTCGACCGCGCCCGTGGCCGTCTCGGCGCAGACCGGCGCCGCGCAGGACCGCCTTGATATGGTGGCGCGGACATTGGCCGAGACCGGGCTGGCGCCGCTGTATGCCGGGCTGCTGAAGATGATGGCGCGGCATCAGGACCGGCCGAACGTCTATCGCATTCGGGGCCAGTGGGCGGCGATCGATCCGCGCGCGCTCGGCGTGATGTGGCAGACCTCCGTGAATGTCGGCGGCAAGGGCATGCCGATGGAGCGGCTCGCGATGCTGGCGCAGATCGCCGCCAAGCAGGAGATGATCATGGGCTCGCAAGGGCTCGATAACCCGCTGGTCGGCGTGCCGGAATATCGGAATACGCTCTCGCGTATGTTGGAAACCGCGAATATTGCCGATGTGTCGTCATATTTTAAGGCGTTGCCCCCCGGGTTCGTCCCGCCACCACAACCACAGCAGCCGAACCCCGATCTGCTGCTTGCGCAAGTACAGGCCGGCAAGACGGCGGCGGATGTCGAGAACGACCGGGCGTCGGAACAAACCAAGCGGGCGCAGATGTTGACCGAGGATGACCTGAACCGGGACAAGGCGGCATTGGACGCGTGGACGAAAACGTGGGTCGCCGGCGCCCAGTTCGGCACCCCGGTGCCGAGCCTGACGGAATTCCAGCAGGCCATGGCGAGCAAGGGGCCGGGCATCCAGCTGCTCGGCGATCTGCCGCCCCCCACCAGCCCGCAGATGCCCGCCACCGCCGGGCCACCGCCAGGCCAGCAGCCGCCCCAGAAGCCGCCAGGGGCGCCACAGGGGCCAATGGCACCCACCATGCAGCCACCACGCCCGGCGCAGCCCATGGGGCCACCAGCGGGCAGCTTCAACCCGGCCCAGGCCATGGCCACGCGCCAGGCACTGATGTCGGGGCAGATGCCCACGGCGTATGGTGCCATCGCGGCCAATGCGGCGGGCAAGTCGCTGTTTGGGCCTGGGGGCCCACCGCTTCCAAGGCCACCACAACCATCAGGGCAATAGGAGGACACCATGGTCACACGAGCCAGCGGGAGCCAGTCGACGAAAACCGTGCCCCGTCAGGGCCAGAACAAGCCCGTCGCCGGTGGGCCGGCTGGGGCGGGTAAGGCGCGCGGTGCCGCGTCGCTGCCGTCCATCAGCCGCACCACGGCGCCCCCGAGCAAGCAGCCCGCCAAGCGGTGAGCGACCTCTCACGCGAGGAGCGGCACGAGATCCAGCGCCGCGGCAGTGAGGCCCACCGCCTGCTGCAGGACCGCGAGCTGATGGACATGCTCTCCTTTATCCGCGAGGGCGCGGTCACCACCGCGGTGCATGGCACCGATGCCCGCGAGCGCGAGGACGCCCGCAACCTCGCGCGCGCCATCGATCACCTCGCCACCGAGATGCGCACCCGGCTCGATACCGCGCTGCTGCAGAACCAGCGCGAGACCGATGCCCGGCGGTTTGAGTGAGGATGCACCATGAGTGAGAGTAGCAGCGCCGCGCCAGCCGCGCCGGCAGCCCCCGCAGCAGCCCAGCCGGCCACCCCGGCACCGGCCTCCAACGACGCCGCCCTGGCCAACGCCCCAGCCCCCGCGTCACAGGAGGCCATCAGCCTCTCCGATGCCGGCCGTATGCTGGCCGCCAAGCGGCGCCAGGACGCGGCAACCGCACGCCTCAATCCCGTGCAGCAGGGGCCGGGAGAGGCACGCCTCACTACGGCGCCCGCACAGCCCGCAGCGCCGGCGTCAGCACAACCCAAGCCCGCCGAGGCGACCGACAGCTACGACACCATCGCCAAGGCGCTGGGGCTCGAGCAGGGCGTGGCCCCGACGGCCGATGAGGGCGCACCAGCTGGTGAGACGCCCACCGATGGCGTCTATACGATCGATGGCCACCGCGTCACCGCCGCCCAGATCAGGACTGCGATGGGGCAGGCGGCCGACTATACGAGGAAGACCCAGGAGCTCGCCCAGCAACGCCAGCAGCTGCAGCAGCAGGCCGAGGCGCTGGCCACCGTGCTGCCGCATATCCAGCCGGAATTGCAAAAACTCGGGCAGCAACTGCAGGGCGCCACCCCACCCGATCCAGGAATGATCGAAACCGATCCCCAGGGGTATCTGCGGCAATTCGCGGCGTATCAGCAGGCCACTGCCGAACAACAGAGGTTGGGCACCCTCACTCAGTTGCAGCAGCAGGCCTACGAGCGCTCGATGATGCAGCAGGTGGAAGCCGGCAATAAGGTGCTCAGCGAGAAGTACGAATTCTGGCGCGATGATGCACAGCGGGCCGCGGTGCAACGCGATATCGCGGCATGGGCAACCGCCAAGGGCGGATACTCACGGCAGGAGCTGCAGGGGCTGTCCGATCCGCGCCACGTCGAAAGCATGATGAAAGCGATGATGTGGGACAAGATGGTGGAAGGCGCCAAGACCCGCGCGCCCGCCCCGGTGCAGACCGCACGCGTCCGCGGCACCCCGCCCCCACCACCCGCCGCCGCCGCCGTGCAGGCGCTCGAGCAGGCGTTCGAGGCCGCACCCAATGCGCGCAATGCCGCCGCGTTGTTGAGCGCACGACGCTCGGCCGCCGCCGGCAGCAACGGCAGCGGGCGGTATTGACGGCACTGTATCCACGCTCGTAGCGTCCCGCCGTCGGTCGGGGGCAGTGGTGCATGCGCCACCAAGCAACGACCGGGCCGTGCAGTCGCAGGACGACCAAGTAGGCCATCGGCACGCAGCGCAGTCGGGACACCGACCAAGCGTCTAAACGCCCGATCCGCCTTCAGTCAGATCCATTGCGAACCAGCAATTTTGGTTCAACCGGCACGAGGCGCCCAGCGCCCGGCCTGCAATGGAGATGGATATGGCCGTTCCCACAATGGGAGCCGCTCCCAGTAACACTTACATAGAGACAGCTGCCGTCGGCGTCCGTGAGGATCTTGCCGACATCATCTATCGCATCGATCCTGACGAGACGCCGCTAGTATCAGCCTGCCCGCGTGTCGGTTCCAAGCAGGTGCTCACCGAATGGATCGTGCAGGAACTCAACCCGGCCGCCGATAACGCCCAGCCCGAGGGCTTTACCGCCGTCATGCAGGCAGTATTGAAGCCGATCCGCATCAATAATGTCTGCCAGATATTGGCGCGCACAGTCGGTGTGTCTAATACGCTGCGTGTTGTCGATGTCGTCGGCGGTGAAGACGAATACAACCGCAACATGATCCTGCGCGCCATGGAGGTTAAGCGCGACCTCGAGCTCGCTGTCACGTCGCCGCTGGTGCGCACCATCACCGATCCACGCCATATGTCGGGACTGCCCTGCTACACCGCATTCGGCGCGCGCGGCGCTGGTGCGGGCGTCATGCCGATCGGCGACGGCTCCAACGCAGGCACCCCCGGCACGGCCTACGATCTCACCCTCGCCGTGGTGAATGCCGCCATCCAGCAGTGCTGGCAGGCCGGTGGCAATCCGACGCTCGGCATCATGTCGGGCAACATCAAGAACTACTTCGCCACGCTCAGCCAAGGCGGCACGGGCAACCCGATCGTGGCGCAGAACATCGTCCAGGCGTCACCCACCGGCGAGATGACCATCCAAGGCGCAGTCGACGTCTACCGCACCAACTTCGGCACGCTGCAACTCACGCCGGATCGCTTCGGTCCCGCTCACCAAATTCTGCTTGTATCTACAGACTATGTGGAGATGGCACCACTGCCGGAAAGGGACATGGTGCAACAAGACTCGCGCCGCATTGCGGCGAACGACAACGCCATTCGTTCGCTAGTAGCGGCATAGGTCCTTCAGCAAGTGATTGCTGTCGAAAACTGGGTGAAATCGGTGAAGGCGCAAACAGGAAAGCTGTGCGTAATACCGAGCCAAGCCCCGCAAGGGGAAGGTGTAACGACTAGGGGGCAACCCCGTAGCTTCAAGCGAAGCGAAGCGCCCAGCCCTTCCTCGGAAGGTGATGAGATAGTCTGCTCTGCATGGAGACATGCAGCAGCCCGCAAGGGCGGTTGGAGATCAGCGACCTCCAGCGAACAATCAGGATGCGCAAACCGGCGACAACAGCCAGGGGGGGGTCATTTTCGAAGGTTGTATCCGGCCCACCGCCCCCAAGGCTCACGCGACCATCTTCGACCTAAATCAGTAGCCTTCACGAAAACGCTCAAGGTAAGCGGCCCCAGCCCGAAGCAGGGCGGGGTCGTCCTTGGCGTTCCCAAGCATCAGGTTGCAGCCACGACAGATCCAGCCACGGAACACGCCTGTGGCATGGCAATGGTCGTAATGCATTCCCCTCTTCGGGTCGGGTGGCCCGGCGCAGATTTCGCAGACCTCTGGGCGGGGCCTTTTGGCCAACGTCTCAAGGTCTATGGCGCGCTGTTCGATCTTGCGCTGATGCCGATGCCGATATTTGGCATTCAGCTCACCGTTGTCGTCCCTGATGTATTGACGGTGCGCCTCCCGAAGCTTCTCACGGTTCTTTTCGCGATAGCGGCGCTTGTTTTCGCGGACGGCCTCTGCGTTCTTCTTAACGTATTCGCGCTGGTAGGCATTCCTGGCTTCGCGCTGCTCCGGTGTCTCCTCGCTATAGCGCTTTCTTGCCGTCTTGCGCCTCTCTGGGAGGTTAGCGGCATAACTTTCCCGCTCATAGGCGCGTCTAGCCTCGGCGTTGTTCCTGCGCCAGGTGTTGGCATAGGCGGTCTTGATTGCCTTGCGCGTCTCGTCGTCGTTGGATGGCATAGCTTCGATCCTTGGTCCGAACAGGGTTCGTGGTTAGGGACGTTGCTGGCCGTGGAGGGCCGGCAACGCCCCGCTTATAGCGGATTACCGCTATGACCGAAACCATCCTCTACGATGCCTACAATCCGGTAACGCAGCGGTCGACCGAGATCGTGACCGACAGCGAAACCGGGTTGCCGGTCATCATCACCTCGCAGAACACGCGTCCCATCGTCGAGAGCGCGAAAGCCCTCGCCAGCAACTTCGACAAGCACCGGCCGAACCCTGACGGCATCACCCATGTCGCCCGCATCCCGATGGTGATCTGGCAGCAGCTCCAGAAGCTCGGGATTACCCGCGACCAGAAGGCGCTCAACGCCTGGCTGGACGAACGCGACAACCGCGTATTTCGCACCGACGACGCACGACGCATCTGAAGGAGCACACCATGGCCAGTCCCACCGCGACCAACGCCCCGAAGCCCGCGTCCATGGCGCCAACGCCGGGCGTCGGTGCCGCACCGCCAACCGCTGGCACCATGCAGCCCATGGCCGGACAGGTTGCACAGACGCCTGACACCAGGGGCGCCGAGCCGATGCTGGTCGAGGGCATCGATCCGGTGCTGCTGCATCGGCTGTATCCCGACGCCGACAGCGCCACCGATGTGGCGGCCAAGGCGCTGGAGCAGGGCAGGAAAACCCACGAGGAGGGCGCCAAGCTGGTGGCGGCACAGCAGGTGCCATTGTCAGAGCAGGCACAATGAGCGGCACCACCGAGCCCGTGCTGGTCGACGGCCTCGACCAGGTGCTGTTGATACGTTTGTATCCTACGGCCGATGGGCTCAGCGACGCGGCTGCCTTGGCGATGGCGCAGGGCGCGCAGACCGCCGCCGACGGCGCGACGCTGGAGGGCAGCCAGTATGAGCCGGTGCTCATGGTGGACGCTGATGCGGGCACGGGAGAGGGCACGCCGCCGCCGCCCGTAACGCCGCCGGTCAATGTCGACGTGCCGTATGTCCAGCAGGCCGGCGCCACGATGACCTGCACCATGGGCAACTGGCAGGGCGAGCCGACCAGCTATGCCTACCAGTGGCAGATGGACGACCAGAGCATCCCGAGCGCCGGCGCGAGCTTGCCCCTCACGCAAGCCGATCTGGGCCACAGCGTGGCCTGCATCGTCACCGCGACCAATGCGGCGGGCTCGACCGCGGCGCCGCAGTCCAATGCCGTGGTGGTGACGGACCAGGCGCGCTGATGGCGTCACTCGCCCAGCTGCAGGCCGACGTGGCCAGCTATCTGAACCGGCAGGACATCCTCTCGAATGGTGTCATGCCGGGCTGGGTGGCTGCCGTGGAGACCGAGCTGGCCCAGACGCTGCGGGCACGCTGCCAGGTGGCCTCGGCCATCCAGCCGATCGATGCCGCATACATCGCGCTGCCCAGCGACTTCGCCACCATGGAGAGCATCAGGGACGCCACCACAGGTGAGCTGCTGACGCTGAAGGATGAGTGGTCGGGCCACTGGTCGCCACAGTGGCAACCGCTGGGCTGGCAGCCCTATGACAACGTCACTGCATTCAGTGGCCCGAGCTACGCCTATCGCCTGGTGGCCAACTGCATCGAGTTCCTGCCACATCCCACGATCCCTGACCCACCCGATCCCAACTGGGTGCCGCAGTCGGTGCTGATGGGCTGGTATCGCAAGCCGCGGCCCCTGCTGCTCCCAACAGATACCAACCCGATCCTGGAGAACCTCTATTCCGTCTACCTCACCGGGGTGGTGCGAGAGGGTGCCATCTGGGCGCTCGATGATGCCCGCGCCGGCCAGATGGACGCGGCATACCAGCAGGCCGTCACCAGGGCCAATTTGTGGAAGCAACAGAGCGATTATTCCGGAGCCCCACTGAAAGCGGAGATGGCCACGGTTTTCTGAGTGCTGGACTACGACTTATAGTCTGTTACTATCCATAGATGAAAAAGACACCGCAGGAACTTAAGGAATATAACCGGCAATGGTTCAAGTCTCCTCTAGGCCGATACCACCAACACAAAGGGAAGGCCCTGTATCGTGGGATCGAGTTCCTGCTGACGTTCGAGGAGTGGTGGGACATCTGGCAGGCCAGCGGCAAATGGGAGCGACGCGGCCGGCGTCGCGATCAATATGTGATGGCGCGGCATGGAGACCAGGGCGCGTATGAGACTGGCAACGTCAAGATATGTCTCGTTGCTGAGAATGTCGGCGAAAGCAACCGCGGCATGGATCATCCTACCGCACGCAGGTCTGCTGTCATGAAAGCCGCGTGGGCAAATGCCACGCCTGTCCAACGCAAGCGCTGGGCGCATGTGGGTGTCGGGCGTGTGCATTCAGCCGAAACTCGCGCCAAGCAATCAGAGGCCGCCAGGAAGCTCTGGGCGCAGCGCAGAGGCGAATCCTGATGGCAACCCTGCAACGCCTGTTCGTGCGCGGCACCCCTCGGGCCACCAAACAGGCCGCGCGCTATACGCCCGCCGGCGGCGCCGAGCGCTGCGGCATGTGCCGGCACTACGCCGCCCCATCGTCGTGCGCGCGCATCGAGGGGCCGGTGTCCGCGGCCGGGTGGTGCATGCTGTTCTCGCGCCAGGTGACCTATCCGCACCACGCGGGGGTGCAGTCGAGCAGCTCTGCTGGTCAGCCCCCAAGTCTGGATCTTGGGTTCCTGAGTCCAGGAGTTTTGGACCCGCAAATTACGTTTACGCGCGCGTCTACTGGGACTTACGTCGATATTGCTGGCGTGATGCAGACGGCAGCGATCAATGCGCCGCGGTGGGACTACGACCCTGTGACACACCAACTGAAGGGCGTATTGATTGAGGAGCAGCGCACGAATGTATTGTTGAACAGTGCGGCGTTGACGACGCAGAGCGCGACGGTGACGGCGTTGCCGTGGACATTGAGCTTCTACGGGACCGGCACGATAACGCGGAGCGGGGTTAGCACAGGGGCCACGACCGGGACAGGGGCCAGCGCGCGGACTGTGGTGACGTTTACGCCGACAGCTGGGTCGCTGACGCTGACGGTCACGGGCAGTGTCACAAATGCGCAGTTAGAGAGCGGGGGGTACGCGACGAGCTACATTGCGACGGCCGGATCGCCTGTTGTGCGGTCGCGGGATATCTGCACAACCCCTGTTGGTGCTTGGTATGATGGGACGAAGGGCTCGCTGGCGGTCGAATATATCTTCATTGGATGCAACAACAACTTTAACTCACCAGTGCAGCTGGTGGGTAGTAATGTGAACACGGACTATATCAATACTGAAGGCTATGTGGCCCCAACGGCCGGCGTGCCTAATGTGCAGGTAATGGCCTCGGCATTTGTAGCCAACGTGGCAAGCGGAACTGCAACGATAGCGGCGATGCCAACACCATTAGGTGTGGTTCATAAAGGCGCCGGTGCCTGGACTTTAAATGGGGGTTTGCAGGGTGCGCATGACGGGATTGTGTCGGCGTTGGCTGCGGTCGGGGCTTTGCCTGCGGTGTTGAATTTGACGGTCGGCGGTCCGATGCATTCGCAGCAGCAGCAGAATCTATGGGCTCGCCGGGTGCGCTATTGGCCGCGGGCGATGGGGGCCAGTGAACTTCAGTCGGTGACCAGCTGATGGCCACCTCGTACGCATATCCATTCGCGTGCTGGATGGGCCTGCAGTCGTCGGGCGCCGAGTGCGCCGGCACGGGCTATGTGCGTCGGCCGGTGACGTTCGCGGACACAGGCGACGGCATCCTCGGCGCCAACCTGGCCAGCGTACAGTGGCCGACGTGTGGTGCGGACTGGGGCGCCATCGACACGGTCAACCTGTATGACGCCCTCACGGGTGGCGATCTGATCGGCACCGGGCTTGCCACCACGATCGTGCAGACGCGCCTGTATGACATCCTGCGCGTGCCGGCGGGCGGCTATCAGGTCTACAATGCCACGCGCCCGCTGGGCTTCGGCACGCGCACCTGGGGCGTCGGCAAATACGCCACCTGGCACTATCTCACGCCGCCCTCGAGCGAGCTTGGCTCACCGTATGACGTCGGGCCGTATGGCGCCGGGCCTTACGAGTTCAGCGAACGCGCGGTGCTGCTGCTGCGCACATTCGGCACCGTGCAGCTGTGCGGCGGCAACCCAGGCATCTGGGCGCCCGGCCCGTTTGATGTGGTGGCAGTATCATGAGCGGACCTGGCACAGACTATACGCTGACGCCCAACCTTGGGCTGTTTAAGCCGATCGCCAACATGGCCGTCGGGTTGTGGGGCGACCTCTGGAACAGCAACGCCGACGCGATCGACAGCGCCATCCATGCCTCAACCGGTGGTGGCCCATTCCTGCCGCTTGCTGGCAATGCCACCGTGTTCGGCCCAACCACATTCAGCGACGCACTCACCCTCGGCACCTCGCTCATCTGGGGCAGCATCACGACAACTGGGTTCGGTAGCGGCATCGGCCAGATCCTGCCGCCGTTCGTCAGTTCGGGCGCACAGAACATCCCTGTGTTGTACACCGACAACCGGATAATCCTACGCAAACGTGTGCCAACCGCCACGGACTTCGTGGACTTTCAGTTCGACCGCACCACGACATATACAGGAGGCACGCTGGCAGGTAACAAGAACAGAGTCGTTTCGATCAGCACGACGATCGGAGCAGGCGATGGTGCCAACAACTGGAACCTGGTCAATACGGCGACCAACAACAGCACCGCTGGCGGCTTTGCTACAGCACAATTCAACCAGGTTATCCGTAGCCCAGCCAGCAACGGTTGGATCACCGGTGGCCTGTTTGACGCCATCGATCAATCAAGCCTCGGTAGCCTGGCGTCCGGCGCCAAAAACCATGCATGCCTTGAACTGGACATGGAAACCAATGGGCTGGATGATGGGTTGAACACCCAGACATTCGGCGGCAAAGGCATCAGGAAAGCCCTGCACGTCGTCGGTATCCGCTGGGATCAGGCCAACAACACACAGACCGAAATTGCCACCGTGCTGTGGTGTACAACGTCCAGTCCGACCGGATCGGTCTCGCCGGACCCCCTCGTTAACTTTCAGCAGATCCTCGGCTTCGCACCTGGCACCCAGGTGCGGAATGTAGTCGATACACGCGGCGCGGTCGTGCCTGCCGGTTCAACCAATCCGGTCAACGCGCTCGTGATGCCAGCGAGCCATATTGTTGATTTCAACGGTGGCCCGGCGCTGAACAGTCTGCCTGGCGCCTATCTGCAATACACCACCACCGGCACGGCGCGGCTGCGCTACATGGTGGGCGCCACTGAGCGGCTCAGCTTCCCCGATGCTAAGCCGGCCATCACCGGCTCGCGCGGCACCGCAACGGTGGCTGTGCTCACCGCCCTGCTCAGCGCGCTGAATGCCGCTGGCATCATCACCGACAGCACCACCGCATGAGGCACCCAGCATCATGAGCGGCAGCGATTACACCACCACGCCGAACCTCGGGCTGTTCATGCCTAACTACGACATGGACGATGGCCAGTGGGGCTTTCACCTCAACCAGAATGCCACCAAGCTGGATGCTGCCATCGGCTCAGCCACGCCAGGCCCGTGGCTGCCGCTGAGCGGCGGGGCCGTTACCGGCGCAACTATCTTTAGCGGTTCCGTGCGCCACAACAGTACCGTCGGCTTCAACAACACGGCCCCAATTGCCAAGCCAACGGTCAGCGGCTTGAAAGGCTCCAATGCCGCGCTCGGATCGTTGCTCGCGGCGCTCGTGGCCTACGGCCTCATCACCGACACCACAGGCACATAGGAGACGACATGGCAACGCTCGCAGGATCGATGTTCAACGGCGCGCAGGCCAACCCGCAATGGGTGCCGTGCGATGGCAAGCCGTACTATGCGCTCGATGCCAAGCAGCCGCAGCGCACGCCTAGCGGCATCTCCGAGGGTAACCGTCAAGATTATCTGCGTCGCGTCGGCTGGCAGGGACGCAGGCGTGGCCTCGGCGCAATGGGGTGGATCATCCTGATGCCATTTGATGCCGGCGGTACCTGGAAGATAACCCTCGCTGATGATGCCGTCGAGACGGCTCTCACGCCACCCATACCATGGCCCGGTAAGCCGCCGGCGGGGATCAAGTGATGAGCGACGCACAGGCGCCGATGGTCACGCCCGAGCAACCGCTCAGTGTCGTGCTGAGCATCCAGCAGTGGCGCGCCGTGCTTGAGCAACTGGCCGCCCCACTGCGCCCCGTGCAGGCGATGATCGCTGACATCGAACGGCAGTGTCAGACGCAGATCGCACGCCTGCAACAGCCGCCCTTGGCTATGAACATGCCACCGCGCGGTAACGGCGCGGAGGAACGGTCAGATGCCAGCCATAGCTAACTGCGGCGAAGTGTTCTCTTGGTTGCGCTCGATATACACGATGAGCTTGCGCAGCCTGTCCGGACTGTCCTTCACGCATCCCAACGCAATGTTGCATCGGTCGCAAATCCAGCCGCGTGGATGGCCTTTGGTATGACAATGATCGAAGACAATGCCGCCGTCGTTGCCGCCGCACGCATCGCAAGCGTCCGGTCGCTTCCTGCCCAACAGGATCTCGTTCCTGGCGAGCAGCTTGGCGGGGCGTCTGGCGTTATTGCGCTTCCAAGCCGCTCGGTATTGCTCAGGCTTCTCCACCTGGACCAGCTTGCTGCGTCCACGTTGCTGCGCGTTAAGCTTGGCCCGATTAGCCGACTTATATGCCTTGCGATCAGCGACCACCTTTTCTCGGTTCTTTATGCGCCATTCTCGCTGCTTTTCTCGAATGCGCGCCTTATTGGCGGCCTGATATTCGCGCTGATATGCTGCTATCTCTTCCTTGTTGGAGTTACGCTTAAGGCGTTCCTGCTCGCGGATCTTGTCTATGTTCTTCTGTCGCCACGCGCGGAAATACGCCCTCTGAGCGGCTCGCTTTTCTTCGGTCATGCTATGCTTCATCAGCCTCGATCCTTCTCGCGGGGGGTCGGGGTTAGGGGCGGTGGCAGTGTTGGACGCACTGTCGCCGCTCTGTTGATACCATGGAGTGCATCGCATGTCAGCTAGCACCACTCCTAACTACGGCTTCAACTTACCGATTATTGGCGGCAATCAAGATACGTGGGGGAACCTCACTAATTCCAACTGGACCGCGCTGGATGGCTTCCTGCACACGCTGACTGGGGGCACCGGGCCGACCGGCTCATTCCTGCCGACAACCGGCGGCGATATCACCGGCAGCATGACCATCAGCGGCAATCTCAGCGTCGGCAACCAACTCGGGGCCAGCGTCGGAGAATTCAAGACATCCTACACAGACGGATCGGCCTTCTTTGCCCACACCCAGGTCACCGACTTCTCGATCTATCGCGCCTTTCCGCAGCGCATCCTGCAGTGGCAGACCAACGTCACGGACGTCTACGACGAGCAGAACGGCACTCGCTTCTGGAACTCCAACACATCGCTGATGAGCCTGCAGTATGGCGGCCATCTCACCATCACCGGTAACGCTTTCAAGCCGAGCGGCGGGGCGTGGGCGGCAACCTCGGACGACCGCGTCAAGCGCCACGTCGAGCCATATCGGTCGGGACTGGCTGAGATATGCGCGCTGCTGCCCATCGCGTTTGAATACAACGGCGAGGGCGGCACGGCAGACGACGGGGTGACGCACTACGGCCTCTCGGCGCAGGCCACACAGCCCATCATGCCGGAACTGGTGTTCGAGATGGCAACACCACGTCTCGATGGCTCGATTGATCCGCAGCTACTGCCCGGACAACTCGGCACCCAGTTGGGGCCACTCCTGCTCGCCGCCTGCAACGCCATCCGCGAGCTGGCAGAGCGGGTGACGGCGCTGGAATTGATCAGTGCCTAGGCTTACCCAATCGCCACCGCCAGGCATCGTGCGCGAGAGCTCGTCGGAGGCGACCGCGGGACGCTGGTGGAACAGCAACAACATGCGCTGGCGTGGCGGCACCCTGGTGCCTGTCGGCGGCAACATGGTGGTCGAGGGCAGCAATGTCTCGGACGTCCCGCGAGACGTCGTCACCTGGCACGATAACGCGTATCAGCGCTGGGCGGCCTTCGGCACCGATACGCACCTCTGGGCCTACTGCTTCGATACTCAGGTGCTCTACGACATCACGCCGACCGGGGCGCCCCCGATCCTGCCGCCGGGCTATGCCTCGGGCTACGGCCTCGGCTTCTACGGCAACGGTGTCTACGGCATCTCGTCCCCTACAGGCGCACCGATCGGCCCCCCCGGCATCCTCGGCACCGTCACCGACTGGTGGTCGATGGATACGTTCGGTGAGCTGCTCGTGGTCGTGCCGACGCAGGACGGGCACCTGTATTCGTGGGATCCAAACACACCGACGACACCCGCCACCCAGGTGCTCAATGCCCCCACCGGCAACCGTGGCGTCATCGTGACCGACCAGCGCCAGGTGGTGCTGTATGGCTCGGGCGGCGATCCCCGTAAGATCGCCTGGTCCGACCAGGAGGATATGACCGTCTGGACCGCCGACGTCACCAACCTGGCTGGCGAGAAGCAGCTGGTGACCAGCGCGGCCGCGCTCACCGCGTGCAAGGTGGCGGCAGGCGTCCTGCTGTTCACCACCAATGACGTTCACCTCATGACGTACGTCGGGCCGCCGTATGCGTACGGCATCAGCCAGATCGCTGCTGGCTGCGGTCCGATCTCACCGCGCGCAGTGGCAGGGGCCGGCTCGTTCGCGGCCTGGATGAGCGCGCAGAACTTCTGGTTCTATAACGGCAACGTCCAGCCGCTGCCGTGCGATGTGAAGAACTATTTCTTCGCCTCACTCAAAGCGGGGGGCGCCGGCCGGCTGTTCGGCTCGGCCAATCCGCAGTTTGCCGAGCTGTGGTGGGACTGGCCGGATGAGACCTCACAGAGCGGCGAGAACAACCGCTACATCGCCATGAACTACACCACGATCCCTGGCTACTGGCTGCTGGGCTCACGGACGCGCACCGCGGGCGATCGCATCGGCACCCTCGACTATCCAATCCTGGGCGGCGTCAGTGGCACCGGCGGGGCGTTGTTCCAGCACGAGACCGGCTACACTGACAACGGCGCGCCACGCGCCAGCGCCGGCCAGGTGTTCGTCGAGAGCGGCGCCATCAACCAGGGCGAGGGGGATATCCGCTTCCATATCAAACAGGTGGTTTTCGATGACACCACCAATCCAACACTGGCACCGCATTTCGGCTTCCGGTTCCTGGCCAGGGAACAACCGCGCTCGCCGGTCGAGACCGACAGCGGGCTGTATACACAAATCCATGACGGACTGATGGATGCGCGGATCTCGGGGCGCAGCGTGCGGATGCGCATCGAGGCGATCGATGACGCGCCATTCAGTGTCGGGCGCAATCGCATCGATATCAGCGCCGCGGGACGCCGCTGATGGCCCGCCTGCCGCACGCACCCGCGCCGTTCATTGCCTCGATCTCGGGCGATCTCAACCAACGCCTGGCGCAGGTCGCTGACGCGATCAACCGTAAGGCAGATGCGACCACCACGCCCTCGTTCAACAGCATCGTGCTGCGCGCGCCGGATGGCAGCAGCTGGGAAGTGTCGGTGGATGTCGGTGGTGCACTGGTCACCGCGCAGGTGCTGCCATGAGCCTGTCCGGCGGCGAGAAAGCCAGGCGGCTGCAACGCGCTCTGGAATATGCCGGCGGCACGCATCGCATGGATAATGTCGTTGAAATGCTTAAAGCGGGGGACGCCACGCTGTTCGAGAACGAGGGTGGCGTCGTGGTGGCTGAGATCCAGACCTATCCGCTCTGCAAGGTCGCCCATTTTTGGCTGGGCGCCGGTGAGTTGCGCGCCTGCGTGGATCTCGAGGACGAGGTGCTGCGCTGGGGCATCGAGCAGGGCTGCAGTGCCGCCACGATCGTGGGGCGTCCGGGGTGGGGCCGCATTGGCGCCTCGCGCGGCTGGAAGCCCTGGCACAGCACGCTGATCAAGCCACTGGAGCCCATGCCATGAGGTTCAACGAGGCTGGCCAACCGGACCATCTGTCGTTCGCCGGGCTGCGCGGCGGGGGCGGCGGCAAAGGCGGCAAACAACAGACGGTGCAAGATACCGGCGGCACCAGCAACACCAGCGGGACGTCAGCGACGCAGTTGCCGCCTTGGCTCACCGATGCCGCGCAGCAGGCGGTCGGCACCGCGCGGACGCTGTCGCAAGACCCCAACCTGTTCACCCCGTATCCAGGGCAACAGGTCGCCGATGTATCGCCCGGCACGCAGGCGGGCTGGAACTACGGCATCAACACCGATCCGACCGCCATGGCCAGCCAGATCGGCAGCGGCGCTGGCGGCATCTATAACGTCTTGGCGCAGATGTCTCTGCCGCAATCGCAGCAATACATCCAGCAGGGCGAGCAGGGCGCCCAGGGGGCGATCGGCACCGGGCTGTCGCAGGGGCAGTATGCGATCAACACCGGGCTGGCGAACGCCCAGCAGGCGATGCAGGGCGGCCTCGGCAACGCGCAGGGACTGCTCGGTGGGTGGGCAGGGCTCGGCCCGACCAGCGCACTGTCGGTGGCGCAGGACGCCCGCAGCATGATGTCGCCCTACACCCAGGCTGTCATCGATCCGACCATGGCGCTCGGCAAGCAGGCGCTGCAGCAGAACCTCCAGCAGGTCGGCGCCAATGCCAACCAGGCCGGGGCGTTCGGTGGCTCGCGACAGGGCGTGCAGGAGGGTGTGGCACAGAGCCAGGCAGCGTTGGGCGAGAGCAACATCTTGGGCCAGCTGCTCAATACCGGCTACGGCCAGGCGCTGACCACCGCGGGGCAACTCGGCAACACCCGCCAGCAGCTCAGTGAGAATGCAGCCAGCATACTGGGACAGATGTATGGCAACGCCGGCAGCACGATGGCGGGGCTGCAGGCGAAGGGTGGCACCGACTTCGCGTCGCTGCTCGGCTCCGGGGCCGACCGGCTGGCGCAGGGGAACCTCGCCGCCGGTGGCCAGATGGCCGGCTACAACCAGACCGACATCGCCAACGCACTGCAAACCGGCTCGGGACTGCCGCAGCAGTATCTGCAGAACCTGCTGGGCATCGGCGGCCTGCAGCAGAGCCAGCAACAGGCCGGGTTGAATGCCCAGATGGGCAACTATTACGGGACGCAGCAGCAACCGATCCAGAACCTCGATCTGCTGCTCTCGGCGGTGAGCGGCGTGCCCTTCGGCACCACCGGCGCCACCACCGGCACCGGTGCCACCACCGGCACCGGCACCACGACAGCCACCACGACGCCCAGCACGGTCGACCAGATCGGCAGCTATCTCGGGCTGATCAGTAAGGTGGCATCGGTCGGCGGCGGATTGGTGTAGGGGGAATAGGCGATGAGTGGCACGTCGGCTGAAGACCTATTGGCCGGGTGGGGTTCGGAGCCTCTATCCTTCAGTGGCTCGTCCGGTCCGGGGTTTGTCGATACCGGTGGGCTCGACACGACGGGCGCCGGCTCGTCCGGCATCAATGCGCAGGGCATCGCCAAAGCATTGCAGGGGCTCGGTGGCCAGCAGGGCGCCCAGAAGCCCGCGGTGCCGAACCTGCCTGGCGTGGCCGGTGTGGCACCCGGTGGCATCCAGGCCAATTCCAACGCCTACAGCGGCAGTGCCACCGGCATGAACCAGTTCCTGCAGGCGCTGATGGCACGCGTCGAGGCGTTGCGCGCGGCGTCCAACCCAGCCGCTGCGCGTCCGGTCAACATGGCCGGCGGCGGCGTGCGCGGTCCTGGGCTGCTCGGGCTCTGAGGGGGCGACATGGCAGACACCGCGGACGACACCCAGACACTGCCGGATTACTCTGCCGCGTCGCCTGAGGTGAAGGCGGCGCTGCTGGGCCAGGCAGGCGGTGGCGGGAGCGGCGTCGACCTCAACGCCATCGCGCAGCAGCTGTTGCAACAACCGACCCTGCCGCAGCCCGACACCACACCGGTCAAGCGCGGCTTCCTGTCGCTGCTCGGCGAGGCGCTGGCCGGCGGGCCGCTTACCGACGTGATGAGCCCGGCACAACGGGAGCGTGCTGGACTGCGCGCGCTGGGCGATTTCGGCACCTCGCTGATGGCGGGCAGCGGCTACTACCCGGGCAAGCCGATGTTCGGTGGGCTGGCAGAGGGGTTCCAGGGCGCGGCGCGTGGGGAGGCCGGCTCTGAGCAGGCCGCGGCGGCTTATCTCGCGGCGCAGCAGCAATACGCTGCGGGGCAGCAGCAGCAGTATCTTGAGCGGCTCAAGGTGGCGGTGCCGTTGCTGCGTGCCGGCGCCGCCGGTGCCGTGCCCAATCTGCTGCTCGGTGGTGGCGCCGTGCCAGGAACCAGCGGGGGCGCTGGTGGCGGCGGATATGAGGGCTCAATCGCCGGCATCGAGGGCACCGGCAAGAACAAGAACTCCTCGGCGTCCGGCGTCGGCCAGTTCCTCGACAGCACCTGGTCCGACTTCGCCGCGGCTAACCCGGATCTGTTCAAGGGCATGACGCCGGCGCAGGTGATGGCCGCAAAGTCAGATCCAAGCCTTGGCGCCAAGGCCATCTCGTGGCTGGCACAGCGCAACGCGGGCGTGTTGAGCGGTGCGGGCGCAACGCCTACCGGCCAGTCACTCGGCATCGCGCACTATATCGGGCCGACGGCGGCGGCCAAGGTGATGGCAGCGCCGGACAATGCGCCTGTGAGCAGCTTCGTCAGCCCCGATGCGGTGCAGGCCAACAAGGAGATTGCCGCGGGGTTGACCGCCGGGCAGCTGAAGCAGCGCTACGCCAACGTGCCCGATCCCGACTTCCTGGCGCCCCCTAAGCCGGTGAAGGTGGCCGGTCCTGGGGCGCCCACAGGCGGCGCTACGGCGCCCGATGTGCCGTGGGATGTCCCGGCAGGGGGTGAGGCGGCAACCCCGCCAGCGGACGCCACAGCCCCGGCAACGGCAACGCCTGCCCCGCCCGCGCCCCTTTCGTTCGCGGACTTCCAGAAGCAGAACCCGATCCCCACCACGCCGGAGGAGCAGGCAACGCTCGATGCTCTGCAGCGGGTAAAACAGCAGACCGCGGTCGAGTTGCAGAATGCACCAACGACCGGCGTTGATAGGGTCAAGACGGTGCAGGCTGCCCGCGAGGCTGCCGATAATTTAGCTACAGCGACGCGCCAGATACAGGACGCTCACACCGCCCATCAGGTGGCGCTGTACAACGCCGAGATGACGCGCCGGCAAGGGGACGAAAGAGCCGCGGCCGATCGGGCGGCGCAGATCGCGCTGAAGGAGCAGGAGGGCAAGCAGGCAATCACGTTGGCCAACGTCCAGGGAGATGTGCAGCGCGCCACCAACAAGGAACAGGTGATCAATACCGCCAACCTGGAAGGCCTGAAAACGGCCCAGAAAGAGCAAGGCGAAGCCCGTGATGTGGTCTCCCAGCTGCAAGGTTTCCGCGCAATCTCCGATGGCGTCGGCCAGCCTAATTGGCTGCAGACCACCAAACTGCCAGGCAGCGAGAAAACAATCGCCGAGACACTAGGCCAACTCGGTATGCCGCTAAGCGATACCGGCGGCGTGCAACTGCTGCGCGGCGGCATCAACAACCTCGTGAAGACGCTGCGCCAGGGTATGGCTATGGGCTCGTTATCAGATCGCGATCTAAACTTCATTGAGCGTATGGGGCCAACCGAATGGATGGACCAGGACACCCGCACCGCAGCAGTCGCCTATCTCCAGCAGGCCTACCAAGCCAAGCAGCGGTTCACCTCCGATGTGCAGAAAGAGATGGCCAGGGGCAAGAACTACGGCGACGCGATCGATGCCGCCGACGCAAAGCAAAAGCCGTTTGTGCCAGCCGTGCCAGCCGATTTAAGCGCGCACTGGACCGACAATAGCCCAGAGTGGAGGGATCGACGCATCCAGTGGGCACAGCAGAACGAGGTCCACCCCGGCACGCTTTACCACCTTAGCAATGGCAGCATAATGGTAATGAAGTCGCCGCGCGCTCAGCAGGGGCAACAGTAATGGGTGACAGCCTCGATCCCGCAGCCAGCTCGGTGATGGTGGCGCCAGGCGGCCCGAGCGGCTCGACCGACAACACCTCAACGACAGGCGTCGATCCTGGCGGCTCGTCCTACCCGGACATGACACCCACCCCAGGCAAACGATCGATCCTCGACACCAGCTTCAACACCGTGCCGTCCGATACCAGGCCTGGCGGATCGCTATGGGATGCTAATGTCCGCGTCGGAACGGAGATGAAGCAGACCTACCGGGACACGCAGCCGATCGTCGGGCCGGCAGCGCGCCAATGGATCGGCAACCAGGGATGGCTTGGCCGTAATGTCCTGGGACCAGCAGCGGATGTCGCCGATGTTCTAGGGAAAGGCGCATCGGCAGCCGGGGCCGGCGTTCTCGCCAACCTCTCGGAGATCGGTAGCGGCGGCAATCCCAAGCTGGCCAGGGACGTGCATGCCGCGCTGCAGATCCTGCCCGTGGTGCAGACCAGCATGCCACCTGTGGCTGGCCCGATTGTGCCGAAGGCACCAAGCTTCACGGGCGATATGCCGCCGCTGGCCCGGCCGCCTGGCGCACCGGCTGGCCCTACCAGCCCGAGTTACCAACCCGAAGCCGTGCCGATCAAGACGCCGGCTGATGCGCTTAAAGTCGCCAGCGGCCTGTATAAAACTGCCGACGCGTCAGACTTCCAGCTTCACCCACAGTTCACCCATGACTGGCTCGATAGCCTCGACCAGTATCAGAAGCAGACCCCCGCGGGGCAGGCCGCGGCAGGCCCCAATGCCACAACCAGTCTCATCGCTGATTTGCGCAAAACAGCCGACGCGCCGCTGGACAGCATTCAGAGCATCCAAGAGGTCGACAAGACGATTCAGGACGCAATTTCAAACCAATACCGCGACGGCACTCTGTCTCCCGAGGGCAGGCAGATGCGGCAGATCCTGCAGGACTTCCGCCAACGCTACTCGAACGTCCCGCCAGAGCATATGTCGGGCAGCCCACAGGGCATTCAGGCATTCAACGATGCGCGCAGCGCCTATGCGGCCTATTCGCGCATGAACGATCTACAGGGCGTCGTGGACTCCACTGAGGGCAACCCCAATCGTGCGACGTTAATCGCATCACGCACCAATGCATTTCTGAATGATCCAGACAATGTGCGTGGCTGGACCCCCGACGAAATCGCCACCGCCCGCAAGGCTGCCAACTCGGGCTTCCTGCAGGAGTGGATGCGCGCAGAAGGTAGTCGGTTGGTCGGTATTGGGACGGCTGTCACGGGGGGTGGTTTGACAGGCGCGCTGGCGGCGGTGCCAGCCCAGGTCGGGCTGTCCTACGCCGTGCGCAACGCTGCGGAGAATATGCGACTGGCTCGATTGCAGAACGCTATCGGCGTCCTGGGACAACGCGTGCCGCAGCCTGGCACGGTGCCGCCGAGACCACCGCCGTTCATGCCGCCGCAATCCGTGGTATCAGCTGCTCGATATGCGCCGCTCGTAGGGCTGCTGGGGCAGCCAAACGGTCAACAATCCAATCAATGAGCGTTGCGGCGACCTCGCCAGGCTTCCCAATGATCGATCGCACGTATGACCAACCAAGCTAGCGGGATGCCGAGAAAGAAGCCCAATATCCAGATCATCACAGTTTCCCAGTCAGGTGCAGGATGAGGCGGCGCTATCAACGCCGCCCCTCCAGGTCAGTAGTCGCCATTTTCTCCCACGGCGGGCTGCGCTAATCGTAGTTTCAGCAACACCTAGCTCAGCAGCGAAAGAACGGCCTGTGCGCCACGTCTGTTCTCTGATCGCCAGCACATCAGCAGCTGTCAACTTCGAGTTAAAGCGGAGTGAGCCTTTACTTTCTCTCCCATGTCGCACCGTGTCCTGCCAGTTCTCGCGTGGCGTCGCCCATCGTAAATGCTTAGGTGCAACGCACGCTCGGTTTCCGCACCAATGCGCTACATGTGGCTTATCCAGCGGTGGCATTCCATGAGCCAAAGTGCATACAACACGAGCTGCAGTGCCAGCAATGCCGGGGTATCTGACGCCGCCGTACCCCTCAGAGGTAAGGTTGTATGGCCAGAGCAAGCAATCGTTGCCGGCATAACCGACAGCCTCGGCGATAAATGCCGGAAGCGCTCCGCGGGGAGCTCGCATCGGGTGGTCCTCATATACGCCCGTTGAGAGACGCTGCGCCGGGTGGGCAAGTCGGCGCGGCGTTAGGGGCGTCGTTGTGGTCACACACAGCGGCGCCCCGCTTCGTAGGCGGGGTTCAGGGTCTGGTCGAAATAGGCCGTTCAAGGCGGTCTTCGTTTACTTCGTCCTCAAGCACATCGACCAGAGATGCACGCCACCTCTCTGCATACGGTCCGGCCGGCTCATTGTCGTAGATGAACTCCTCCAAGGCTGTCATCTCTTCCTTGGCATCCATCTTCGCAGAGCACTGCG
>Ga0247676_1000064_pt1 | contig 34794 bp, 43 predicted proteins | sample CNK17_metaG_FD_182802 | JGI IMG/M metagenome (GOLD analysis project Ga0247676, IMG submission 182802) | Soil microbial communities from Purdue University Martell Research Forest, Indiana, United States - CNK17 | ecosystem: Environmental > Terrestrial > Soil > Temperate forest > Bulk soil...
GCTGGACCCGGCTGTCCAACCCCGGCACCGCACCAGCCGGCACCACGTCGATCCGGATGACGGTGAAGGTGCCGTTGCTGCCGCGCGGCGAGTTCCACTACGTCGACTCCGCGATGCTCGAGGGCGGCAACACCCTCGGCGGCTACTTCGACGGGTCGTTCGGCGACAGCCCGTCGCTGACGTACGAGTGGAACGGCCCGGCACACGGGGCCAGCAGCACCGAGCGGACGTTCTCCGTCGGCGGCACCCTGCCGAACCCGGAGACCAAGACACCGAACACGCTCATCAGCGACGGCTCGACCGGGCACGAGAACAAGTACAACTTCGGCTTCTTCTACACCTTCGCCAACGAGGTCGGTGAGTCCGCACCGTCCGCGATCACCACGATCCACGCGCAGCGCGGCTGGTCCCAGTGGCGCTGGGAGACACCGAACGCAGCCGGTGAGCCGTCCGGCACCGCGACCGCCGACCCGGACCAGTGCTGCGACCAGCTGGTCGCCAGCATGCCGTCGGACGTGTTCGTCAACGCGATGGCCGCCGGCGCCACCCAATGGAACCTGTACATGCTGCAGTGGAACGACCAGTCACCGATCCCGGTGATGGCGCTGCGGGTGGACTCCCGCGAGCTGAAGGCGTCATCCACCCTCGGCCCGGACGGCTGGCTACGGATGAGCCCGTCCCAGTCCGAGGCGGGCAACGAGGCGATGATGGTCCCCACCAAGGAGACCCGCATCAACTACTCCGACCCGTCGCGCGGTGGTCAGGGACTGGTCGCCGCCGACCGCATGGTGATCGTCAAGGACGCCACCAACCCGGCGGTGATCCGGTGGACGTCGAACCAGCAGGGCTCCTACACCGACTTCTCGGCCAGCCGCGGCGGCGGCATCAAGACGCTCACCTCGGGCAACCTGAACATGGCGGCAGCGGTGAAGCTGTGGCAGAACCCGCAGTCCACCGACACCCTGACTATCCTGTGCCGGGGCGTCGACGGCTACAACACCTGCTACTACATGGCGCCGGCGCAGGTCGCCAGCCAGTCCGAGGCCGTCAACGTGATGGGCTTCGAGGAGACCACCGCCACACCGGGCACCACGTCGCCGTACGGCTGCGAGGTCTTCAACAACGGGCTGTACCACCCGCTCGACGACCAGCTGATGAAGTCCACGGCGACCATGTACAACATCAACCACAAGTCGCAGACCGACCTGATCGACAACATGTGGCAGGGCCTGACCCACAAGGAGTGGATCGTGTCCTCGGTCCACGACCTACGGCTGTACTACCTGGTGAACAACCCGAACGGTGAGCCGCTCGAGCCGGGCTGCAACGGCAACGAGATATGGGTGCTGGACGGCAGCGCCCCCTCCGATACCGGTGGCGGCTCCTGGTCCAGGTGGCTGGTCCAGGCCGCCAGCCTGCGGAAGGTCGAGCAGGGTGGACTGATCCACATGTCGATCTCCCGTCCCGACGGGATGTACTACTTCGACGAGCTCTACGGCTACGACGACTACGTGGATGCGAGCAACAACGTCCTGCAGCGCGCGATTCCGTGGAAGCTCGAGACCAACACCCAGGGCGCCAACCGCGCCCACGACGCCTGGTGCCACCTGCAGCAGGTGTCGATCAGCGTCGGGAACTTCACCGGATCCATGCGCTACGGCATCAGGTCCTGGGATCTCAACGGACGAGCCGTCGAGGTCGCGAAGAACCTCTACGACTTCAGCGATCCCGGCGACCTGTTCTACGACCTCGAGGACTTCCTGAAGATCCAGCGCGACCTGAAGGAGTGGTTCTTCTTCGCCGAGTCCATCACCGACGACACCGGTGTGGTGAAGCCGTCGTTCGGCCAGCTGTCCCTGATCCAGTACCGGTACGCCCCGATCAGTGTGAACGTCGGCTACGAGTACGGAGCGATCGAGACGTTCGAGTACCAGCGTGCGGACTACGCCGGCGCGAACGGCACCACAGACCCGTACACCACGAACGGGACACCCAACCCCTTCATCGACACCAGGAGACCGTGATGGCCAAGCTCGACGCCGAACACCGCAACAAGCTGAAGAAGGGATCGTTCGCGCTTCAGGGCAAGCGCAAGTACCCGATCCACGACAAGGCGCACGCCAAGGCCGCGCTGTCGATGTCGGCCCGCAAGGACACCGAGGGCGAGGCCAGCACCGTCCGCAAGAAGGTGCTGGCCAAGTACCCCGGCCTCAAGAAGAAGCCGGGTCAGGACGGCAAGCGCAAGTCGAAGCTGCAGCCCTTCACCAAGAAGGACTAGCGCCCCCGCCCGCGTACCACCATCACGACCAGGAACGCGACGACGGCCAGCACCAGGATCCAGCCGATCGCGCCCATCAGTTCAGCGCCTTCGCCGCATGGATGGTGAGCACCAGCACCCAGCAGAACAGCCCGGCTGCGATCAGGTTCAGCCGCGGATGGCTGACTCCGAGCGCAGCGGCTGCGAAGAAGATGCAGGCCAGCAGGAACAGGATGAAGTAGAACAGGTCCATGTCAGTCCTGACGGTTGAAGACGGGCTTCCGGTGGTCCCAGTACCCGTACGGCGACTTCCGCTCCTCGTAGTGCAGGTGCGGCCCGGTCGAGTTCCCGGAGTTCCCCGAGTACCCGATGATCTGACCCTTCTTGATCCGCTGCCCCTGCTTCACCTTGATCGAGCTTAGGTGGCAGTAGCCGATCCGGATGCCGGTCGACTTGTTGACCAGCACCACATGAGTCCCGTAGCTGGAGCCCCAGGCGTTGTAGGTGGAGACCACCCAGCCCGCCTTGGACGCGCGTACCGGGACGCCGGTCTTGCCACGCGTGGAGTAGTCGTCCCCGGTGTGGTAGCCCGCGGCCCACTTGCCTGGCTTCCCGTACGGCGTGGTGATGACGTACGGCGGGATCGGGTTACCCATCGACCCGCTCCGGCCAGTGCCAGGTGCCGCCCTTGTGGTCGTCCTCCGACTGCCGGATCTGCCGGTCGAAGAACAGTCCCGTCGGATTCAGCACCGCGATCCCGATGTCGTTCGGGTTGATCTCGGTGACGATCGCGGCCCGGCACTCGGAGGCGAACTCGCCACCGGCTGAGCCGTAGCTGACGTAGTGGACGATCCGTCCGACGCTCGGCTCACTCACTGGCCGGCTCCGTGAAGATCTCGCCCTCTTCCTCGGAGGCGTCGTCGTCCGGGTCATCCAGCTCGGGGTCGTAGTCGGGGTTCGGCTCGGCGGCAGGCGTGGTCATGGGGCCACGCTACCGCCCTCGGCGCCCGAGATGTAGACACCGGTGTAGACACCCCGTAGACACCCCCTCGTGTCTACGCATAACCGCAGGTCAGAGGCATGTAGACACCGTAGACACCAGAAAAGGGCAAAGTTTCTGAGGGATACACTCAAATACTTTTGCCTTTTCTGGTGTCTACGGTGTCTACATGCCTCTGACCTGGGCAAACACGTAGACACCCCCGGTGTCTACAGGGGTGTCTACAGGGGTGTCTACACGTCGGGGCCGCCGCCGGTCCGCCGCTGATACTGTTCGTCGCATCGGCTTCCCGACCTACCTAGGAATGACATGAGCCAGACAGACAAGGGCCGGTACTACCAGGCTCTCAAGGCAGCGGGCGTGCCCTTCGAGAAGCACTACCGCGAGTACACCACCGAGGGCCTGCGCGAAGCGTGGCTCAAGCTCAACGACGGAGTCGACCTCGAGCCGGCGCCACCGCCGCCACCTCGGATCACCCAGGACGAGCCGCAGCCCGACCCCTCGTTCTTCGGGTTCGACCCGCCCGCCCCAGAGCGGACCCAGAACATCGAGGTCCGGCATGCCGATCCCGACGAGATGGCCGGACAGCGGCAGAACAGCCAGCCCGAGGACGAGCCCATCCGGATCGACCCCGAGACCGGGCGCGCCTGGTTCCAGGAGGAGATCCTGAAGCCCGCCTACCCGAAGCCACGCGGACGCCGGGTGCTGACCTACCTGGAGACCGGCACCAAGCAGCAGCGGGTCCAGGCGGGTCAGTACGTCGAGACCTTTGAGGTCGCAGGCGACGGTCCGCCTCGGACAGCCGAGGTCAAGATCACGCTGCCGTCCTACCAGGTCGGCGTCTACAAGGATCCCCGCTTCCCCTTCAAGGTCCACACCTACAACGGCCTCGAGGGCTTCGACCTCTACGAGGTCCGCGACTACTACGGCGGCGGCGAGCTCGTGCCCGCCGAGTGCAAGCTGGTCTACGTCGAGAACGTGCTGTGCTACGACATCAGGTCCGTGATCCGGACCATCGAGACCGAGTACCGTCAGCTGATGCTGACCGGAAGGGTGCCCGAATGAGCGACGACATCGTCCCCGGCGAGATCATCGAGACCATCGAGTTCTCACCCCAGGACAAGGTCGACATGGCCTCGCTCGGTGTCACGCCACCCGAGGAGGACACCACCTACCACACCATCCTCGAAGCGTGGCGCGAGGTGCTGAGACCAGCCGCTGCCGAGGCGACCAAGAAGGTCACCCCGCAGTGGGCGAACCGGATGATCGCCACCTACATGGGGCTGACGTACGCGGACATGAACGACTTCCGCGACCTCTACTACGCCCGCATCGAGCAGATGCTGAACATCCTGCGGCTCGAGATCACCTCCGACCCCGACTGCCTGACCAAGATCGACGCGACCGAGGACCAGGCGGAGAACGCCCACCACTACAAGAACCTGCTGATGAACTGGCAGCTGGCGATCCTCGAGTGGGAGATCGAGTGGGACTGCACCAACGGTGACGCCGCCATCGAGATCGCCGTCATCTCCGAGATCCACAAGATGTTCCTGGCCGAACAGGGCCTGGTGCAGTGGCTCGAGCAGATCAAGTTCGAGTTCACCGAAGCAGACCAGGCCACCCTGGTCGAGACCTTGATGGAGTTCCGAGGGGAGGAGCAGTGAGTGAGCAAGGAACTGAGACCGCACCTGAGGTGGTGGAGATTCCGGTCCACGGTGACGCTGCGTTCTCGGCGCTCATGGATGCGCTGGCGCCGGATGAGACTGACCCGCCGGCTGCACCGGGAGCAGCGGCACCTGACGGTGCTGCGGCTCCAGCTCCAGGTACAGGAGCAGACGGTGCAGGCGCTGGAGCAGGCGCTCCACCCGCAGCAGGTGGTGGTGCTGCCACCACCGGACCCGACACCGGCGGGGCTGGCGGAGCTGATAGCGGCACAGCCGCTGCCACCGGAGCCGGAGCCGACACCGGAGCCGGAGCTGGAACCGATGCCGGACCCCCGCCTGGAGATCGCCCAGAGACTTGGACTACCCCAGCAGCGGAGCTGATCCCCAAATTGGGGGAGATGAGCACCGCGCTCGAGGAGCGCACCGCTCAGGCGTACCAGGCTGCCGCACTCGAAGAGGTGCAGACCGAGCACGCCCAGTACTTCGAGGCGCTCAACAAGCATCCGCGGTTGATGGTCGGCATGCAGGTTCCCGTCCTGGACGGTGAAGGCATGGAGACGTTGCGCGACGTCAACGACGCCCGCGAGTGGCAGGACGCCGTCAAGACGCTCCTGGTCGAGGAGATCAAGGACCGTGCCACAGCCTCGATGGAGGAGAACAAGGACTTCCTCGAGACCATCCACGCCTCGATCGAGCTGTTCCAGAAGAACCCGGACCTGGTGCCCGGTACTGCAGAGTTCGATGTCACCCTCGCCAACCGGTTCGCGGACCTGGCCACGCCGTACGAGCTGCGCGTCGAGGGCAAGCTGCAGGGCTACTCCATCCCCGTGCAGCCGATCATCGAACAGATCCGGGCCCAGTTGGTGGCAGAGCGCGCTGCTCCCGCTCCGACCACCACGTCAGCCGGTGCAGGGACCTCATCGCCCCCTGCGCCGGCTGTCGTGAAGCCGAAGGCAGACCCGCCCCAGGCTGGCATCCAGTCCAAGGCGGGTAGCGGTGAGGCCAAGGAGGACTTCTCGACCTTGTTCGGAACCATCGGGCTTCCCGACCTACAGATCTGAGACAGCCATGCCACGCCTCCACGCGATGCACGCCTCCTTGCAGTTCACCGACACGACCAAACAGCAGGACGCCGACCTCAAGAGGATCTTCACACGGGCGTCCGACAGAAAGGTCGCCTGGGTCACCGGCACCGAGACCAACACCCAGGACTTCCGGGACCGGCTCAAGGATGCTGCCGACGCCTACGGCTTCCGGGTGGCGAACCACAAGAGCAGCGACTCCTGGATCGCTGTGCGCAAGGCGGTCATCACGCCAGGCTCGTGGCACGGGTTCTTCTCCCCGGTGCTGGCGCCCAACGTCGGCGAAGGCAAGCACGGCCATCGCGGTGTGCTCGGCGTCAAGTTCGGAATGACCGCCGACGTCGGCACGATCACCGTGCTGACCGCTCACTACCTGCTCCGGGGTAACCCGAACGCCTCGGATCCGGCGCGCCGGGTGAACGCCAAGTACAACCTGCAGCTCGCCCGCGAGATCGGGCGGCTGGCCAAGGAGTACGGCAAGGGCCGGAACCTGGTCTTCTACGGCGGTGACCAGAACATCACCGACCGCACCGAGGACACGTTCATGGGCCAGCCGCTGACCTCGGCGTGGGACGAGCTGAAGAAGTGGGAGTCCACCGGCCACGGCACCTTCGACGTGATCGCCTCCTACGACCACGACAACCGGGTGGCCGCGGCGTACTGCCGCGCCCTGGACGACAAGGAGTTCCCCCTGAACACTGACCATTGGCTAGTCGAAGCTGGTTTCGACGTGCAGCCGCTCAAGTCGAAGGGAGGAAAGTGATGACACAGAGTGCAGCCGAGTCGTTCCGTACCTACGTCGGGATCGACGCCGAGCACATCGACGGCCTCGAGCCCGGTGATGACGAGCCGGACGAGGAGCCCGACGAGGAGCCTGAGGCCAAGAAGGCGCCGGCCAAGAAGTCCTCGAGCAAGAAGTAGCGCGCATGCCCACGTTCCCTGTCCACTACCGGCCTCGCCCGTACCAGCGTGAGGCCCACGAGATGTGGCGCAAGTACCGCATCTCGGGCGTGGTGTACCCGCGCCAGTCGGGCAAGGACGTGGGCATGAGCATGGAGATGTGCGAGCGCAGGCTCCGCACCCCGAAGACCACCGGCGTCTACGTGTCGCTGGACAACCCGATGATCCGCGACATCCTCTACGACAAGACCTACTACGACCCGCTGTCCGGCTTCTACATCCAGGCCCTCCAGGACAATGTGCCCGCCGAGCTCGTGGACTGGAAGGACACGGTCATGGAGGGCCGGTTCCGGAACAAGAGCCGGCTCAAGATGCAGGGCTACTTCCAGTCCGGTCGCGACAAGAACGGTGTCGGCACGTCCTTCCAGGACTACGCCTTCACCGAGCTCGCCCTGTTCACCCGCGAGGACCCGATCCCGCGCCTCATCCCGATCATCGAGAACCGGGCTGAGGACAAGAAGCTGATGTTCGCCAGCACTCCGCGTGGCAAGCGGAAGAACCCGCTGTGGCAGCTGATGCAGTCGATGAAGGGCAACCCCGAGTTCAAGGTCATCATCCGCACCATCGACGACCTGAACCAGATGATGGTCGCCGAAGACCTGGACCCGGTGCTGACCCAGGCCCAGCTCGAGCAGATCCGCGAGACCTACCACCGCCGGTTCGGCAACGACCGGATGTTCGAACAGGAGTACTACTGCTCGTTCGAGGAGATGGACGCCGCCGCCGTCTACGGCGAGGCGTACATGGTGATGGTCAACGACCAGCGTGTCCACACCTTCAACCTCAACACCGGTCACCCGGTCTACGTGGTCTTCGACATCGGCGCCTCCGGCATGCACTCGGATGCCACGGCGTGGATCGCGTTCCAGTGGATCAACTCCAAGATGTTCCTCTACGACTGCGGTGAGGGACACGGCAAGGCGCTGCCGGAGTACGTCGACGTGCTGCGCGAGAAGCCCTGGTTCCACCAGATCGCGCAGATCATCCTGCCGTGGGACGGCGACCACCACGAGAAGGCGGTCAACACCACGCCGGCGGACATGATGCGCACCAAGTTCCCCGACGTCTCCGTCCTCGCCAAGTCCGGCAAGGTGTGGAAGATCCCCGGCTCCCGCCAGGGGGACTTCGACATCATCACCGACATCCAGCAGGCACGGCTGCAGATGTACAACCTGATCGTCCACGAGGGCAACTGCCAGTGGCTCCTCGAGTGCTTCGAGAACTACAAGTACGAGTTCAACTACAAGCTCCAGATGTGGACCGAGCGACCGCTGCACGACCGGTTCAGCCACATGATGGACGCGTACCGCTACGCGGTGCAGGCTACCAAGGAGCTCGACTTCTTCGGAGGAAATTTTTTCGAGCAGCCCGGACTCCACAAGGCTGCGATCGACTACGTCGAGGACTGGTCGGGAGTGTGGGCCCGGTGAAGACCGTGACCGTGCGGCAGGCACTGCAGCAGGTGGCCGATTACCCGACACCGCTGGATGACGAGATGATCCAGTGGCCGGTCCATGAGCTGGTGGCGCGTACGCTCTACGAGATAGCGAACCAGCCCGATGCTGGCGTACGCGGCAGCCTGGGCAGAGCCAACAAGGCGAGGAAGATGATCCTCGACCGGCTCGTCGGCAAGCGCAGAGCAGGCAGCCACCCGGCTACCAGGAACAACGTCTCGATCGACTTCGTCGACTTGACCGGAGGTGAGATTCCTGATGGACCAAGCGACACAGAATGACCCGCTCAAGTGGATTCTCGGATTCGTGTGGGGACTCATCGCGATCTTCGCCTTCGGCTACATGGGCTGGATCCTTTTCAATGTCGTCTTCCTAGGGAAGGGCTCATGTCTTCCGAGCTTGTGCCGGTAACTCCGACAAGGAAATACCGCAAACAGATCCCCGACTCACATCGTCAGAGCCTCGACACCAGAATCCTCTGGCTCTGGAACCAGAGGTTCGGCACCGTTCAGATGATCTGGAAGGACAGCCCCGACGTTCTCGACAAGACCGCAGCTACCCTCTACCTTCAGGCGATACTCGCCAAGGACCTGGACTCAATCGCGCAGATCTTTCAGAGGCTCGAAGGTGGCGCTCTAACAGATGAGACCCTGCTGGAGCAGGCGGAGGCTCAGATACGGGTTTAGAGGTGTCCAGACCCATAGCCCTGCGCCACAGAATCACGGCCTCAGGGCGCCGGCAGACCTCGCACCTACACCAGGCCCGGTGCAGCAGGATGTCCTCGTCAGAGCGCGTCTCGGGCATCACACGGGCCTCGTCCGGGAGCAGGTCCAGGGGCAGGAACCAGTCCCCGCGGATCCTGAACGCACGCGGGTCAGCCGGTTTCCGCACCGCGTACTTCCGCTTCTCGAGCGGCACCGGCTTGTATCTGGTGTAGTTCGAGTAGACGTGAGTTCCGTCTGGCTCGATCCGCATAGGCTCGCCGTACGTCACGGGTAAAGCGTTCCTTCGCAGTACTCCGCGTACAGCGTCAGTGTCATCGGTCGGTGCCTGCGGATATAGAACCCAGGCGGCACCCGATATGCGTTGTTGATCTTCCGCCCGCAGATGTAGGTCATGTACGGCTTACCGAAGTAGAAGCGCAGCGCCTTGTTGATCTTCATGAGATCCGGTCCAGCAGTACCACCATCGGCCATCAGCTCGGCCACCTTTATCCCAGTGGCCCACTCGTAGATCATCACAGCCGCAATGCGATGACCAGTCGCTGGCGACAGGTTGCGCTCGAACTTGCGAACCTCGCGCTCCCACTGAACCAAGTGCGGGTTCTCCTTCACCAGGTACTTGTCCTTGGTGAATGGCATTCTTGGTCTTTCTTCATCGGGGAGAACCAATTGGTCGATTCGCTCCGCCGACTGCGCACCGTGGGCCGTTGACGGCACACGGTGCTTGTTGGCCTCCTCCTTATCGAACCTCTTCTTCAAGAGAATCTCGATCTCGGTGAGGAGGCTCTGGTCACCCAGTGACTCCATGCCGAGATCGTACCTAGAAAAAAAGAGAGCCGCAGCCCGAAGGCCACGGCTCTCCCTCACAGATGATGGGCACCCGTGCCCATCGAACCCTGACACGTCAGACAGGTCACACCGACCCTGTCGTCCGTAGGCTTCAGGTCGCTCCCCCGCTGCCCGCACATCATGATGACCGGGGTCGGCGGAGCCACCCGCTCATCGGGTGTGCCCACGTACCAGCGCATTCGGCGCAGATGCACCTTCCCGCTGGCTGACATCCAGAGCTCGCTGGTGAGCTCGCTCACGGCAGCCCGTACTTGTTGATGTTGGCGACCAGCTTCGTCACCTCGTCCGCCGGCAGGCCGACGTCGAGCGCCCGGTCCTGCAGCAGCTCCTCCCATCCAGGGATCTGAGCCTGCTGCATCTGGCTGCCGATCGCGAACAGGGTCTGGTTCCGCTTGCCCTGCGGCATCGGCTTCGCCAGGTCGCTCATGATCTCATCCCTCAGCATGAGAACCTCCAGTTCATCCTCGTTCGCCAAGACCTTGGTGATCCTGGCAGTGGTCGCAGCGATCTTCTGATCGCGTGCGTTCAAGATCTGGAACAGATGGTCCGGCAGCCGCGCCGGCTCCCGGTCGTTCCAGCGTTGCGTGGCGTAGTGGTAGACACACCCGGTCGCCCGGAAGTCCACCCCGGTCTCGATCCCGATTCGGTCTGACATCAGACCAAACCCGGTCACCGGATCCCACGGCTCGGTCACGAAGTAGAACAGGTGGAACCCGTCGCCCGACTTCGACGTCTCCGCCATCGTCGGCGGCAGCACCCCGAGCCGCTTCGCGTGCTCGAGACCACCGTTCTTCCCGTCGATGTCGATGCAGACCAGCTGCACCGACCTCATCACGTAGGCGTACGCCCACCTGCCCTTGCCGTACCCGTACAGCACCCGGCGCTGGTCGAACTCGCCACGCTCGTACTTCTCCATGAAGCCCGGACCCTGCTGGGACGTAAGGCCCCAGCCTGAATCGGTCCGTCCATCAGGCCACACCCTGACCAGCGCCGGCCCCTTGGGTCCGTTGTAGTTCTTGAACGCCTGGTCTCGCTGTAGCTGGTCGTAACGATCAGTCCTCCACCAGGGCAGCGACGTCGTCATCAGGTTCCTCCCTCCGTTGCGATTCCATGAACGCAGCCGCCTCCTCCTTCAAACCGACCACGTACCTGACCTTGCTGATCTTCCCGTTGTCCCGCACCGACTTCCGCTCGGTCTCCAGCAGCGGCTGGAACTGCGCGAACACATCGGACTCCGACCAGTTCCCGATGTCGTTCTCGTTGTGCAGCCGCCACGTCCGGAAGCCGGAGACGACCACACCGAACTCGGACCCGAACAGTCCGTTCACTCCGTCGGGCTCGGTGTCCTCGACGTACTTGAGGTACTGCAGACCCGAGGAGTTGACCAGCATCTGCTCCAGCTGCAGCTCGAGCGCCTTCGACGTCGGCGCCAGCTCCGCGGCCACCACGTCCTCACGGATGTAGCGGTCGATGAGCAGCGACAGCAGCGCACCGAGCATCGGCTCGGACAGCATCCGCCGCTCGAACCTGTGATCGAGCCGGTACACGTTCGGGAACTGGAACCGGACCAGCCGCTTCTGCAGCGCAGCCGACTTGTCAGACGTCTTCGGCTCCCGGTTCAGACCCTCGAGGAACAAGGCGTTCGTCTGCACCATCGTGGACTTCGACTCGTACAGCTTCCGGATCGCCACCGGCTCACCGGCGATCAGGGACTTCTCGGTCCCCGAGTCCTTCAGGTAGACCGCCTGACCATCGAAGACGATGTTCAGCAGCTTCCCGTTCAGCTCGGTGACCACCGGGCTCTGCTCGGAGATCATCTGCCGGGTCACGGCTGAGACGTTCTCCACGCCGAACATCCGCTGCAGCATCTTCAACGCCACAGACTTCCCGTTCCGTCCCTCACCGATCAACAGTATGTACTTCACCGCCGACCAGCCCGGCGCCAGACTGGACGCCAGGTGCTTGAGGAACGACTCCGCCTCCTCCTCGGAGTTGAGCCAGCCCGACACCACCTCGAAGACGTACGACTTGTCGTCGGCGTCCTCGTTCAGCATCGGTGTCAGGGTGTTCGGTCGGAACTCCCCTGTCGGTACGACCAGATCACCTCGGTGATCTAGTTCTCTCAGCCCTGCCTGGGTCCTGACCAGCAGCGACGTCACCGGCTTGTCGTTGTGGTCGGCGTTCTGCGCCACCATGTAGTCGTAGTTCACCAGCTCCGAGTTGTTCGCGAACAGGATGTCGAACTCCGCCGAGGCCAGCCGCTCCACCTGTTCCAGGTTCAACGGCAGCCACATGGTACGGTCGATGTCCGGCGGAACGGACACGTCCTTGGTCTCATAGTCAGCAGGGATGTAGGTGACGCCACGGTGGCGCACCAGCTGGTGACCCGAAGCGAGACTGAAGGCGTAGGTAGCCAACTCCTTCCGGGTCTTGAGCTCTAGCATGCGTGCTCCTCTCTGTCGGGCGAGGCAGGAGGCCGCTTTACGCAACGGCCTCCTGCCTCACCACCTCACGACTGAAGTCCCTGAAGGAACTCGATCTTGTCCTTGATCTCCCTGACCTCGTGGTCGGGAAGATTCGGACGCTCCAGCTGGTCCAGCAGTCGTGCGATACGACGCTCGATGGAGTCCTCCATCTGCGTCTCCTTCCTCTCGGTGTCAGCCCAGGAGTGGGCTGACCCTCCCCGTCACCGGAGCAAGGAAGTCACTGCAGTACCAGGCGGTGGACGTGCTTGCCACTCGCGTCCGCGTCCGTTCCACGCGGCATGATCCGGCCGATCAGCTGACGACGCAGAGCGTCATCGTCCGTGTCATCGAGGATGACCAGCCAGTCGCACACCTTGTCCATGCCGTCGGTACCGGTGGCCAGGGTCGCTGTCCCTACCAGCACGTCGAGCACGCCATTCTTGAACTGGTCAAGAACAGCGTTCTTCTCCTTCGCCGACGTCTTCCCTGTCACCAGCCCGGCACTCACGCCGGCTGACACCAGCGATGCGTGCATGGCCTGCGCCACAGTGGCGTGGGCACTGAAGATCAGCACCGGACGAACCGGCTCGATGGTGTCGAGTAGATCGAGAACGTGCTGATGGATCAGACCATCCTCCGCCACCAGGGACTGGAACGCCAGGGTGTGTCGCTCCTCGATCGCACTGGCGATGATCCGGTGCCGACGCCGGTTGTACCCGTACTTCGTGAACTCGTCCGGAGGCGTGGTGACCAGCATGTGATCCTCGATCTGGTAGACCAGATCGTCCTCCAGATACTCCACCAGCGGCAGCGACGACAGGTACTCCGCCGCATCCTTGTGGTGCAGGAACCCGAGCACGTTCGGGGTCTGCCCGTACGGGTTGGCCTCGAGCTCACAGTTCTTGAACAGGAACTCGAGGAACCCACCCCGGCACGAGTCCGGGTCCAGCACATGCTGGATGCAGTAACACCGCTCCGCGTCGTTGTAGTTCGGCGTCGCAGACGCCAGCACCAACGGCGCCTCCAGGTACTGGGCCATCTTGTCCAGCTTGGCCCAGCCCTTACCCTTCTGACCGCCGAACAGATGCATCTCGTCGGCGATCACAGCCTTCGTCCGTGACAGGCGCACAGTCTTCGCACGGAACTTCGCGTGCGACATGCACTCCACCACGACCTTCAGCTTGAAGCCGAGCAGCATCCACTGGTTGTGGGTAGCCGGCGGCGCGATCACCACCACTTCGTTGTGACCCCACCGCTTCACCGCGGCCAACGCGGTCAGCGACTTCCCGGCGCCCGTCTTGTAGTACAGGCACAGCCGGGGCGCCGGTCCCGTCTGCTGCCCAGCGTTGATGAGCGCCTCGATCTGGTAGTCGAAGAACCTCAACCCGATCCGGGACGCGATCACGTCCAGTGTCTCGGTCATCTCACTCTCTCTCCGCACACCAGGGGCATGCACCATAGGTGAACATCACCGGCTTGCCATGCAGCTCGCGGGTCACCTGACCCACCAGCAGTCTCGTCGGGCAGTACCTCCCGCAGTTGTCGCACGAGAAGTCCCAGTGCTTCATCTCAGCATCGGATGCGCCCTCTCGTGGCTCCGTCAACGGAGTCACGATGACCTCGTGGTCGATGAACTGCACGGCCTCACCGATGGTCTCGACCATCAGCGCAAGGCGCTGGTCCACGGCTGCAGTCAGCCACGCCGGCTCACTCATGGAAGCCAAGTTTCCGCAGCCGCTTCATCGTCAGGTGCATACCGGTGTGGTTCGGGCTGAACGCCATGATGACGAACCCGTCACGCTCCGGGTGGAACACCTTCCAGTGTCCCGACCCGGTGCGCACCACCTCGAAGCCCTGCTTCTCCAGCCGCTTCTTCAGCTTCATCACATCGCTACGCCCGCTCATCGGCCTCGACCTCCTCGTCCTCCTGCTCCGCGTCGAACGCAGTCAGCACACCCTTGATGGCACGACGCAGGTCGGCGGTCATCAGATGCTGACCGCCGGCCACGTTCTGCTTCTCGAACGCAGCCCGCATCTCCTCGAGGTAGTACTCCAGCGCGGTCATCGCTTCAACTCCAGGTACTCCGACACGCTCCGGGCATGGACCATGTCCTCGCCCACGATCTCCCGGAAGATCGCGAGGTAACCCTCGATGTCGTCGCTGTTGTCGCTGTAGGTGGGGCACACCTGCGTCCGCAGGATCTTGTAGCCCATCAGCATCAGCGGCACGTCACACGCGTTGATCTCGTGGCCGGTGATACCGGACCAGATCTGTGCCACTCGCGCGAACGTCTCGGTCGGTTGACCGTAGACGCTGCGCCTACCCTCGATCACCTCATCGAGGATGCTCTCCGTGTTCGCCTCTTGACGAGGCTCGATCATCGTCATGCCTGTTCCCTTCTGGTGGATTGCGAAATTTTTTCTACGTGATCTGCCACGTCCTGCCGTCGAGATGGTCACGGACCACGCTCGCCACCAGGGCGTTCATGCCGTCATCCTTGAGCATCCCGTAGATGGCGATGCGCGCAGCAGCACGCAGATCCTGGTGGTGCGTGGGGGTGGCGAAACGCCACACACCCAGCAGCTCCATGAGCGGGCGACGCACCATCTGCTTCGCGCCCATGTTCTGCACCACGGTGGCCCGAGTCACCTTGGCCATCTCAGCCACGGTCGCCACCATCTTGTTGTCACCGTAGAAGTTCGACCTCGAGCGGTAGCCCTCGATGAACTTCACTGGCCTCACCCCGTTCAACGGGATCGCTGCCAGCACGGCCCGAGCATCGGGCCCGTCGATGACCCGGTCACTGATGACCAGCTCACGACAGTCCGCCTTGAACAGCATGCTCACCAGCCCGGTGTGAACCAGACCTGGATCTATCCCGATCACATGTGTCACACTCATGTTGCTTGTTCCTTTCTCCCAAGAGGGCCGAGCCCGGTGTCACTCCGTTCCACCGGGCCACGGTCCTCTTGGTGTCTCACTTGATGTAGCGGTAGTCCCAGTGGACATCCGCTGTCAACGGGAACGACTTCAACAGACCAGGGTTCGACATCATCTTCTTCATGTCCGCGACCGCGGACTCGAGCCTGACCGCCCCCGGCCTGTAGTCCACCACGAGCTCGTCGTGGAACTGGCCGATCAGCTGCAGCTGGCCGAGACGCCTGGCCCAGTGGTTGACCTCGACTGCCACCTGCATGAAGATCTCCCGGCACACCGACTGGGTCAGGATGCCGGCGAGCTTCCCGCCGTACAGCTCGAAGAACCTGATCTGCTTGGTCTTCGGGTCGATGTAGTGGTTCTTCCACAGGTCGCCGGTCTTCCGATCCGACGGCTTGTGGTACGCCACGTTCCGACCACGCCGGTAGCACCCGTGGAAGTACCGCTTCAACAGCGTCCCGTGTGCCGGGTGATGCACCCGCATCTCGATCGACTGGGCAGCAGGTGCCTGGTACACCAGCGACGACGGTGTCGCCACCGGCTCGAGGTACAGGCTGAACCCGTCGGCCAGCGACAGCACCTGCTGCCGACCGGTACCGATGACCTCGTTCAGCAGCTGGTCCAGCTTCTCCCAGAACTCGACGATCTCTGGGTTGGCATCACGCCAGTCCCACACGATCCTCGATGCCTCCGCCTCGGATAGGACCACGCCCATCTTCTCGGCGAAGTCCTTCACCGCATCGGGCCCGGCCTGGTAGCCGCAGCTCAGCTCGCCCACCTTGCCGAACTGCCGCTGCTCCTTGGTGACCTGGTCGTAGGTGACACCGAACTGACGGGCGGCACCCTGCTTGTACATGTCGTAGCCCAGCATGTAGCCGTCGAGCTTCCACTGCGCGCCGGCTGCCCACGCCAGACCACGAGACTCCACCGAACCGAAGTCACCCACGATCAGCACACCGTTACGGTGGCTGGCCGTGAAGACCTGGCGCACGTTCGCCGCCATCGTCGTGTTGTCCCATTCCGAGTCCACATCCATGAGCGTGCTCATGTCCGCCGGCTCGGCCAGCCGCTTCAGGTTCTGCATCTGCACACCACGACCCGTGGTGCGCAGCGTCTGCCCAGCACCACAGTGCAGGTACTGGTCCAGCAGCCGGTACGTACCACGCTGCGAACCCCACGGCACCACGGTGTCGAGGATCACCTTCAGCTTCTTCAGGCTGGAACCACCCAGCACCTGCTTGGTCTCCAACAGATGCTGCACCTGCTGGTATCCCGAAGCCTTCAACGGATCCAACGCGATGCCAGCATTCAGCTTGTCGTTGATCTTGCCCAGCAGGGACGCGACATGCTTCTCGTCGAACGACGTAGCCTTCACGCCACGGTCAGCACACCACTCCTTCATCTGCTTCAGGCTGTTCAGGTTCAGGTCCGGTGCAGCACAGCTGACCCGGAACTCCTGCAGTGCCAGCTCCTGGTTCTCCAGGTACCGACGGTGCATCTCCTCCACCGAGGCGACGTCCACCGTCCAGCCGGCACGGTTCATGTCCATCGTGACATGCATGTACGCCTGCTCCGCATGTGTCAGCCGGACCAGATAGTGCTTCGCGATCTGGAACGACAGCTGAGCATCCAGCTCGCAGTACTCGATGAACTTCAACCACTCGTCCGGGTTGTCCTCGACCACCTGGTAGTCGAAGCCCGGATCCTCGTTCTCCTCCTGGTACTTGCCAGGTATGGAGAACAGCATGATCCCGGCCTTGCCGCTGACCAGCTTGTCCACGCCCAGCAGCTGAGGCGCTGCCGCCTCGAGACTGCCACCCGCACCAGCGGCACGGGCCACCACTGCGGAGTCGATGAACCTACTGGTCGGGTAGTCCAACCCCAGCCAGTCCAACACCGCATGCTCGAAGCCAGCGTTGTGTGCCACGATCTGCTTGTCACCGATCAGCGCACGCAGCTCCTGCGTGCTCCGCTTCCGGTTGTGCGTGAACTCGAGGGTCTCGCACTGGTTGATACCACGCGAGTCCTCGGTACACACGCTCCCGATCAGCGCCTGGAAGTGCGGGTCGGCCACGTACCTGGCCAGCCCGTGCTTCGGCAGGTTCACCGAACCGTACGTCTCGAAGTCGAGACCAATCAGTCCACTCATGATCTCTCCTTATAGGGCGAGGATCTCGTCCTCGTCCACTTGATGTGGGTACAGCAGCTGCAAGGTGACCGGACACATGGCGCTGCCCTTCAACCCGCGTGCATGCGGGAACGCAGGGCAGAACATGCAATGGTCACCAGGGTTGAACGACGTGTCGCCCTTGATGATCGCTGCCTCAGCAGCCTGCGCGTCAGCCATGTACTTGCCGAGCGCATTGGTGCTGGCGAACCACGACTCACAGTTGTCGGCCCACGGCTGCACGATGTGCAGCGTCACACCCTTCGCCTTCGGCGCCAGGTGTGCGAACGACACGGCGTAGTACAGGAGCTGGCTGTTGCCAGCCACCTCCACCCTGATCCGCCCTGTCTTCAGGTCGATCACATGGATCTCGTCCTGGGTGTATAGCACCAGGTCCACCGTGGTGTCCGGTGCGCCGGCCAGCCACGTCGCCTTGATCGACTGCTCGATCAGCACCTTGAACCTGCGGCTCTGCCGCAAGGTCAGGATGTACTGCTGCGCCTTGACCATCATCGCCAGATCGTGAGGCGAGTACGCCATGATCTTCGCGAAGTCCTCGTGCATGTTGCTGCCCCGGTTGGCCGCGGTGTCCGCAGTCCGGTCCTCGACCGGAGCGACATAGCCGGGGATCGCCAGTTCCAAGTTGGCACTGGCGTGACACGCCATCTGCTTGCCAGCAACGCTGGCACTGAAACGTTCAGGCATAGCCTGCTCCTCTCTCAACGCATGAAGATGCGGGGCACGGTGATCCACCGTGCCCCGCATCAGGATCAGTCGGCGAAGATCTCATCCTCGTCGAGGCTGACGCCACCGCCGAAGCGGTCACCGTCAGCCTTGAACACGGCGACGCTGGCCGAGGCACTGAACCCCGGCAGCTTGCCGCTGATGAACGCGTACAGGTTGAGCGTCGCTGCCACGTAGCAGCCCCCGTACATCTGGTGGACCGTCTGCCCGATGGGCAGGATGATCGGGTCCGTCCAGATCAGATCCGGGTCCGGCACGAGCAGCTCGTCCTCGCTGTTCACGATGGCCTTGAGCTCGATGTCGACACCCTTGTTGCCGTTGACCTTGACGTTGGCCACGCACTCAGGTGCGAGCACGGCAGTCTTGTCACCGATCTCCTTCACCGGGATGTAGGGCGGCTGCGCTGCCCAGTCCCCGGAGTCGATCACCTTCAAGATCCGCTTGACCTCCGCTGCAGTGAGAGCGTCACGCTTCTCACCCTTGGCGCTCTGCTCCGCGCAGTACGGCAGGAACAGGTCCTTCACATGGGTGAGGAACTTGTCCAGCTGTGCCTGCTCGACCAGCAGGTTGAAGTCCGGCGCCACATCGGCGGCGTCCTTCGGGTACTGCGACTTGCCGTTCTTCACCACTGCCTGCTGGTAGTTGAAGTTCGGATACGACAAGCGACCGTAGATCGTCACGGTCTTCGGGTTCTTACCGGTGGCCATGTGCCACCCCTTTCACTCGGGTTGATGGTGTGTTGCGGTAGCACCACACGCGCGAAAAATTTCTTCGCTGATGCAGCACCTTGGAAAACTGTGGAGGCACAGCCGCACCCGGTGCAAGGATGCGACTGTGCCCTACGGATCGCGCCATGACACCGGGATAGACACTCATCACGTTGCACCTGATGAGACCCCGAACATCACAACCACCCGCCTCTCGGCACCAGGGCCGAGTAGTCAGAGCCCGCTGAACCTGCGCTCGTAGTCAGACTCGAGCACGTACTGCGACCTGCCCACCAGTAGCGGACGAACCTCGCCGGCCATCCAGCCGATGCACTCCGACAGGTACGTCGGCCTGTTCACCAGGCTGATGTCCAGCACCACGTCGATGTGGTGACCACCGCACGCCTGACGCAGCTTCCTCTCAGCAGCAGGGCTGCTGTCGTAGTCGGCCACGCAGATCACCGTGCCCCAGTCACGGGTGAACACCTGAGCCAGCTGCTCGTAGTGCGTACCACCGTAGGTGGCGGCATCGAGGATGTCGTCCACGCTGTACGACCCCGGCTCCCAGTAGGTCACCGAGTCCGAGACGATGGCGAGGTGGGCGTTCGCGTTGTAGCTCATCGCCACCACGTCGGAGACGATGGTGCGCACCGTCCCCTCGGTCATCGAACCCGACACGTCAAGGATCACCAGGTTCTCCTTGATCGGCGGGTGATCGATCGCCGCCTTGTGGTTACCGATCGTCGGGCGCCTGGCGTTCAGCGTCGCCATCGACTTGAACACCATGCTGCCCTGCTTGCCGGGCAGCATCGAGACCACGGACTCCAGCTTGGCAGCCACGTCCTTCAACGCCTGCGCCACCTCCACCTCGAGCGACTTCCACACCTCGGGGAGGATCTCGCCCTTCGGCGGGGCCACACCGAACGTGACGTGACCAGCCTCCGGGGTGTTCAACAGCACACCGGGGAACCAGGCACAGCCACAGCTCCCGTCATCGGGGCAACCACAGTCCATGTCGTGGTTGTACCACCCGTCCAGCAGGTAGTCCTGCAGTTCGGTGCTGTGCTCGCCGTCGAACAGCGCGTCGCTCAGCGGCGTGCGGATCACCTTGAACATCAGGTCACTGAGCTGGACGTAGTCCAACTCGTAGACCTTGCTGAAGAACAGCAGGGTCTCGACGTCAGGCAGCAACGCCTGCAGCGTGGCCACGCTGAACTTGGTGCCCGGCTTGATCTCGAAGAGATCGAGGCTGGCAGTCAGCTCAGAACGGGTCATCGGGGACGAACTCATCTGCGTCATCGTCGTCAGTTCCTTCCTTCTCGAAACGAATCTTCTCCAACTCCAACAGCTGGAGGTTCAGGTCCAGGTTCTGCGCCTGCACTTCGGTCAGTCGGGCGTTGCCCTTCAGCTTCAGTGCCTTGGCTCCATACACAGGATCCGCCTTCTTGCCCGTAGTCAAGAAGACGTACTGGACCTTGCCCGCCTGCATCGCACGGGTGTTGTTCATGGCCAACAGCTCAGCCAGTGCAGTGGACTGCACCTCACGAAGCTTCGCCTGACCGATCAGGTTGCGCACGCTGCAGCCTTTCAGCGCAGCAGGAGACGACGACTTGTTCTTCAACGAGTCGAGCACCTCGTACATGGGCAGCACCTCGCTGTCCAGCAGAGACTGCATCTCCATCGAGTCGCGCATCTCGGGCAACAGCCCGAGCTGATCGACGATGATCTGCGCCAGCTTCTTCCGCTCACGCTTCAGCTTCCGCGGATCAGGCACCGGCAGGTGCAACAGCCGATCCTCCAACGCCTTGTCGTAGGACACAGTCGTGTTCGACGCAGCGATCATGAAGACCTTCGGCAGCACCATGCCTGCCACCTGCCGCGACGTGAAGATGTCGAGCAGGCCGTTGTACACCTCCGGGAAACCACGGAGGAACTCGTCGTAGAGGACGATGTCCCCCTCGACCAGGTCGGTCCACATCGTGGAGTGCAGCAGGCTCAGCCTGGTGTTCTCCTCGACCGGCATCATCACACCTTCCAACTCCAGCGGACTGATCCGACTGACGTTGACGATGTGCAGGTTGCAGCCGATCTGCTTCGCCGCCATCTCCATGATGGTCGACTTGCCACATCCCGGTGGACCGAAGACATGCGGCATCGGTGACCTCACGTCACCCGTCATTCCCATGACGTACAGCTTGAGCACGGTCTCAAGATCGAACCCGCTCATGTAGCATCAACTCCGTTCGCTGGTGGAAGCGACTGAACGAGGGCGGCACCCTGACACAGGTGCCGCCCTCGGCTTTGCTCAGTCCTCGTCGAGCGGGAGACCCGTCGCCTCGGCACCGACCTCGGCAGCCGTTGGCTGCGCCACCGTCACCGGCACCGCCACCTCGAGCACACCCAGCGTGGACTCGTCGAGCCACACCAGACGGTCGGTGTCACCGGACTCGACCAGACGCAGGATGATGCTGTCCGAGTTCAGCTTCACCAGGTCGCCCGGCTTCGCCGCCTTGCCCTCGGTCGCCTCCTCGAACACGACGAACCCGATCGGGTCCGTCGGCTTGTTCTGCAGCGCCTTCACGTTCTCCGCCGCCGCCACGAGCGGGGCGTAGAAGTCGTTGACCGCCTTCTCGAACACGTCGGTCGCCTGGCTGAACTCCTGCCGGTCCTTGATCTCGTCCCACTGGGACGAGTCGACCACGGTGCTACCCGTGGTACCCGCCAGGTCGGTGCCCTTCACGAGCACCTTGCTGTTGAGCATCCTGCTGGTGGTGAACGTCATCGTCTGTTCCTTTCAGGGTGATGACATGAAACTGGACGGAGCCGGCGGATGCTACTCGCCGTACTCCTTGCCAGCGGTGATGGCACCGCTGGCCTTGGCCGCCCGGAACAGGCTGGCCAGGTTGGGGGCCGACGCTGCCTCGATCGCAAGATCGAGCCTATCGTCGACCACCGACACAATGCCGTGCGTCGGGCACGGCCCGCCGTAGATCCGGCGGCAGGTCCGACAGAACATCAGCCCACCCTCAATCCAGATCGTCGATGAACTCGACGATCCGCTCGAGCTCGAGGATCTGCACGTCGAACGTGATGCCCTGATGCGTGGTCACCGAGATCACACCCTGCTCAGCCAGGACCGCGCATAGCTCGGTCACATCCAGCTCAGCGTGCTCGGTGTCCACATCGAGGATCGCAGAGATCATCATTCGAGAGCCTCCATGATCGTGTCGAGACTGTCCTTGTAGTCGATGGTCTTGCTCGCCTGGATCAGCTCGACGATGTTGTCCGCCTCGATGTGCAAGGCGATCGCCTCGTAGATCCTGCCGAGCATCTGCTTCTCCGCATCGAAGTGCGTGGAGAAGTAGCTGCTCGCCCCCCAGTAACCCTCGACCAGGTCCTCCTTGACCAGGCGCAGGTCGTAGCCATACCCGTGGTACTTGGCATAGCGACCCACCTCACGCAGCCCGTTGTACTGGCTGATGAAACCAGCACGCCAGTTCGTGCGCTTGCTCGGCATCATCGGCAGCGCCTGAGTTCTGCTGCAGGCGTTGACGAACTGTGGGAACAAGAAGCTCCGCATGTCCCTGAACATGTTCGACTCCAGATCCCAGCCCACACCCAGCAGACCGAAGTCGAACGACTCGATCACCTGCGCAAGCGAGGTGGTCGGGTGTCCATCGGCCAGCTTGTAGACCAGGTTGTGCTCGATGCCACCAGGTGACATCAGCTTCAACGAGTTGGTGTGCCACGTCTTGAAGCCGTAGCGCAGCCACCTCGCCCACACCCTGTCGAACCGGTCGACGAAGGTGTAGCCGTTGTCCAACATCTTCTGCCCGATGGCAACCAGAACGTTGCCGTTCGGGCAGAACAAGTCGACATCGGTGAACGCATTGCTCATGCCGTACGTGTCGGCTGCCACGAGTGAGCCGGCCAGGAAGACCGGCTCACCCGCTAGCAGCTGACGCACGTCGGCGATGACCGCCGACGTAGACACGTCAGACCTCGACGGTCTCGCCGGTGTCGGCCTGGTCGTCGTCGTAACCGAGCAGCTGGAGCTGCTCGTTCAAGTCGACGACCTTCGCCTCACGCTCACCGATCTGGTCGACCAGCTTGGTCCTCTTCTCGAGGAGCTTGTCGATCAGCTTCTGCTCCTGGTCATGCTGCGCCTGACGCGCCGCCTCCAGGTCCCGCTCGATCTTGGCGATCTTCTCCGCCGGCGAGAGAACCACGCGCGTACGCTTGGGCTTCTCCTCCGGCGCAGCAGCCGCCGCCTTCTTCGCAGCCATGAGCTGCTCCTTCCTTCGAGGGTTGCCATCCTGCCGCATAGGTACGACAAGAAAGCAGGGCCTGCCCACCCCCGACGGGCAAGCCCTGCTGCATGTGGGACACCACCTCACGGTGGTGTCAGACGACTACTCGTCGTCGTCGATACGCCCGAACCGACCGAAGCCCAGCTCCACCAGGATGAGATCCTTGTGAGCTCGGGCAAGCCGGTCGGCGCTGCGCACCTGAGCCGATGACGCTCGGCCTCGAGCGTGCTCCAACCTGACCACAGCCGCATGCGCAAAAGCGTCATGGCTGGCCGTGATCTTGTTGAGCAACCGCGCGTGCTCAACGAGTCGAGCCTCCGTGAACGGAGACTCATCGTTGGCAGTGAACGGGATGTAGCTCATCGGTTACCTCCGATGTAGGTGAGGGGCTGGTCCCCTCGATACGTGGGCAGCAGCCCGACTCCACCCCCCGCGGAGTCGGGCCGCTGCGCCTGCCTGCTCAGTCCCCCGATTGAGCAGGCCAGACACCGTGGATCACGGTGCCCGGATTCTCAGCCGCCAGCCGCGCAGCATCGAGAGCGTGGGCCTCGACCTGGTAGGGCAGCCGAGCTCTGCCTGCCGGATGACGACGCATCGCATCGCTCCGCAGGTAGTCATTCAGCAGCAACCGGTACTCGGTCGCATCAGTACTGGCCCGACCCCACTGCCGCCACGCCCATACCAAGGTGGACGTGACGGCAATCGAGTAGGCCGTCAGCAGCACGAGCACGGCGATCAGCCCGTCGTACATCAGCCGGACACCGGATGCAGCACCATGCCGACCGGGTCGCCGTACCGACCATCCTCGAGGTACCCGAGCAGGCCGTTGGCGGAGCCACCGTCCAGGCTCTGACCATCAAGGGTCGACAGGTGCCAGATGCACATGGCACAACCGTGCGACTGCGGCATCACGTCGTCACCGATGACGACGCCACGCCGCAGGATCTCAGCCACAGCCAGGGCCTCGGACCCCAGCTGGTCACGCAGTTGGTTCTCATTCATGGACTGCCTCGATCTTCCCGCTGCGCACGCAGCGATCGTAGGTGACGTAGGTGCGGTAGCACCGCAGATTCGGCAGATGCAGCAGGTGATGACGGGCACACCAGGCGAAGCCCGCCGTGCCCGGATAACCTGCCGCCTCCTTGCAGCCCCCATAGGGCTGACGCAGGCTGCTGCCCGGATGGAGGGCTGGCGCCGGCGACGTCTCGTTCTGAGACATCGCCAGCAACCCAGCCACCACCAGGCAGCAGACCACGATGAACGCAGCCGAGAGGGTGTTGAACACCCTCACGACCACACCGACTTCGCCTGAGTGGCGGCTGCCTTCTTCGCGGGATTACCGCTCCGCTTGGAACCGGCGAGCTCACGCTTGACCAGTTCGAGATGCAGCGTCTCCACGCTGGTCTCGAGATTGCTGATCGTGGACAGATGGTCCTCGATCTGCAAACACAGATCAAGACTGTTCGATCGCCACAGGTCACGCTCGAGCTCGACATCGGCAAAGGACTTCAACGTCCCTTCCATGTCCCTTTCCCACTCGCGGATCACCGCAGCCTGCCGGGCGGTCTCGTCGTGCAGACCGACGATGATCTTGTCCGCCTCGTGCAGATCACCGAGACGGATGTACAACAGCAGCGCGAGGGTGGCAATGACCGTAGCCAATGCCATCACTACCAGTGCAAACAGCATGAGATCTCCCAATCTCTCTCAGAGATATCTTCGATATCTCTTCTCCCTTTACCCCCAAACCAAAAAGGAAATACAAACCCAGCACTCACGCATGAGTGCGACTCACGCATGAGTCGTCGCTACGCATAGCGGCAAGCCCGAGCACGGGCAACAGGCTCAGCCAAAACTGATCCTCAAAGATGTCCGACAGATGAGATGCAGCTCGAGCCGGCGGATCCGGCCCGAGATGTAGACACCAATGTAGACACCAGGCAGCTGGGCGGCGACACGCCGCCTGACCTGCGACGATGCGAAATGTAGACACCGTAGACACCGTAGACAGGGGTAAGTTTCTTCACTGCACGTCTCAGCAACTTTGCCCTTTTCTGGTGTCTACGGTGTCTACACGAAATCCGAAGGTACGAAAACACGGCGTGTCGCAGCGACACGCCGACGACACGCCGTCTCAAAATGTAGACACGTATGTAGACACCTACGGAATCCGTGGTGTCTACAACACGGCGTGTCGCGCGCGACACGCCGAGATGTAGACACCAAGTGCGAATATCGCAGGTGGTGTCTACATCTGGACAACACACCTGAGGTGAGCTGTCAAGACATACGCGCTCCGCGCTCAGGAGAATCCCACATAGATGTGCGGATGCAGACAGCTACTCACGTAGCTGGATAATGAGTGTGCGTAATCCAGCATATGACTGTGTCATAAAATCCGGCATGCTCTAACAACCACATTGCGCATGCACACCTTGTCTTGTGACAATCCCTCGCCCAGTAGCCTGGGCGCAAACGTCACGAGACTAGGTGAAAGTATGTTGTGTCATGTTGTGTCAACTCATCAACGCATACGCATTGTGAAAAAAAGAGCATGCCTCCCAGCCATAAGGCTGGAAAGCACACCCAATCCCAACTACTTAGTGTAGTTGTCCAGCATCCGCTGATATGCGTCGATGACCTTCTGGTCCTCACCAGCAGTCTTCGCCTCAGCGATCGTCTTACGCAACCGGTCCATGTTATCCATGACCAGCTGCCCGACAACCACATCCTTCTCACGGATAGTGGACGCCATCAGCGAGCGCATCATCCCATTCATGGGATCCATGCCAGCGATAACGCTAGCCTTGAGCGCATCTCCGAAATCCATGCTGACCTCCAGGTCACATAGCGACATCAGTTACCACTGTGATAACCAACCAAAAATAGCCAAACAAAACGAAACACATGTTTCACTTATTACATTCCTAATGGATCCTAATACCCATATATATATATAATAAGGGGGAATATCATGTTTCTTTTGTTTATGTTGTTTATATTGGAACTTCCCACAAAGGTTTCAGCCTTTTCGGGTGCAGCACCGGACTGATCCGATTAGTGGGTTCGACGTTGACGACTTCGAGCTTCGTCGGTTGTGGCGACACCCAGGAGACGACTGGGGGCGTTGGGTCCTCATGAGGCTGATCGAGCGGGTGTGGCGGGCGCGGGGGGTGTGAGGATGGGGTCATGGCCACACCGGAGCGTCCGAGGTTGCGGGATCGGAGCACGGGTGACCTGTTGGTGCTGCTGATCGCGGGGACGGTGTGCTTCATGGTCTTCGCGGCGGCGGCGTCGATCGTGGTGGTGGAGATCGTGAACCCGAAGATCGACACGTCCAACGCCTCGAGGCAGATCGCGGATGTCATCAACACGCTGATCGGGTTGCTGGCGGGGTTCCTGGCTGGTCGTACGGACTACAACCTGTCTCAGGGTAAGCATCGTGACGAGGAGGGTCCGAAGTGATCTTCACGACGGCGCCGTTCGGCTATGTGGCTGCGACGGTGACGGCGGTGCTGGCTTTCGCGCTTGCGGTACAGCCGGATCCGGTTCCGGCTGCTGCGCCGTCTCCGCCGGTACCGACGGCCACGGTGCTGGTTCCGGGTCCGGCAGGTCCTGCCGGCCCTAGGGGGATTGCGGGCCGGCCAGGTCCTGCGGGTCCAAGGGGCGCCGCCGGTCAGCAGGGGGTTGCTGGTCCAAGCGGCTCGGACGGCATCGACGGTAGTACGGGTGCCTCTGGTGGTCGAGGCCCTCGGGGTGTACAAGGTGAGCGGGGGATCAGAGGTAGGCAGGGTCCGAGGGGTGTGCATGGGGTGAGAGGCCGACCGGGCAGGCAGGGTCCGCCCGGACCGGCGGGTCCGGTCTGCCCGAGCGGTTTCCATGTAGCGGTGGTGGCGTTGCATCAGCGTGAGCCGGTCGATACCGATGTGACGGTCAGTGTCTGTGTGGCGGACTGAGCGGTAGCCTGAGCGGAAACTTCCTCAGGTCCCCAGGAGTAGTCGTGGGCAGGTACGACTCCGGTGCGTTGCAGCCGTGGTTGGGGCAGTCTCAGAACCCGGCGGCGCCGGAGGGGCTGCAGCAGGCTGCGACAGCGGGTGGTGGTGTCGCGGCGGGTATCCCGAGGTACGACTCCTCCAAGCTGGGTCAGTGGGTGACGGACCCGGAGATCGGGTACACGGGTGCGGCGCAGTCCTGGTACACGGGTGCGAACTTCGACGGCACGAACAACGGGTATGACAACCAGTTCGTGAACGACTACATGACGCGGTGGAACACGGCGTTGGAGAACGGGACGGCGAACACCTACTTCGAGTCTCCGGATGCGACGGGGATCGTCACCTGGGACCACACCGGTACCGATGGGAAGCAGTACCGGTATGGCGACGTGTACCAGGACGGCAAGAAGGTCGCGAACCTGTACGACCAGAAGGATGGCGGGTTCGACAAGAACACCGCGAACCTGGCGATGTCCACCTGGACGCTGTCTGCGGACCAGAAGGCGCAGGCATTCTCGGCCTCTGACCCGTTGCAGCACCTGAACCGGGAGATCACCAGGCAGCGGGACAAGGACAACGTCGACATCCCGCAGCAGCTGAAGGCGATGGAGTTCAACGCCGATGTGAAGGACACGGCAGACCGGTTCGAGCAGGGCAACACCGACGAGGCGATCATCCTGGGTGGTGCCGCCGGCGGTGCGGGTGTCGGTGCTGGTGCGGGTGCCGCGGCTGGCTCGTTCTTCTTCGGTGTGGGTGCGGCGCCGGGTGCGCTGGTCGGTGGCGCGATCGGTGGTCTGGTGGGTGGCATCGGTGCTGCGTTGAACAAGGACTCGTTGACCGAGCAGGCGGCGCGGGCGTACGAGATCACGGCGCTCAGCACGGACCAGTACGGCGGCTGGGCTGGTGCGGCGACGGGTGTTCAGCAGTGGGGTGGCTTCGCGGGGAAGCTGATCTCCCCGTTGCAGAACGTGGACCAGGGGTTGGTCGACGTCGCCTACGGGAAGGTGGGCGACGGGACCTCGGAGTTCTACCGGACCGACAAGGCCGGCGACTCGACGGTGCCGTCCTGGGTGAAGCTGGCCGACATCGGGGCCGCGATCGGTGATGGTGCGCTGCAGTTCGCGTCCCCGGTGGGTGCCGGGTTGTACACCGCGCAGATGGGTTCGACGATCGGTGGTGAGACAGCGGAGCTGGCGTTGACCGGCGGCGCCCAGTTCGACTACAACCGGGGCGGGTTCGACAACGTCTTCACCGACGAGAAGGGGAACTTCTCCCCGACCCAGGCTGCGGCTGGGATCGGGAAGATCGGGATTGACGTGGCCCAGCTGGGACTGGCCAGGGGGCTGCTGTCCAAAGCCCAGGTGGGTCGGGCTGCTGCCGACATCCCGGAGGTGGGTGCGGCTGCGCCGGGGATCCTCGGTGACGTCGGGAAGGTGGCGTACGGGAAGCCGGTGCTGCGTGACGTGCTTCCGACGTGGGCCGGTGGCCGTACCGCCGAACAGGCTGCGGCGATCCGGGCCGGTGGCCGGGAGGAGATCGAGGCCGGGCACCGGTACTACACCGACGAGCTCGGCAACGTGGTGGGTCAGCGGTACCGGACGATCGGGCTGCTGGCTCCGTCCGAGGCGATCTCGAGCTTGAGCACACGGGTGATCGCGTTGCGGGCGAAGGAGGTCGGTCAGGGTGCGTTGAAGGCCGACGACTTCTACCGGGCGGCGCAGTCGATGGCCCAGGGTGAGCGGCGGTTCACCACGGCGCTGGTGAACGGGTTCGGTGAGGGCACCGAGGAGATCATCCAGTCGGCGTTGGAGAACTACTCCCACGGTCACGGTGTCGGCACCATGCAGGAGATGGTGAACTCGGGGATCTACGGCGCCGCCGGCGGTGTCGGGATGGGGCTCGGCATCAACTCGCGTGGCCCGACCGCCGAGGACAAGCTGGATGGTCAGGTGCGGATCGCGCACTACTTCCAGACCGGCGGCGAGGTGCTGTCCGATGAGGCGTTGAAGGCGATGACGCCGACCGAGAAGCGCGCGAAGGCGCAGATGGGGAAGCTGGAGCGGGAGACCGCGAAGGCGGCGTTCACCAAGTACGCCGACGACCGGGCTGCGGACTTCACAGCCGGGATCGCCGGGGTGAACAAGGTGGTCGACGCGATCTCCACGTCGCGGGCAGACGCGTTGAAGAAGGCTGCACCGCACACCGACCAGCCGTTCGTCATCACCCAGATCCAGGACGCCGGTCAGGTGGATGCGAACGGCGAGCTGCTGCCGGGCAGCATGCCGTCGGACGCGGTGGTGTCCTCCGGTGCCCAGCTGATGCGGAACTTCGGCAACCGGATGCGCGGTGTGGGCGAGCAGCTGGCGTTGCTGGAGCGGAACGAGACCGACGCGCAGGCGGCGTTGGACGCGGCTCCGGCTGATGAGGGGCTGCAGGCGGATCTCGCGAAGATCCAGGCCCACATCACCCAGGTCAACGAGATGATCCGGCTGGGTCAGGCGCTGGGTCGTGAGATCGACGACCGGGTCACTCGGATGTACGACCCGGCTGCGACCCCGGCGATGGTGCTGGCCGAGACCGAAGGGCTCAACCAGTTCCTCCGGGACGCGTTCAACCGGCGTGCCGACAACGTCGCCGGGACTCCGGTGGTCACCGACGAGGAGCGGATGGCGTTGGCGCGCACCGTCTCCCAGGTGGTGACCAGGGATCCGCAGGACCAGTCGGGGTCCTACCAGGTGCTGGTGCCGCAGGCGTCGCCGAAGCTGACGGTCTCCAGGTCGGACAACGTGTTGGAGGTCAGTCACGCGATCCTTCCGGCGATCCGCGGCGACTACGACGGCGACAAGGTCCGCACTCAGAACCAGCTGCTGCTCGATGAGGACAAGTTCGTCGCGGCCCGCGCCGGGATGCACTTCCTCGGGGCCGGGGTGAGCGTGAACGTGAAGGCCCCGAAGTACGAGAAGTGGGTAGTGCAGTACCTGTCGGAGGCTTACGACTCGACCGAGCCGGCGCTGGTGAACGCTGCCGCCGGTGCGACGACGTCGATCACCGAGGCGATCCGGCGCCGGTATGAGGACATCATCCCCGGCGAGACCTTGGATGAGGTCTTCGACAAGTTCTTCGCGGCGGTCCGCGACGGCAACGAGGACTCCCGCAGTGTGCTGCTCGACGGGCTGCTCGAGGTGGCCGACGGCCCGATCAACGCCTTCGCCCGAGGCAACCTGTCGAACGAGTGGCTGTGGATGGATCAGCTGGTGCGGGCCACGTTCCAGGCGTTCCAGGAGGACTACGCCTCCTACCGTCCGCTGCTGGGCCCGACGCCGGGAAGCCGGCGGGGCCGTCCGGTGAAGCGGGTCAGCGAGGCTCGGGAGCGTCGGGCGCAGCGCAGTGCCACGACCGGTCAGACGATCGGGAACTGGCTGGCCGGTGACGCGATGTTCCGCAAGTTCCAGAAGCTGCACTACACCAGCCTCACCGCCTCGGTGCTGTCCTCGGCCACGCCGACGCAGCGGGCGGAGCTGTATGCGCTGGCGGAGTCCTACGAGATGCTGTCGGCGGGTTCGACGCTCTCGGAGCTGGACCGGGTCCACGGGCTGGACGAGATCACCAGCCGGGTGATCGCCCAGCTGCGGACCCTGGCGAACAACGCCACCGACTTCGACCCGTCGCTGACCTCGACCCAGGCGATGGCGGTGATGGCGAACACCGCCGTCCTCGACTTCGACTACGACTCCGACGGCAACGTGACCACGACGGGCCGGGAGATCACGCTGGCGCAGATGCTGCTGAAGCAGGAGCTGCGCCGGGACCGGGTGAAGAAGGACGCGATCTTCGAGATCAGCCCGGAGCTGCAGGCCAAGCATGCTCGGCTGGGTCAGATGACGAAGCCGGACGGCCAGGGCACCAAGGGCTCCGGGGTGAACGCGCAGCGGGCGTTCGTCGAGGTGTTCGGCGCGTTCCAGCTGTTCACGCTGGTCGGTGACGCAGCCGGGCTGATGGGTCCGCACATCAGTGTGGAGCAGTACGTCCGGTTCTACACCGCCAAGGACGAGAAGGAGCGGAAGTCCGAGGACTACAAGCTGCGGAACGAGGCGGCGTACCTGGGTCGCGAGTCGTCGGCGAACATGCCGTACTCGGTGGCCGAGGTCGCCGCCGGCGACGTGTCCCCGTACCGCAGCGTGGTCGACGCGCTGCTGTCCGTGGGGCACCACCGGATCACGGTGGACACGAAGGTCGCCACCTCTGACGACTTCTCCACCGAGCACCTGAACGGTGAGTTCGCCGACGCCCACTACCGCACGTCGAAGGCGTTCAAGAAGGCACACGCCGACATCAGGGAGGCGCTGTTCAAGTTCTCCGAGCTCTCGGGGCGCCGCGCCGACGAGCTGACGTTGGACATGGTGCAGCGGATGCTGGACCAGAACCCGACGTTCGCGGAGAAGGTGATGGCGTTGATCCCGGACGCCGCCGCGAACGCGGTCTTCGAGCGCCGCGACGACGACCTGTACATCGCGAACTGGGTGTACAAGATGTTCACGATCCGTGACGCGAACAAGGCCGAGATGCACTACTGGCGCAACGTGCTGCTCGCCCAGTGGGAGGCTCTCGGGCTGAACGCGCGTACCGAGAAGGACGCCGACGGCCACCAGGGCAGGCGGTACTCCAAGCTGGACCGCCGGATGTTCCGGATCCTCTACGACCTGTCGCCGAACATGCAGGCCGACGGCGGGCTGCTGATGACGAAGTTCATGCAGACCCTGCAGAACGCCGAGAACCTGGAGCAGTTCCTGCGCTGGGTGAACACGACTCCAGGGATCCGCGGCAACCAGGCGCCGATCGTCGGCTGGTACGACGACACCGCAGCCTTCGACGCCGACAAGGCGAACGGCGGCTGGTCGACCGGCATGGAGGGCTCCACCCAGCGGGAGGCCATCGCCTCGCTGCAGGTCGGGGCCCAGTATCTGGTGAAGGACCTGGTCGAGGAGCAGAACATCCAGCGGTCCGACAACCAGGTGTACTCCGCCATCGAGCGGGTGCTGAAGGCTGACGCCGGCGCCCCGAACGTCACCGCCACGTCCGAGGATCGGCGTTACTACGACGCGTTCGTCAAGTCGATCTCCAACGCCCGCGAGATGAACGTCGGTCTCGGACCGCAGGCTCTGATGTACCAGGTGGTCGGAGCGGTCCGGGGGTTCTACCCGAAGGCGCACAACAAGGGTGAGAACCCGGACAACGTCGATCCGGCTGGCGCGTTCGACGCGATGCGCGACGCCTACGACTACACCACGAACTACGAGCGGTTCAAGGCGTCGATGACGGCTGTGAACCTCGACGCGCTCGGCGGGAACCTGTCCCAGCTCGCCAAGGACGGCGTCGTCTCGATGGACGACGAGGGCCGTCAGGTCGAGTGGGAGATGCCCGTGGACTCCGAGGGCAATCCGACCCCGGAGTCGGTGGCGCGTGCGCTGGCGCTGCTGTCGAACCCCGACACCAGGCCGCTGGCACGCGGCGTGCTGTTCCCGCAGGTGATGGAGCGCGGCCCAGAAGGTCGGCTCACCACCCAGATGCTGGTCGGCAAGGACCTGAAGTCGCTGCTCGAGGGTGACCACTACAAGTCGATGTTCGCTCGTGACGGATCCATCGACAACGACTCCGCGATGCGGTACTGCGCGATGCTGGAGGCCACCGCCCGCAACCACGACGGCCACTTCTCGGTGCAGCGGATCGTCAACGACATCGTGATCGCGGAGACCTCGGGCGCGAACCATGTGCTGTCGGTCACCGAGATCGAGCGGGCTGCGCAGCGGGCGTTCCGCACGGTGGCGAAGATCGTGCAGGACGCCGCATCGGTCGCCTCGGTCCCGGATCTGAGCGGGCCGGCCACCTTGAAGAAGGTGATGCGCGAGGTTCACGACGCACGCCGGATCCAGCGCACCGCAGGGCTGATGGGCTTCGGCGCCCGGCCCGGCGAGGACATCAAGGAGGCTGCCGAGCGGTTCGCCTACACCGATGTCGCCCTGGACCAGCTGGTGATGCAGCGCCGGATGGAGATGCTGGACGAGATCAGCCTGATCGAGGCGAAGATCGTTCCCGGCCTCGACATCCACGAGGTGGAGCGGATCGAGCGTGAGGTGCTGGGCGCCCGCGCCGACCTCGATGCGTTCATCGCCCGCGTCGAGCTGCTCCGTGCCGACGACCCGGCAGGCCAGGCCGTCGACATGTTCTCCTTCCACACCGACCCGTTGACCGAGACCGACCGGCAGCGGGAGATCATCGGCTACATCATGACCAGGCCGGACACGTTCCGGCGTAAGTCGCAGTCCAGCATCCAGATCATGATGAAGCTGACCGGCCAGCTCGAGGATCCGTCCCGCGCCGGGCAGGTGGACCTGACCAAGGCGGAGTGGGAGCACCTGTCACGGGCGACGGTGACCGTCTTCCTCGACGACCTGGTGTCCACCGGCTCCGGCGGCATCTCGGTCTCGCCGTACCCGGACGAGTCGCGGGCCGACAACCGCCGCTACTACGACACGTCGTACGCCTACCTGGCCGACACGCTGCTGAACCCGGACGGCCCGATCCTCAAGGCCGGTGTCGACATCCACCGGTGGGCCGGGCTGCAGGGTGACCTGGCACCCAGCCCGACCGAGCTGAAGCGGACCGTCGAGCTGAACCTGTACCCGGACTTCCGGTACGGCCCGTGGACCGGGGACATCCCGCGGGCCTCCATCGAGGCCAACCAGCGGCTCGACTCGGCTGCGTCCAAGCCGGTGATCGCGATGGTCGGGAACTCCCCGAAGCGGCAGGCCGCGAAGTCCGCAGCCACCCGCCGCACCTTCCGGGTTCCAGGCGAGGAGCTGCTGTCGCGGGTCAGCCTGCAGCCGATCGACCTGGTCCGGTCGCTGTTCGACGAGGTGAAGGTGACCCACCCCGGTGACGTGGAGGTCAGCCGGCCACTGGCCCAGCTGAACAACCGCTTCGCCAGACGGGTGATGCTGCGCTTCCGCGATCCGGCCAACCCGATCGACGAGGCGCCGCCGATCGACCTGCTGATCTCCGACACCAACCTGGGTCACGTCTTCCACACCGACGATGTGGCATCCGGGTCCGGGTACAAGGAGATCCACCTGGACCGGCTGCGCACCGCGATCGAGGCGTCCGGCGTCGACCCGGCCAACATCATCAGCGTCGACGTCGACTTCTTCCACCCCGACTCACAGCCTGTGGACAGCGATGAGGACAAGCGCACCGGGCGCACCTGGTACAACAACCTGTTCTTCGAGGGCACCTCGTTCAAGCGTGACGCCGACCGGGCCCAGTCGCTGAACGAGACACTGTGGTTCACCGAGGGCGGCATCAACCCGGTGATGCAGGCGTGGGGCCTGGACGCCTCGAAGCTCGGACGCTCCGCCATCGAGGTCATCAAGACCAAGACCCACGCCGAGCGCAAGCTGCTGGAGACCGACTGGGCCACCGA
>Ga0247676_1000065_pt1 | contig 34345 bp, 56 predicted proteins | sample CNK17_metaG_FD_182802 | JGI IMG/M metagenome (GOLD analysis project Ga0247676, IMG submission 182802) | Soil microbial communities from Purdue University Martell Research Forest, Indiana, United States - CNK17 | ecosystem: Environmental > Terrestrial > Soil > Temperate forest > Bulk soil...
ACTTGCGAGCCTTCCGGCAACGCGTTAACCGCATCGGCTACGAACGAATCCGCCGCGCCGCCCGTAGAAACTTGCTTCGGTCCTGATGGCATTTCTTTGCTTCCTTTCTCGGAAGGTGAGGGGATGCCGGTACAGGCACATCCCCCGCTCTTAAGAGCTTGCTAAACTACGCGATTCGGCTCGGTACCCACTTCGACGTTGCAGCATTCCAGCAGAACGTAACAGGAACGCTGTTGCCAGCCGTTACCGTGCCCGCCGTCGAGATATTCCCCGCCGCCGTCCACGTCCAGATGCCAGTCGGAATAGCGATGAAGCAACCGCCGCCGCTAGCCGTACCGTTAAACCCGGTCGGAATTCCGAAGTTTACGATTGCGTTCGTGCCGGAGATCGTAAATAGCGGCCCGGAAGGTACGGTCGTGCCAGCTACGGACGCCACCGTTGCCGTAGCTTGTGGCGGGCCGGAATTGTTCCATCCCGGCACCCACGTATTCGTTACAGACGAGCAAATCCACTGCTCGCCGGTTCGAATATTAAGCCACGGCGTAACAACGACGTTTGCCGGAGTGCAGCCGACGTTAGAAACTCCGCCAAAGCTCGAAGGAGTTCCGCCCGGATCGTTGACGTAAAAGAATCGCGCAGGCCCGAACAGCACCATATCGCCGCTCGGATGCGGTGTCGCTACGGTTCCGTTTACGCCGCGCACAACAGTTAGCTGCGTGCCATTTACCGCCGTGACACGCATCTGCTCGCGACCAATGAAAAGATACGTCTGGTTTGGCTGCGAAGCCGTAATGCCGAGGTTCGGATTGATACCGACGATGTTCGTCGCCGAAGCAACCTGAATCAGTACCGGCGCTGGTACGTTAGCCCCGAAAACAGAGCCAAGATACTGGCCGTTTACGTTGGCGGCAAGCGTCGTTTGCCCGAGCGTGTTTTGCTGCGCGAAGCCCGTAGAGGCGCAAAGCGCAACAAGAATAGTAAGTACTGCGATTTTGAAGTAGTTTTTCATATTCATTTTTTCTCTTTTCGTTTAGTTCGTTACATCAAGCTATCCGCAGAGAACCCTCCCGGCGCAATAATCTGCGTAGTATTGGCCAAAGCCAATCAGTGTGTCCCAGCTGTTCGTCATCTTCTTTTCGGTCGGCGAATACATCCGAACGAAACGAATCGGAATGCCGGTCTTCTTGTCGCGAGCCTGCGAGGTCAACTCCGTCGCTTTCGGCGATTGCAGTTTAAGCCCTACCATCGCAAAAGCATCTTTGTTGAGCCACAAGCCCTGCGCTCCGGCCTTTCCGTTCGGGGCCGCCGTACCGGGAAACAACGTCAGTGCAGCGCCAGCCGCAGGCGTAGCGTCAACGTTCTGGTATTGCGAGCCAGGAAGGAAGATTGCCGGAGAAATGTTCAGCAAATCAGCGCCGCCGCCAGCCGCAACGAGCGGCGAAGAAACGACGAACGTCTTCTGAACTTGCGAAACGAAACGACGCGTCATCGGGTTAACGAGGTTCACGTTAGCGATGCCGATCTGGTCGCCAACGTTAAACGTATCGCCCGCCGTCGCCGTGATCGTAAGCTGCGTTCCGCCGGCGCTTGCGGTCGTCAGTGTTACGCCCGCCGCCCACGTTCCTGCTGTATGGCGGAAAAGAGATTCCGATTCGTACCAGTCGAAGTTCCAAAGACGCCCGAGCGAGCCTTCTTTGTACTGTTCGCTGATCTCGTCCGAAGGATTCAACAACGCCTGCAGAACAGGCACAAGCGCCGTATAAACGCTCGACGGCACGATCATCGCGTTATCCGAACCGCGCGTCGCACCGGCCAAGTTCTTTAGTCGCTGCCTCGCCTGCATGAACGTTGTCGCCGAGTTCGGATCGACGCCGAGCACGCCAACACTGTTATTCGCGTTTTGATACGCGAACAGCGCGGCGCGAGTATCCATTTCCTGCGCGATCTGCTCCATCGCAGGCTTAAGATACTGCTCCGAGATTTCCTCTTTCGAGCGCTCCATTAGCAGCGCTTCTTCGAAATCGTCAAACTCGAAATCGACGCCGAAAATCTGATTGCACGCAACCGTCGTGTTAATGCGGTTGATCGGTTGCGGCGAATACCCTAAGCCGTCGCGGATCAAGAAACGCTGCGGAAGTTTTTTGCGGATTACTTCGCCCACCGGGAATTCTTTTTCGAATTCCTTGTTATCGCTGGTGTTGAAGTACTGGCAAACTTCGAGCATGTTGATCAGCAGACGAAGGGCCTCTTCGGCAACCCAATCCGGGAATACATATTGGCCTTCTGCCATGATCGTTTCAACTCTCTAGCGGCGGCGTACCGCTTAAACTTCGCCTAGTTGACCTTCTTTTTTCTCTTTTCGCGATCTTCTTTGTTCTTACGCTCGCGGTACAGCTCGCCACGCTCGGAAGCCGATAGGTCTTTGCGCCGCCAGGCTGCATCGGCGCTACCATCATCTTCCGGCGCCGAGCTTCCACCCGCCGCTTCGGTTGGCGGTTTTCCCGCCCGCGTCAGTTTCTTGTCGTCCGCCTTCGGAGGCTCCTTCTCCTGCTTCTTAAGTTCAGCTTTCACGCCGGCTTCGAGCGCTACGAGTTTGCGAACGGCCCGCGTTACCGTCTTCTGGTCTTTCGCTTCAGCGATCAGCTCGTCGAGCTTTGGATCGGTGCCGAGAACGTAAAGCAAATCGGTGAAAACTTCCGAATCGTTCAGGAACATGAAGAATGCCGGAGCGTCCCGCATCGTTCCCGCCAAAATATCGGCTGTTTTCTTTACATCTAAGCCGCTTGCCTTATCGCCGTACTTTTCCTTCAGCTCGCCTTGCCACGTTTTGACCGCCGCCTCTTGCTGCTGCGCTGCGGTACGGATGTTGACTTCCTGTCTCGTGTAAGCCTCTTTGTCGGTTTCGTATTTGTCTAACGCCGCTTCGTATTTTTCGAAGTCGAGCGCGCCTGCGTCGTCGCGGAATTGCGCCATGCTCGGGCGTTTCGGCACTTCGAGCAGCTTCGGACCGGCGTCTGGTTTCTTTTCTTCTGGCTTGCGCTTACCTTCACGCCACTCTTTCAATTCATTCTCGGCAGCTTCGCGTGCAGCTTTTAGGGTGTCGCGTTCGGCTGCGAGCGCTCGCCAGTTCTCGTCTTGACTACGTGCTTTTTTACCTGGCCCCGACCCAGGTTCCTTCCCCCCGGCTTCGGAGGCGGGTTTAGACGCTGCCGAGGCGTCCGCTTCTAACGACGAATCTTTTTTGTCCTTCGGTTCTTCTTCTAGCGGCGGCATCGTGCCGTCTTTAAGCCATGCCTTGCGCTCATCTTCGCTGAAGTGCTCGACTTCTTTATGCTGCGGCGCGCTACTCGCCGCCGGCTGCTGTTGGTTCGTTGCCATCGCCTGCTCCTTGTGTCGCTAAACTCGTTTGATGCAGCTGGTCGCTCGCTTGCGTCGCCGCTGCGTTCGCAGCATTCTTATCCGCAATCGAATGTTCGTGTGCGTGCTCTTCTTTTTGCATTGCCGCTTCGTGCGCCGAACCGTGTAGTTCGAGCCACGTCTGCTTAAACGCTTCGAACTCTTGCTCTTTCGTGCCTTGCTTCGCGCTGATAAACGCTAGCAGAATCTTTACATCGCGGTCGATCAGCGCTAGCTTCTCTTCGCTTGCCGTCGCCGCCGCTTCGCGTGCACTCTTAAACTGATTGTCGATAACTTTCCCGGCTTTTTCGAGCTTTAGCTTGCCAAGTTCTTTTTGTAGCTCGCCGATTACCAGTTGCGCTTGCTGCGCCTGTTGCTGTAGCTGCGCCATCTGCGACGCTTTCTGCTTCTCCGCGTCGGGCGGGTCGAGCGTATCCGCCATCTCATCGCCTAGCGGTCCGAGCGCCGCAAGTCGGATATTTAGCGCCAACATTTTCGCCGCAGCTCCTGGCGGCGCTATCGTCGCAATAGCTTGCAGCTCGCCCATTACGCCTTGTAGTAGCTCTTTCACTTCGTCGCGCTGCGAAGCCGAATCCTTGCCCGTAGAAACCGTTACGCCGTGATCTCCCGTAACCGCATCGTAGTGCTGCTGCACGGCCTGCCCGTCGGGGCCTTTCTCCGTATAGGTTTCGTCGTTAATCGTCAGCGTCTTAAACTCGCCATCGGCTTTCATTACCGCAATGTCGCGCTTCGTATCGTAAACGTACGGGAACCATGCATCGATAATCCGCCCGGCATGCTCGAGCGAGAAGTTAAAATTATCGATGAAATGGAACGTACCGCGATCTTCGTCCGCTTCGATCTCTTTTAACGCAACGCCGCTCTTCTCGTTCATGCGCTGCGCCGCTACGGGCAAGTTGCTGCCGCCGCAAGCCGTGCGGATCGCGCGGCGCGCCGCTTCGGCAAACATCTCGTAGCTTTGAAAATTAGGCTGATACTGTGGGCGGGAAGGAAGCGGAAGAAACTTGTTCGGATCGGTAGGATCAACTACCGGATCGACCTGGATAAACGGAACAGGAATCTTGTTTAGATTCTCCCACGCAGCGCGGTCGGTTTCGAACTGCCCCGTATACCCCATTACAGGCGACTTCGGAGCCATGCCAGCTTCTTCGGCCTCCGAGCTGCGAATGTAGCAATACGCCATATACGGATCGCGCGCCAGACGAATTAGACTTAGCAGCCGGCGTTTCGCGCCGCTGCCTTCGTCAATCCACATCTCTTTTCCGGCTACTAAAACCAACGGAATCCAGCGAATCGGTATTTCGCTCGATTCTTCTAAAATCTCCAAACCGTTCGTCCAATACTGCTTGATGCGCCGCGTCTCTATCGTGCGGTCGTACTTGATGCGCTTCTTGTTCTTCTCGTCCGCCATCCAGCGATCTTCGCCGCCCGGCAGTTCGTCACCGTAAAGCGCAACGCGGTCATTCTTGTTCGCTATTCCATCGAGGTAATACAACTTCTTTCGCTTGATAATCGCCTTGTAGTACGCTGCGACGCGCACAACCTTCTCGGTCTGCCAACCGGGCGCTTCATCGGCATAACCGCCAACCCAATCGCTATATTTCGCGTTCGGCCACCGGCGCTTAAACGCGCTGCGCTGCGTGCGCTCTTCAACGAAACACTCTGTCATATCGCTCGCGTCCTGCTCTTTATATTCCGGGTTCGGCAGCACGCTGTTCGGGTTCGCGATACGATAGATATACAGCTCTTGCTCGAAAAGTTTTTCGGGCGAACTCTTTACCAGTTCTTCGTATTGCTCTTCCGTCAGGCCGTCGGCAACCAGCCTGCTGTTTATCCCGAACCAGCCGTAACTGCGCTCCGCTGCGCCTTGAAATGCGGTCGTAAACGCGCTCTGCGCGCGCGAATTGTACTGAATCTCGCGCATCTTATCTTCTCGCAACTGCGCCGTAACGTTCGTAGCGCCAGCGCCGCGCGGGTTAATCTTAATCGCGCGCTTATTCTGGCGCGGATCGTTCACCAGCTGATTGATATACGGCGAAAGCTCGTCCCACGTCATTACCGGGCGGTCGTACTTATCCCGAAACTCGCGCTCTTTCGCTTCCCACGGATCGCCGCCAACGGCGAGCATGTCCTTATCGCCCTCTTCCTTAATCGGACGCCACGCCTCTTCGAACGCAGTGTAGTTCTCGCGTATCTCTTTCAGAATCTTCGAGTGTGGGTTCGTTTCAGGCATTTAGTGGTGGTAGCTATGCGTCTCGCTTTCAAAATGTTGGTTCCCGCGCCGCGTCGAAGTCAAGCCATGCTTGCGCGTCAATTTCTTCTTATGCCCCATCGCTTGGTTCGCGTGCAGTTCGCGCTTCATCTTTGCTTTCTGCGCAGCGCTAAGCGGCGAAACTTTGTCGCTTAGCAAATATTTCACCTGTTTACGCGTCCACGGCACGTCAGTTTACCCACTCCTTCGGCGCATACTTCTCTAGCGCCAGATTCGCTTCCCGCTCGCGCTCGATATCCGCCGCGCATAGTGCGACGATACTCTCTTCGGTCGTCTTGTATACGATGCGAAACATTCCGCGCCGCAGTTCGTACCAATCGCGCACGGCGTTAAACCGACCGAGTTTCTCAGCACCACGCTCGATCTTGCGAGCAACTCTGGCGTCTAAAGCGGCGTAATTAACAGTAGGGTTCATACGGGCAGTTTCGCCGTCGGATCGCCACCGGCAAATTTCCTCATCGCTTCCATCGTCAGCCGCTTCTCCGTGCCATGCGTATACGCTTCGAATTGCAGATTAAGCACCATCTGCTTCAAATGATCGTGCTTATCGACGCAACGGTTACAAATGTGCGCGTCGTTAAGTACGAGCTTGCGGTTCACTTTCGAATACTGATACCGCTTCGCGCGTTCTGGCGCTCCGCTGCACTCGCTGCACCGTAGCGGTAACTCGTTCGCCGGAATCCACCGCTTACAATCAAAGCAGCGAAACTTCGGCGCTTTGCCTTTATTCCGAGCAAGCTCTTCACGATAATGGTGCTGTACCATCGCAAGGAACTGGCTCGGAGCTAGAGCGGCGCGGGACACAGTTTACGCTTTGACCTCTTCGCCGCTCACGGCAGACGCTTCCGGCTTATTACCGGCTTCGAACTGCGCTTCGAGAATCGTTACGCGATCTTCGAGCGCCCGTAGCCGCGCAGCTTCTTCGAGCTTCGTCACACGCTGCTCGATAGTCTGTGGTACAGGCGGCTCGGGCCGCGCCTGAATCCCTTGTGGTGCTTTTCCTGCGTGTTCTGCGTCGCCTTTGCTCATCGCTTCCTCCGATTATTTCTCTTCCCAGTGATTGCAACATCCGAAAAACTCAACCGTTCCCGCTACTTTCTTGCACGGCCCGCTACCGTCTTCCGTTCCTTCGTAGTACTCGCAGTTGCCGCAATGCGTGGGCGCTTCTTCGACGTAGCCCGCAATCGTCTTACTGATCTGCACTACATCGGTCGGCAGATTCGGCTTAACGCCGTCGAAGACTCGCCCATTAAAGTACAATCCGCAAACACCGTGCGCCGGATTGATCGCTCCCTCGACCTCAATACAAGTTCCGACACCGGATTCGCTTCCGACAAACTTCCAGCAATCGCCGCAGTGCGCGCCGACTTTAGAGCCGAGAGCCTCTTCGCCAAAATAAAGCACGATGGCTTTATCGAGTTTGCCCTTCGGTTCGCTGCGTGCATACTTCTTCTCCTCGCCGGAAGATGCCATATTACGTTAAGCCGCTGGTGCTGGTGGCGGTGCTTGCGTTACAGGTGGCTGTGCCGGTGTATTCGCCGCAATCGCTTTCGCGAGATCAGCTGCGCTCGTCTGCAACGACGCCGTTAGCGCCGCCAAAGCCGCAGGGTCGGTGCCCGCTGCCGCAATCTGCGCCGCTAAACCTTCGATCAGCGTTACAGCCGACTCTTCGATACTTGTGTTCTGCGCGACTTGCTCTTGAAGCGCCGCCAGTGCCGTGTTCGTAGTGCTCATCTGTTTTCGTTCTCCTTTAATGATCGAATTCAGTAAAAACAAAATCGCAATGTTAAGCAAAATCAAAACAACGAGTAGCGCTACGACCCAATCCACGCGCGCTACTCCTCGTCTTCTTTCGCTTCTCCGCTCCCCGGCGACGCTACGGTGCCTTTCGCGCGGCCCGGCATGGAAATCCCGAAATGCTTCTCAATGTGCCGCGCCAGCGCATGCCCGTCGCCTGCGCCAAAAGCGTGCGTCTCGGGCTTATGCTCGTAGTGCGTAAAACGATGCTCGATCACAACGCCGCCGTTCTCGGCGGTCTTCATCTCAGCGTGATCTAGTTCTTTCGGCATCTTGCGTTGCCGAGGCTCTGCGGTTGCCGCTACTTCTTTCATTGCGCCATGGCTAGGCATCTTGTTTCACCTCTTTAAACTCAATCGTCGGAGCCTCAAAAACTTTTCCAAAGTACTCGCAGTATTCCGTTCCAACAAAACGTGGATGCTCAATCAACTCCGGCTTGTCTTTTTCGCGCGGAAGCCAGCTAAGATGAACGCCGCAAACCGGACAATTAAACGTTAGCGCAAGAAGTACGTTCATTTCCCCAACACCCTATTCGCTTTCGCCCTAATCCTCGCCGCGCTCGCCGCACTAATCTTTCCGCGCTTGACCATCTGCTTCGCTCGCGCCTTGGCGTTTGCCGCGTGCGATCTGTCTGGCATCGGATACTTCCTGCTTCCCGGCAGCCCGAAGCTCGACTTCGGCAAAGCGTTGCGTTTCTTGGCACGTAACTTAGCCATACTTGATGCCCCGCCCAACCTCAACGCCACGGCCACGGCCAACAGGAGCGGGCTTCTCGCGCGCCACGCCTTGCTCGCGAATCATTACCGCTAGCGTCCTAAAAGCATCCGCATCGTGCGACGCCCAATCATGCAGCGGCTTACGGCTCCACGTCCGCAAGTCTTTGTCGTACTCATATTGATAACAACGCAAGCCGCGCAGACCGACTTGCTGCTTCGTACTAGGAATGACGTAGTTACAGCGCTCGTTATCGAAATAGCACTTCGGAAAAATCGCCCGCACCGCCGCAATACCGTCCTCGACACTAAGCTGCTTCGCGCAACGTACGCGGTCTTTACCAAAGATAGCTTGTAGCTGCTCTTGAATCGAGCGTCCGCTACCCAACTCTTTCGCTGCGCCATCCCACGGCAGCGTATGCATGCCATAATGGTAGGGCCGCTCTTGCAGCTCTTTAACGTAGTAGCTTAGCGCCTCAAGCTCTCCAGCGATGTAATCGATAATTCGATACTCCATCGGAAACGATTGCGCGAGCCAGATACGTGTATGCGCCGGGCCAATATCCCAAAACGTTTCGACCGCATGCGTCGGATCGTACGGCACACGGCCCGTAAGCCGCCCGCTAATCTCTGCGGCGTGCAGTTCTTTCTTATAGATCGCGCCCTCGACCGCCGTACGGCATGTGCCTTCGTAAACATGCTGACACTCATCAGGGTCGCGACGCATCAAATCTTCGCGCTCTTTGCGAAGAACCTCAGGGAAATAGGGATTGTCGTGCCAGTTGATGAAGATAGACTTGCAATCCTGCGGGCGATTCGCTTCTACGGCGAAGAGTTTATAAACTTCGTCGTCTTCAAACTCTGGGTTAAAATCAAACCAAAGCTCGCTATCGTACTTGCGGCCTTGCACAACGATGTCGCGGCGAATCGTAGGAAACACAACATTAAGGCTACGCTTGCTCATCGCCTCGGCTTGCGAACCCCATGCGATATTCACGCCTTCGTACGACTTGAGGTTATCGACCGATTGCCGCACACCGGCAAAGAAAAACTCTGTTCCATTCGCGCCAACTATATTCTTTTGCTGCACGCGATAAAAGTCGGAAAGCTCCATCAAGCGAATCTGATCGGTAAGAAGCTGGTGGACGGACTCTTCAATAGATCGCATCGTTTCGCGGTAGCACAACACGCGAATACCGTCGTTACCAAATTGCTTCGACCAGCCTGGCCAAAGCAGATCGGGTTGCTTACCAATCAGAAGTAGAGCGCGAGCAATACTCCACGACTTGCCGCTACCACGCCCGCCCCACGCCGCTTTATAGCGCGCCGGCTGAAAAAGAAACTTCATCTTCGGAGGGAAGTAAACGTCAACGTTACGCATCGGCGCTTGGCTCTGCATCGCCAAACCGGATTGTATGCGCAACGCCAACGGAGCCGCTAAGATTGACGTTCTGCTGAGGCTGCCCATAACGATACTCAAGCAGGCGAAGAAGAACACGAGCCTCAGTGCCGGAATCCATAGGCTTACTAAGAAGATCGGCCAATTTTTGAACAGGATCAACTTTTGCGAATACGGCGTCGAGAAGCTCGCGGAGTTCGAGCGTTGACTTATTCGTGCTGCCAACTTTGCGACCAGCGCCTTCACGTCTGCCGCCCGCAGGCATATTGAACTCCTGAAAGAATTTGATTCTTATTCAATAAGGCAGCGCCGGAGCTGCGTGTCTCTTCGCGCCCCGGCGCTAGGGGTAGTACATCTTCGTTCGCTACAAGGAGGGAATGCGTCACGGCGTAGATTAGTAGGGTAAATCCGGTAGGCCGTAAAGAGAAAAATCGCACACTGTACCCGTAGCAAAGCCGTAGTAGCCGTAACTCGTTGAAAACACGATACCGTCTACAGATTCTACAGTTCTACACTTTATGTATCGTATATATAGAACGAAAAGGAAAATGTATTTACGTTGCTAGGGGTTTAGGGAAACCGTGTTTCTACACGTAGAAAGCGTAGCTGTAACCAAACATTTGTTGATTCTAAAGGACTTATTTTTTGCTTGCTTTTTCACCCTACTCGTACTAAAACGAGTGCGCTTCGAAAGGCGGCGTGCGTCGGACGAGTTCTTCTTTGCGGATGCACCCTGCCGCCACGTCGCCTGATCGAAGCCTTTTAGAGGGGCATCCGCATGATCCGCAAAATTTTGGGCGGTAGAGAATTTCGCACGCAAAAAGCGATTATAGAATACGCACGCCTAGTCAAAAGCAGGCATGTAGATGGCGAAATTCTATCCGGCAACGACCACGAATTTATGCTGGATTTTATCCAGCTCCACGAACGTAGTGCCGAGAAGATTGGTTGTGGTGTTAAAGGTTTCACTATTCAGCGCGACGAGCATTGGGGTAATTCCCGGCAGTTTGTTCTTATCCGTATAGATGGCTCTCGCGCCATTTTCAGCCATAATGCTCTTCGCTTAAAGCCTCAAACCGAAGAAGAACGTCATCGCGACCGGGCGATCCACGCAATGCGCGAAGCTATTGTCCCCCAGATTATAGAATTCAAGATAGAGAATTTCATAGCAGGAATGCTTTGCCCACTTACCGGAGAAGTAATTACAGAGCCTCATGTAGATCATATAAAGCCGCAAACATTCGAAGCTCTTGTAGCTGGCTGGATGGAGATTAAGGGATATAGTTTTGCGAACGTAGAAGTAAGTTCAGATTCAGATAATAGGACATTCGAAATAATGAGCAACCCGGAGCAGCTATCTTCTTGGCGTCTTTACCATTCTATTCACGCGAAGTTAAGAATTTTAAGCAAGGGAGGAAATCTTGGCCCGGCGAGGCGGGCGTGAGTAAGATATTCAACGCTGCCCGCGATTCTCTCGCGCTTGGTATCTGGCCGCTACCTATTAAGCCAGGAGAAAAACGCCCTTCGCTTGGAAACGATTGGCAATCGGCGCGGCTTACTATTGACGATTTACAGGAGCATTTCGAGGACGGTAAAAATCTTGGATGGTTACTGGGAATAGGCCCAAGTTTTATAGCCGATGTTGACTTTGACTGCCCTGAAGCTCTTGCCGTAGCCCCCCTAATTAAAGGCCCAAAGACCTCCCGCATTGCCGGCAGAAAGTCTAGCCCTCAATCGCACTACTTCTTTAAGCTGCCGGGCGAGTGCGAGCCAAACACGTTCAAGAATCCGCTTGCGAAAAAAGAAGACTCAAAAAAGATGCTAGTAGAGATTCGCGGAAAGGGCCAGCAAACGGTAGTACCGCCGTCGATTCATATCTCCGGCGAGCCGTACGAATGGCATAAAAGCGGCGAGTTCGGCAGCACGACATACGCCGATCTGTTGCGCTGGGTAAGCAAGATCGCCGCCGCCGCACTCCTAGTGCGCTACTGGCCGGGCCGGGTTTCGGCGCGCCTCGGGTTGATCGGTATGCTCGCCCGCGCCGAATGGAGTGAAGACGAGACGCTGGAATTTGTCAGCGCGATTATTAAAATTGCAGATTCGAACGATTCGAAGGAAGTAAAGGCGAATGTACGAAACTGTTACGGGCGCGTCGATGCAAACGAAGAAGCGTACGGCACGGCGAAGCTAAAAGAAACACTGGGTAATAACGCAAAGGCAATCCTTAAAACTATAACGGACTGGCTCGGGCTTACGCGCGGACAACCCGAGGGGATGATACTTACGGCGGGAGGAGCGCCGCGCCCGATCCTCGCGAATGCCATAACTGCGCTTAAGAAACTCGACGGATTAGTTGCAATGAACGAGTTCTCTCTTCATATCGTTACGCGCCGCGAAACGCCGTGGGGCAAATCGGCGGGCGAGAAGTGGACCGATACGGACGATATACGAACAGCAAACTGGCTTCAGCATCAATACGTTTGCGTAAATCCAGGTGTTGCGCACGACGCGATACAGAGCATAGCGCACGAAAATAAGTTTCATCCTGTTCGCGACTATCTTAAGTCGCTGAAATGGGACGGAGCGCCGCGCCTCGATCTCTGGTTGATAAAATATATGGGTGCAATAGAGACTAAGTTTACTACGGCCATCGGAAAGCGCTGGCTTATCTCAGGAGTTGCGCGAATTTTCGAGCCGGGCTGCCAAGCCGATCACACTCTATTGCTCGAAGGCCCGCAAGGAATTAAGAAATCAACGGCGCTGAGAATGCTCGCTAATGCCGAATGGTTTACAGATCATATTAGCGACCTAGACTCAAAGGACTCACGCATGGATTTACACGGCAAGTGGATCGTGGAGTTGGCCGAGCTTTCCGCCGTGCGGCGCTCGCTGGCAGAGAAGGTTAAATCTTTTCTTACTGCAACTTCGGACCACTTCCGTCCGCCGTACGGACGGTCAACGGTAGACGTGGAGCGACAGAATATATTTGCAGGCAGCGTAAACGACGAAACACCATTTACGGACGAGACGGGAAACCGAAGGTTCTGGCCGGTGCGCTGCGGGAAAATCGATATAGCTTTGTTAAAGAAAGATCGCGACCAGCTCTGGGCCGAGGCTTACGAGAAATACGAAGCCGGTGAAAAGTGGTGGCTTGATTCCGAACAGCTAAATGAAATCGCTAAAGAAGAACAACGACAGAGGTATCAGAGCGGCGTATGGGACGAGAAGATAAAGACATGGCTGGGAAATCCGACGCAAAGATTCGAATACCGTGACGGCCACAAAGTTTACATATTTCCGTGGGACAATTCCTCGCTTGAAGAAGTAACCTCGGACGATATTTTGCTTCATGCTATTGGGAAGCCTGTAGATCGGTGGACACAATCTGATAAAATTGCGATCAGTAAATGCCTCACTTCGGAAGGCTGGAAGCGAACGGTCATAAAAGACCTTGAAGGAAATTCGCAGCGCGTCTTCAGGAAGAGAAAAGATGAAGAAATATAAACTAGCGCCCCGCTGCATCGGCTGCGGCAAGTTCGGCAAGTTTGTATGTAAGCATTGCGCCGAGCTGGTAGCGGCGCTGGAGAAACGGATAAAGAAGCTGCGGGGGACGGTCGAGGGGAAGTTTGCGCGAGGGAGTAATGAGCTATAAGTGGACGCCGGTAGTTCTTCACGAAACCGAACCGTGCGGCAAGTGCGGCTGCTTGTTCGTTTGCGTTACTTCGCCGAAGTATTGGCCGATAGATTCAGTAGCGCTTACGTGCGCGATCTGCGGGAGTGTGGTGGATTATATAGATGGGCTGCTAAGGATTACGGTGAAGCAGGCGATACGAGAAAGAGTTAACCGACAGTTTGCAATCAGCGGTAGCGGACGTTCGCACGCCGTACACGCGAAAGTAGAAGGAACTATCTTTGGTCTTATGCGCGAAATGATTCTCTTCGCCCTTGAGAACAATCTCTCGAAACAGGATATAGCCGAAGCGCTCGAAGTTTCAGAAGAGTATGTCAGTTTGATTGGAGGGATGTAATGGCGAATTGTAAACCATGCGAAGAGAAGGGCGTAGCGAAGACGGCGTTTTTCGTAATCAACGGTGTACCGCTCTGCCCCGAGCATAGAACCGAGAAGCTGTTGGGCCTAAAGAAACCAGTAGATGTAATAGAGACGAAAGAGGAGGAGGAGAAAATGGTAACAGGAATGGCGTCACAAGGTCTATGCTTCTGCGGAAGACCGAAGAATCATAGAGGGATACATAAGGGGGCGAAGATGAAGAAAGAAGTTGTAGCCGCGAGACCGAAAGCAGCGCTTCGAGTGCCGCGCGCGGCCTCGAAAGACTTAGGCGGTCCGATTATATCCGTAATCGCGGAGCTTGAGGCGCGGCGCGATAAGCTACAAAACTTAATTGACGAGCTAAAAGCGCTGTAGCGGAAAGGCGGTAGCTGTGTACGACCCCGTATACTCGAACAACTTAGGTCTTTGCGGCTACCGCTGTCGCGTCGGCGATTGTAAGAAAGTCGTCCGTAGCTATAGGGGAATTGTCATGCATTGTAAACTAGTGCATGGAATAGTGGCGCAGATGGAATTTCCGGGATTTAATGAGGAGAAGGATGGCGAAACCGAAAGTAAAAATGAGAAGCATGTTCGATCCGCCGGAGTCCGAATCAGAGACGTTAGAGACTTCGACCCAACCGGAAAAATCAGAGCCGCCAAAGATTAAAGACGCGTGCCCGCAGTGCGGCGGGCGCTCGCTGAAGACCGTCCGCCCGTTCGAGCATAGCGGGCATACGCACTATTGCGCGACGATCTGTCTAAGCGAAGATCGTACGGAGGCGTTCTATTTTACGCCGCGCGTAGAAACGTTCGACGAGCAAGCAGCGCGCGAAGAAGCAAAGAAAGCTGTAGCTTTTGAAGAGATTTCTTCTGCCGGGTCTAACGAAAGCGAAAGTGCGGCTACGGACTCGGGGCGGGCTTCGCCGCGAATCCCGGAAGCAGAAGAAAGACCGGAGGTGGTAAGCGGGACGCTGCTTGCGCCTCCGGTCATTGAAATTGGCCCAGTAAATTTATTCGGCGACCCCATCGAAAAAGAACGCGCTGGAGCGCTGGCCGAACGGTTCCTTGTGCCGCCGTTTAGCGTGCTGGATGCGAGGCAGGGGTATTGGAAGCAGCGCAAGGCGGAGTGGGTGGCAATGGGGATAAAATCGGAGGATGGCAGGGGAACTGAAGTGCTGTACTCAGGCGATGTAAAAGATTTTGATTACATGAGAAGAAAAAATGGGGAAAAGTCGGATATCCACAGCTTGAGTAAAGTCGCGCTTGCGACTCCGCAAGCGCGACTAGATAAGTTTAGAGGGAAGGTAAAAACGAGCGGCATAATTTCCGGCTCGCCGCTGCCGCTGGATCGCAAGAAAGCACTAATCTCCGGCGTTTGCCACGAAGATGCCAACGGCATACCGTACGAATCCGATGTATGGGACGGGGCAGGTACTTCGATCTTCGATCCCGTACTCTGCGAGCTTGCCTACAAATGGTTCGCACCTGCGAATGGGAAGGTATTAGACCCATTCGCAGGTGGCAGCGTGCGTGGGATTGTAGCCGAAAAGCTCGGCTATAAGTATACAGGCATCGAGCTGCGCCCCGAGCAGATCGCGGCGAACGAGAAGCAGGCAGCAGCGATAGGCGTAGCGCCGCGCTGGATAGAAGGCGATAGCTCAAAGATGGACGAATTACTTCCCACAGGTGCATACGAAGAAGGCTACGATATGATTTTTGCCTGTCCGCCGTATTACGATTTGGAGCAGTATAGCGAGAGCAATGATGACGGAAGCGCGAAGCAAACCTATGCGGAGTTTATCGCGTGGTACGAAGGTATCTTCAAGGCGTGCGTAAAGCGCCTCAAGTGGAACCGCTTTGCCGTGATCGTAGTCGGCGAGATACGAGACGAGAACGGATTCTACAGAAACTTCGTTGGCGATACGGTTAGCGTAATGCTGCGTTGCGGTTTACGATACTATAACGAAGCTATCCTATTAACAAGCATTGGTTCGTTGCCGCTGCGCGTAAACAGGCAGTTTGGCGGATACAGGAAATTGGGCAAGACGCACCAGAATGTGATTGTGTGCTATAACGGGTCGAATTGTGAACAAATTGAGGAGAAGTTCGGTAAATTGCTATAACCTCTTTGTTTTCAAGCGGTTATAGGCTTAAAAATAATTGAAGAAAGTTCTTGCATTCCTTAAAATAAGGGCTATTATCGCAAACCATGAAAGCGTTACTGATAAAGATTGAACAGAAAGCCTTCGAACGGTTAGTTGCGTTGGCGAGATCGGAGAAGCGCAAGCCGGGACCGATGGCGGCGCTGATTGTAGAAAGGGCGCTCAATGGAAAATAAGCTCTGCATTGATAATGGTTATATCGTTTTCCTTCGCCTCACCATCACCGGCAAATACGCCGAGTACACGTCGCTTAAGCGTCCGGTGGAGCTGCCGATGGCCGAGAGTCTAGCCGAGCATTTGCGCCGCAACAAAACAGATGCGATGATCGTGGCAGCGGCAACAGGGGAAATTGTGAAGGAAGTGCGGGCATGAGCGTTTGCAAGTGCGGACATGAGGAGAGCCTGCACCATCATCGCAAGGGATGCACGTTTTGCGATCCGGCAACGCTAAAATTTTGCAAGTGTGAAGAGTTTCGTGAATCAAATCTAACCGAAGAAGGAGTAAGTGAAATGGCAAAGAAAGACAATACACGGCTGATTGTACGGTACGAACCCACGGCAAAGGACGGCGCAGAGTTGCTTTTGAAAGATAACAACTCTCAGGCGGCGGCAATGTACCGCGCGCTGGCAAATGCAAAAGAGCCTCTGACGATCAAAGAGTGCTACAAGGCGTGCGAGGGCAAGATGGAAAGCAACGCGGCCTGGGAGCGCCTCGGCAAGAACCTCAACTCGACATTGTTTGCGCTGCGCAAGGCAGGGTACGTAAAGAAGCAGGAGCGGCGCGAGGAAGTGGGGGCGAAGCCCCGCAAGGCGAAGGCCGCTAATGGCTCCGCCAAGCCCAAATCAGCCTCGGCGGCGGCATAGGGCTTAGAACGAACGGCGTAAGCCGTCGTTCCGGGCGCTCGGCGGCGCAAGGCGGCAAGGTGAGGGACACCACTCCGCAGCTTGCTCTTGTAACGAGCGCTCCGAAGGGCGGCTTTTGCTCACCGCATTAGTGGACCTCGCCTAAGTAGTCGCGCCCCAAGTCGCGGCGAAATCAAGCGATAAACCTAGTGCGGTGAAGAGGGGCTTACCGTTATGACCAACCTAGAAACCGCAGCAAACTCCGTAGCGCGCGAGCTACACGTGTTTGCGAAGACGCTTAAGGGCGATCATGTTGACGAGTTCTTCCATCCGACGAACCGCGATATGTGGGTGCGCCGGTTCGCAGAATGGCTCGCCGAGAAGCAAGAGGCGAGCGCGAGAGTGAGGGCGTCGAATGATTAATACTCTCTTCGGTTTCGCCGTCGTAACGCCGATCCTTCTCCGCGCTCGCTGCATCCGTTCTCACGGCAAGATCGGCGTCTGGGAAACGCGAGGGCCGAAGCGAAGTTTGTATTTAAGCGTAGCGCACAATTGGGACGTGGAGCGGCAATGCTGGAACGGGTTGCGCTACGTGATTCGTCGCGGGCTTTACGGCGGCGTGCGCGGGGATTTTGAAGTGTTGAATCTAGTGGTGCGTGCGTGAATCGAGAAGCACAATTTCAAGCCAAGTTGCTAAAAGCGCTACGGCGTCATCCGGCGCTAAAAACGTGGAAAGAGATGATTTGGAAAGTTTCTGATCGCTTCGGCGGCGGGCGGCCCGATCTTCAGATATTTACAGGGGAGACGAATTACTTCGAGCTGAAGGTATGGCCGGAGAGGCCGACAAAGATACAGTACTTTTTCTTAAAGAAGTTTGGCAATCGTGGCTATTGGATTCAGTTTCACTCGGAAGGAAAGCATGCGTTGTTTACCCCGAATAACGATTGGCTGCTTATCAACGTAACGATGGAAGAATTGGCGAGCGCGGTCGTATATAGGTGCTTTCTTGATTGACCTCTACCAACATCAACGAGAAGGCGTCGCATTCTTAACTAAGCGAACCTCTGCTGGTCTTTGGTGGGAGATGGGCTGCGGCAAATCTCGCGCCGCGCTCATGGCCGCGAAGAAACTATTCGATCAGCACAAAATAGATAGGGTGCTTGTGCTAGCGCCGGCGGCGGTAAGGTTTGCGTGGCGGGAAGAGATTGAGAAGTTAAACGCCAGAGCGGAAGTACGAAACTTCGTGCCAATCGAATACATTTCTGACACGCAATCGTTTTCGTACAAGAACGTCGAAGCGCGTAATGCAAAAGAATGGGGGAAGCAGTGCTTGCCGGTAGTTCTTGTTAGCTACTCGCTCCTCCCGCAGGAGCGTCATGTCAAAGCATTGGCTGCGTGGTGCAAAGATGGAGGAGTTAAGGCTCTTCTTATTGCGGATGAGTCTTCATTTCTTAAAAATAGGACTGCTAAGCAGACCAAGTGGGCTGCGAAAATATCTAGCGTTTGCTCTTTCCGGTGGTTGCTTACGGGCACTCCGATTGCTAATTCCCCCTTAGACCTATACGGCCAAGCTCTTGTTATGTCGAACGGTTCCGGCCCGCTAAAAGGCTTCGCAAACTTCTATCATTTCCGTTCTCGCTATGCAGTGACGCAGCCTATGCGCTTCGGCGGCGGGCGAGTATTTCAGCAAGTAACAGGCTATCAGAACTTAGACGAGTTGCAGCGCAAGTTCGCGCCGTATGTTTCGCGAGTAGAGAAGAAAGATGTCCTTGATTTGCCAGCGAAGAGTTATACCGTTCGAGAGGTCGCGCTAAGCGAAGCGACGTGGAAGATTTACGTTGAGCTGAAGCGCGAAGCGATGCTCTCGCTACCCGACAGCGACGAACGGCCAGAACCGAATGCGGCGGTACGCATACTGCGGCTCGCGCAGATTACGAGTGGGCATGTAGGTGGAACTTGGATAGAAGAAGGAGCCTCGGCGTTCGAAGCTACCGACGGTCATCCCATAGCCGGAACTTCCGGAGATAAAGATGTTTCAAGCGAGAAGCTCGACTTCCTTACCGACTCGATTCTTGACGGCGAACTATCGAACGAACGCGCCCTGATCGTCTGGTGCCGCTGGAGAAGGGAGCGGGAGCGGCTAGCGCGCGAGCTAAGACTAAAAGCAAAGCTTACCGTGCTGGAAATCTTCGGCGGGCAAAGCCAACCATCGCGCGATGAAGCGATAGAGTTTTTCCAATCGATGAACGTTCGCCGCGTTCTCCTCGCACAGCCCCACGCTGGCGGCTTCGGCCTTACGCTGACCGCCGCTAGTACCGCTGTCTATTTGTCCAATGACTTCTCCCATACGACGCGCGTACAGAGCGAAGACCGCATTCATCGCATCGGGCAGAAGTCGGCATGTCTTTATGTTGACGTAGTAGCTATTGGGCCGCGCGGCCAGCAGACTGTTGATGTACATATACTCACAGCCTTGCGCGAGAAGAAGTCGCTCGCAGAGCTAACGTGTAAGGCATGGAAGAGGATGCTCGCCGATGGATAAAGTATCCGGCACTCTCGGTGATCTCTCGCGCCGCCGCGCTTCGAAGGGCGGAGCCGGTAAAGGGTATGTTGTGAAAGGCATTTCCGCCGCCTGCAAGAAAGGTGTTCATACCGGCTGCTACTCGCTAACGTGCACGTGCAGTTGCGGGCATAAGGGGAAGAATTCAAGATGATACCAAACGTCACACAATTTAACGTTGTGCGCACGCCCTCCGGCAAGAAGGCGTACGAGGGGTGGGCTGGTAGTTTCAAGAATTGGAACGGACAAGAGTTTACGCTTGTAGCGCCGTCGCTCGACGACCTAAAGCAGATTTTTGAGCAAGTAACTTCAAATGAGCTAATCGTCGAGGGCGCGCAGCACATTTGGATTGTCAGCGCCGAAAAAGATGCGCCACCAGACGATGCGCCGGGAGTGAAGCCAGCCGCTGCGAACGTCGCGTGCAGCGTAACAGGCTGCACGAAGCAGGCAGCGTTTATCATTAATAGGAAGTCTCTGTGCGAGGAGCATCGTAATGCAAAGTGATTTCCTCTCAAACCTGGAGCATGCCGGCGCTTACGCCGTTCTCCCGCGCACAGCGATCTACTCCGACAAGCGCAACTTAGAGATTCATCTCTCTGCGCTCAAAGCCCAAGGCCACGCTATATCCGCCGACGAAGTGATCGAATACGGCGAGCCGAGCGGGGATATACGGATATTTCATTCGTTGAGTTGCAAGAAGTGTAAGGAGGAAACGCATGGGTAAGTATACAAAGCTGCGCGGCGTGCTGCCAGCGTTTCAAGAAGAGTCATCGTACCAAGATAAAGTGAACGATGAAAAGAAACTTCTTTTGGCGCACGCTGAGAATATGGAAGATGCGAATATAAATAGATTCGCATCGCTTTATGGAGCTGGTAAAGCCGCGAAGGACGCACTCGAAGAGCAAATTTCTGCGATCAATATTCGCCTCGAAGCGCTTTCTCAGCTTCTCGTCGAAGCAATGGAGAATCAAGGCGCAGACAAAATCCAGCTTTCGACAGGCGCTACTGTCTACATCCAAGACACGCCGTACCCGCAAGTAAAAGACCGCGAAGCGCTGATGGCGTGGATAAATAAGAACAAAATGGCGTTGCTATTGAGCGTCAATTACCAGACGCTGAAAGGAATGACGAACGATATGCTCGTCGCGGGGAAGAAACCGCCTGAAGGGGTAGAAGTTTTTCTGAAGACACAAGCGAGGCTCCGCAATGGCGCGTCGAGCGAAGGGTAAAGCACGGCGCAGTAAATGGACGAAAGCATTCTTTCGCCGCTACAAGCGCGATTGGCAACGCGCCGCGCGCGGCGGATTTGCGCGCCCGAAAGCGAAGAAAGGCAGCCGTACGATCGCGATTTTAGGGGTACGAGTAAATCTAACGAGGATGGGGAAAAATGGCACAACAGAAACCAGCAGTACCAAGTAAGCCGGTTCAACAGAGACAAGCGGTTCATAATCCACCGCCGCAGCAGAGACAAGAGATAGTCAAACATTCTCCGCAAGCGCTCGCAGAAGTCCCCGAGTGGCTGCGCCGCTCGGACGGGGCACCGCCTGCCGGGCTAGAGAACATGGATAGGCAGGACATGACGCTACCGCGTCTCGGACTGGCGCAAGCTCTTTCTCCGCAGCTTTCTGAATCAGACCCGAAGTACATCGACGGCTTGCGGCCCGGCATGTTCTTCAACACGATCACAAAAGAGAGCTACGGCAAGAGCGTGCAACTCGTGCCGCTACTCTTCTACAAGACGCGTATTCTCTTCGGCGCTATCGACGATGGTGGTGGCTTGCGTTGCCAGTCGCCCGATAACCTAGTCGGGATTGGCGAGCCTGGCGGGACGTGCATCAAGTGCCCGTTCTCGCAGTTCGGTAGCGCGCGCAACGGCGAAGGAAAAGGCACGGCGTGCAATCAGTTCTTTAACTACGCAGCGCTGATCGTAAACGATGGCGCTGTTTCGCCCGAAGGGTTGCTCGTGTTCTCGCTCAAGTCATCAGCGCTTCGCGTCGCGAAGGATTGGAACGCGCTGATTCGCATTCGCAATCTCGATATCTTTGCCGGCGTCTACGAGATCACGAGCGTCGAACGAAAGAATGACGTAGGCCGCTGGTACGAGCCGGTCGTTAACCCTGCAGGCAACGTGACGCGCGAGACGTACGAATCGGCGAAAGTAGCTTACGCCGCCGTAGCTGAGCTGAACAAGGCGGGGCGGTTGCGGCACGACGTTGAGGATTTGAACCCGGAGGCGGGAGCAGAAGAACCCGCTCCGTTCTAGCGGAGACACCTAAACTGTGTCGTTAGCCCCGGTAAGTGGGCAACGGTTTAGGGCAGGGGATGGCTGAAAAGTTCGGGTGCGGCGACTCTTACAAGCGGCCCGAAGCCGACTTTTCCTTGACGGGAGCGGTCGGTCATCCCCTGTAAAAATTTTAGGAGGATTGCCACATGGAATCAATACCGTCTAAGCGCGACGTTAACCGCGCGATCTACGAGCTAGAGATCGGATTTTGGGAAGCGAACCGGATGCGGGGATATTATGCAGGGTTACGTGCGAAGCGCTGGATGGCGCAGCCGCTTTTTACGTTCGCCGGAGTGACGGTCTCGCGGTGGTATCCAGTACAGGTTGCAGCGGCGGTGATCTTTGTAGCGAGCGCGCTGTTGTGGCTGGCGTTGTGATCGAACATAGTGGATTTAGGGCGGGAAAATGAGCGGGCGCTACGAGGTCGGATATAACAAGCCGATTCACGGAAGTTGGGGATTGCAGTACGAGAAGGTATTGGAGACCGATGACCTCGAAGCGGCATACGCAGAGATTCGGGAGCAGAGGAAGTTAGGCCATACAAGGGGGCTTTTGCTTTACGACACAGTAGAGAAAGTAATTTGTGTGCAGCCGGATTCAACAGGAGATTTGCCATGAATTTATCTGACTCCATCAAGGCCATGCCGACGCAGCTGGACGGGCATAATGCCTGAGCCAACGAAAGCGGCGGAGTGGTACCGCTGGCTGAAGCTGCTGGTTGAGCGTGGGATTTGGCAAGAGCGCAACGGCAGGCTGGTTGTGGATTTAAGCGAGGAAGAATACGCGAAGTTGAAGCAGGTTGCGGGCAGGTGAGCGGCTATCAGCCGAGAGGAAGGGGTAACGAAAATGGATTTAGTAGCCACAGCGCCAAAAAAGGGCGACATCCGCGACAAAGTACAGCGATTGCGCATTAAGGCCGAAACGCCAGAGGAAATTGAATATGTCACTCTGATGTATCAAGCATTGCTGATGAAATATTTCCCGGAGAGGGCTAAGCCGAGCGACGAGAAAATGGCTGCATTTCTAGATGGACTTTCTAAGTTTGGTCGGCCCACGGCCCAGAGCTAAGAGCGAAGCGGGGGCAACATGAAGCGCAGGAAGGCTAACAAAAAGAAACTATGGGGCAGGTGGCTGACCGAGCTTTGCTCTTTTGCGATGCGCGAAGCCGAGATGACGGTTGACATGACGGCTGATTATTGGCGTGCGTGCTTCGAGAGCGGCATGTCGCCAGAGCAGGCGTTCAGGGAAAGTTTCGTTGAGCAGGACGGAATTTAGGCCCAGCCGCACGGCTAGAAGGGGCCGCGAGCCAGTTTGCACAGGCAGAGGAATGATGCGCAAAACAAAAATACACGAAATCCCTGAGAGACAATTATCTAAAGGCGGTAAGGTGATTTTAGCAGCCGTGAATACCGTGCTTGACTGGTATTGCCACAGCGATGCGCCACCGCCACCGTGGGCACGAATCAGCCCATATAAAGAAATCGTAGCGTCACTTCCACAAGAGATTTGCGAGAAATGAAATTCTTCGTGATGATTCGCCACCAGAAGGGATTTCCGATGCCGATGGTGGACGAGAACGAGGACGTGAAGCTGTTCGACACACGCGAAGAGGCTGAGGAAGCTGGTAAGAAGAATTTGTTTGGCGAGACGTTCGGCTATGAAGTTTACGAGTGGTGATCGCCGGGGCGCGGCAGGCCCAGCGGGAAAGAGGGGGAATTCGGTGAGACGACGCAGGAGAATGGTTCGCACGACGCTACGCTGGCCCGACGTGATGCAGCTCAAGGCGAAAGAGATTGCCGACCGCGAATGTATTTCCATACAGGAGCTTTTGATTTCAGCAGTTCGCAATTTCATTAAGCAAGACGAACGAAGGCAGATTGACGAGGCTTTTGTAGGGATTGGCCAGCACCCCGGCCCAGCAGACAAGGAGGAGCGGCATGACGCTGAGTGAAAAACGACCAGATTCTCCGGTAGGCAGAATACTTTGCGAGGGCCGCAAGAAGCCGACAGTGCTATTTCCGGTGCGGGCCACTTCGCCACTTTGAGCAAGGGGGAGGGATGGGTAAATGGGTGAACTGACTTTCTGGGACAAGGTGCGTGAGTGGATTGGTGGCGTGGCGTTCCGAGTGTTTCTTTGGTCTTGCCGAATGACCGAAGAGTGCTATTGGAAACACGTTTATGAACTTGAGGCCGAGCGCCGCCAGCAGCCATCGGATGGGAAGTAGGAGCGGGCGAGCCAGTCACAGGGAAACAAGAGGAGCAAATATGGGAATCGAATACACGACCGAAGGGCCAGTTGATCCTGAGCGGCACGACGAAGCAAGAGAACTGTACGAAGCCGAACAGGAGCACAATGCCGCCGCCCCACCACCGGCGAATGACGAGCTGCGGGCGCGAGGCCATTGGTTGATTTACTTTGCTGACCTTGATATGCCGATAGAATGTTTTTCTGGTGAGAATGCTGAACAATCGGCGCGGAAACGATACGAGGCTGCTTCTCTAAATTGGGACTGTGTTCTGTTTTGTGACGCGGCGCTTCTCGCCCAAGTCGCTGCGCGAGCGCGGCTAGAGGAGCATGATGCAACATGCAAACAATGCTTCTTTCAGCAATGCCCGCGCGGGGCCGAACTCCAGAAGGCGGTGACGGGACAATGAGCAAAGCAATCGGGCGAATCTATCCAAAGAAAACTATGTTCTTGCGCCAGCACGTCGGCGATGCGAAAAGCGGAAAAACAGGCTACGAGATGTCTTTCAACATTGGTGGGTCGCACCCAATCATTCGCAGTAATCAGACCGGAAAATGGTGGACGGTTTCGTGGCAGGAACTTATCGAGCTTGCAATTAAAAAGGGAATTGATGTGTCAGAGGGCGGGTGCGCTAATGGAGACTGAACGAATGCGATCGGCGCAAATAAAATACATGGTTAACCGCTTCCTTGCGTGGCGGCTGCCTGAGAATTTCAATCCCGATGGAGGGATTAGCTTCAAACAGATGCGCAACGAAAACACGCCGTATCCGGCAAAGAATGAACCTGTCGGGACTAACTTACTTGACATGACACAAGCAGAAGAGATGATTCGGTATCTAGTTGACGGAATGCCCGCCCTTGCCGCCCCACAGCCCGATAGAACACAGGCGGAGTCGCTTCCAGTGACCAATCTGGATGAAGAGTCTTATAGCGCACTCGTGCGTGACGCAATACGCTGGCGCAAACAGCACATGGATGGGCCGTGGCCGCTAATGCTGGGAGAAGATGCTTGGCTGGATGAGTTGGATGAAACCTTCCAGTATGGGCGCGGTAAGGCGTGGAGACGTGACAAGATGCGAACAATTCTGCGAGCGTATCGCGCTAATTTGCTTTCACAGCCAACCGCCCAGCCCCCGCCGCCAACGTTTGAGGAGCCGCTGCGGGTGATTCTCGGCCAGCACTATCACTTCACTTGGTCAGATGGCTCGCATCGTTGCCGATGCGGTCGCTGGTCGTTCGGCGCGAAAAGCGATGAACTTGCTGCGCAGAAGGATTGGGTAGAACACGTTATGGAAGAAATCCCGCGTAAGGGCGATAAGGCATTCGACGCGCTATCCAGATGGAATGAAACAGCTGTAGGTCTTCTTCTTTACAGATGCAAGACGGATAAAGAAATTGCTGAGGCACTGAATGACAACATGGACATTCAAGTCGCTGCCGCTCTCCGCACGCAGGCCCCGCTCCCGACCGCTTCCTTCAGAACACGAGTGGAGGACTATGCCAAGAATTTGCGCAATAGAGTTTTCGCTCCCGGAATAAACATAGTCCACCAGATTGCAAAGGAATTAGAGGAAGGGATTCTCTCCGAAGCCGAACCACAGCCACGCACCGCAACCGAAGTTCTGATGACCGAGCGAGCCGACGATTACCGCAGGTGCGTTTTGATGGCGTTGGCGAAAGTCCCAGAGAGCGTCTACAAACTGTACCTGCTTCCGGCAGAAACGCAGATGATACAAGAGCTTTGGGCGGGCGCAGAGAAGCTGGCAGGGGAGCAAAAGCGGATCGTCAATGGTCATGTACTTAAAGAGTGTAATTGCGGAAATTGCCCCGTATGCGAATGGGGCGCTGGAATTTGCGTTAACTGCAATGCCGCCGAGATCGAACTAGAAAAACCGTGCGAGAAGATGCCGCGCTAAGCGTCGTGCGTTTCCGCCACCGCGTCGTGATTATTCCCGTCCGCCGGAGGATAGATCGTATTCCGCGCTCGCTGGCAGTGAATATGCTCGTTTTCCGTGCCGCCTGCCTCAAGAAACGCATAGAAGAGCGGTCCTGCTTCGCGGCTGATCGTGTCGAGCGCAAGCTGTTTCTGTTCGTTCGTTAGATCGTGTGTGCGTACGTCGTACGCTTCGCCGCTATGATGCGGATCGGTTTCGCCCGAGTGGCAGCCGTCGCTACCGCTCGTAATCGTCAGATCATGACCTATATCGTGCGTCGCTTTAACGAGCGCGCCGAGAAGTACGAAACCGGCGGGCGCGATAGTACCTTTGTAAGCTCCGATGATAGCAGCGAACGTGACGCCTTCTTTAACGCGAACGACTGGAAACATTTATAAATTCTCCTCACGGATAAATCTTGTCGTATACAAATCCGGCGAAACTAACACCAACACCGAGATAAACAACTGGTACGCCAAACCAATGCCGCAGACCGACAAGCCCACCAACTACGATCATCAACCCAACGAATTGCAGCCACGAAGCTAGCTTCACGTACTTGCTTAGATCGAATGCCATACCGCCTCCTAGTGAGATTTTGCCGCCACATACCCAACTCCTGCTCCGATTGCGAGCCACTTCACGGCCCGCCCGAAGCGTTGCCATTTAGTACCGCCGCGAGCCGCTACTACCGCCGCATCGCGTTCTTTCTGTAGCGCCTTAATTTGTAAATCCGCTAGCTGCATCTGCTCAACGCGCGAGTTTAGATCGGCTTGCGCCGTCGTAAGTTTCAGCTCGCATTCGCGGCATTTCTCGATCACGGCGGGTAGATCGGGCAGAGTAGCAGCCGGGATAGTCGCTACGGCTTCGCCCGTCTTCGGGTTAACGCTGATCTGTATACCCTTAAGCGCCTCCGAGAGCTGCTGCTGCGACCACGCAGCTTGCTGCGTCGGAGTCTTAAGCTGCGCGACGGTCGCTTGCCACGAAACAATCATCGATTGAGTAGCGGCGTCCCGCGCGTCGTCTTCGCGTTGATGAGCTTCGCGGTCAGCTTGCGCTTGCGTTAATATCTGCTTCTGCGCGTCGAGCGTCGCCTGCATCTTCGTCTGTGCGTCGTGAGATTGTAGCGCCGAGTAACCGAAGAGAAGCACTATGCAGGCGCCAGCACTCTCAAGGATTAGGCGGAGGTTCATTTGCCACCGGAACTGCCGGTAATTCCTTCTGAAGGCCGATCAGCGCAAGCGCCTTACTCGTCGCTTCGTCGATGCCGAAGCCGACGAAGATCGCCGCCCCGAGATGAAGCGTCAAGCTATCGTCGAGAAACTTCTCTACGCCGAGCGCCGGGTTCTCCCAAATAAGCAGGAACGAGCCGAGGCACATAATCCAACGTACGACGAGCGGCATCCAGCGTAGACTAAGATATTGCTTAAGGCTGGAAACATCGTTATTCTTTGACGCCATGCCGAGATGTGCGGCGACAAAGAAATTCGCCACTAGCCCAAGATGGTAGAAAAGCAAAGCCAGCGCGTAGTGCAGTACCGGGTGGTTTTCGATCAAGATCGTACCCCTTTCGAACGCGTAGGAAGCTCGTGTAGCGGCACGCCAACATCTTTCGCGTACTTCGACATAAGCATTTCATGTTCGATCATGAAAATTCCCATTCTCCTATCAATCCGAAGAAGGAAAGCGCCTACTGCGATTACGGCCGGTATAGAACCGACGACATACTCGCCTACTTTGCCCCAATCCATTCATGGCCTCGATTCCTTTAGTGTAAAACGCCTTCCCTAAAAGCACACGCAACGAGATGCGTGCGCGAAACGGCAGAGAAGTAATGCCGCAGCTTCAAAATGTGGTACTGAACGCTCGTCTGGCCTATCGAAAGCTCCGCCATGATCTCTTTATCCGACTTACCTTCGGAAACGAGAACGAGTACCGCCAGCTTGCGATCTGTTAGCTTAATACGGCCTCGTTCGTTCACTACTGCCCCATCCCTTCCAGATTCACGCTCAGCTGTAAACCGCCGACGTTCACCGTGAGCGTTCCTATTTTCGCGCCAATGCTCGCCGTCTTAAACTGCACGCCGTAGACGCAGTTCTGGCCAGCGGGAAGAGAAGCGAGGCTCCCGCAGTTCCCTCCACCGCCAAGCTGGAACGGGCCTGAGAGCAAAGACGCGGCGAGCGGCAATGGCTGGCTCGTCTGATTCGACACCATGACGAATTGCGCCGTAGAAGTCGTGTTGATGTTCTGCGGGTTGTAGACGAGTATTTGCGGGTAGACGAGGATGCCGATTGCCGATGAAGGATTGCCGGGAATGCCCTGCGGCCCTTGTGGGCCGGGAACGGGAGATTGATTTTGCAGTGCGATGATGGCGGCATCATGCGCCGTCAGTCTCGCTTCCACCCAAGTCTTGTAGTTCATGAGGGCGGTAGCAGCCGCCGCCTGCGAAGTCAGTATGTCGGGCGGTGGGCCTTGCGCGGAAAGCGCCACAGCCGCTATCAGGAAGATGCCGAGAAGTCGCTTCAATGGAATACCCTCACTGTATAGGTCGTGGAAACTGGCGTCAGTGCGATTACTGCGCAGGATTTGACCGTCACCGTATTTGCGCTGCTGACGTAGGCGTACCAAAGAGTTCCATCGCCGGGATAAGTATTTGGAGCGGCTAGAACGGTCATTCCCGCTGCGGCCCCTTGAACAGCAACTGTAGTGCTCGCGCATCCGCCAGCGAGAAGCGCACCACCGCCGATTGCAGAGGACGTAACTGCCATGCCGGGGCTTGGTGAACTGAAAGCCTGTGGCCAGAAGATGATTAGGAGAAACGTGGCAAGGATACTTTTCATTGCAGCTCCAGCCTTAGAATGCGCTCTTTGCCGAGATCTGTTTCGATGGAACCAATCTGCGTACTGCCGTCCAGTAAAACGAAAATAACATGCTGCGGCCAAGTCGAATCCACGTCTATCGTCTCTTGCACTCTGCCGTTTACGTCGGTCTCTCGCACAGCGGAAGTCCACCAGCCGCCGCGTGGCCTTGCCTGCTCGATTCGTACCTTGCCGTGATAAGGCTCGCGCGAAGTAAAGAGCCAGTGCTTCTTCTCCAGCACGATTTGCACGTCGAGCGCGTAGTGGACGAGATGCTCAGGCGGTTTCGGGTGATGGTAGATGGACATAGCCCGAGCGCGGGGATTTTCTTCCTGCCCGAACAACATGAAGAGTGCCAGAATTATTGCCATATGACTGCCGCCTTCACTCCGGCCAATGTATCCGCAGCCTGCGTCGTAAACTGAATCGAAATCAAGTCTCCATCCGCAAAAGCCACTGAGTGCGTCGAATCAAGACAGGATGTGCCCGTACCTATCGTGCAGGTGATGGTCGTTGCGCCGCCGTTCTTTAGAACGGTCACGACACCAGAGGATGCGTTCGTTCCCGCTGCCGTCGCCGTAACACGCAAACTCAAAGCCGTTGCCGCTCCCGCGATTGGAACGCCAGAGCCTATTGTCGTGGAAGTGCAAGTCGTGAGCGTGACGTTCGGGCCAGTTCCGTAGAGGCCGAGAGTGGAAGCAGCCGTGCCAACTCCAGTGCAAGTTCCCTTGAGAGAGTGCGCATCGGCAATCACGGTGCCAGCCGCCGCGCCGGTAATCAGCCCTGCTACAACAGAAGAGTCCCGCGTGATGTGCATCGTACCAGCGGTTAGATTTACCGCTGCCGTCGTCCCGCCGATTTGCGTGCCGCCTGTGAGAATCAGCTTCTGGCCAGATTGGTTAAGGAATGCTCCGTTGCTCGTTGACGAAGTGCAGTTCCACCGCGCACCGTCGAGAATCGTCAGCGCCGTCGCGCCATTCGCCATGTACATTCCGGTAGCATTTGCGACCGTCGAACACGAGAACAGGTTTACACCGACACCGTGGTAGCGGCCTCTCTGGTCAATGAGAATCGTTCCGCCCGTCACACCATAATCGCTGCCGTAGTCGGTAATGTCGGCGCCGCTTTGAACTTGCACGTTTGCGCCGAGCGTGTCTCCGCAGAAGCCGTAGTAAATCTTGGCGATGGTTCCGTTTACGAAGCAGCCCACCTTGCCGCATCCGTCTACGATTGGCGCTCCCCATGTTCTTACGCCATTTCCATCGAAAGAAAAGCCGATAAGATTAGCATCGGAACCGCCAAAGGCCATACAGCCCACGTTCGTCCACTGCGAGCCAAGCCCCGGCCCGAAGATTTTCTTTGCCGTTGCAGCAGCGGTATTTCCTATCCCGAAACCGTTCGCCTGCAAGTTCTGCCAGACAGATTCGAGATACCCGCCGAAGCAAACATCTCCACCACCGCCACCTGTGCAGGTCGTGAAATCAAATCCAGAAAATAGGCCGAGAACGGTAACGCCCATTCCCTCGCCGTCAACTTCCGCCGTGTAGTCAGCTTGTGGTTCCATGCCGAGACAGGAAGCGCCGGGATTGTTGAAGTGGCCCTTGAGCAGGGCGGTGATTCCAGCCGAAAAGTTTGCCGAGCCGCATTTTCCCGCCGTCTGCCAAGCGGTCTCTGCCGCCGTGAACGCAGTATCGTCGTTCGTTGCCCACGCGATAATGCAGGCGGAACCTGAACAGCTAGAGGTGGCATTCTGTGCTGTCCCATCGGAGTCTTTGCAGATATTCGCAGTCGTTGCGTTGACGACACCAACGCCACTCGAACCAGAATCCGTCGCTTTGCAGATGTGCATTCCGATTTGGCTGAATAGTGCGACACCTATAAAATTTTGCGATAGACCGCAGCAGCCATTCGAGGCAGTGAACTGTTTTCCGTTGTCCGTAGAAGCCGACCAGTTTGCGTGGTTGCAAGTGATCTGATTGCTCGTATTCGTAATTGTGATTGTGTCAACGTTGCCGAAACATGCGCGACCATCGAACTTCGCGCCAAAGGCAGAGGGATTCACCGAACCTGTCTGTGTAGGCGAAGGCCCAACCCAAACGCCATTTGTGCAAGTGTAATTCCCGCGATTACCCGTATTCAAAAAGACCGTTTGCCCTTCTGTGCATGGCAGCGCAGGCAGCGAAGAGACGGAAGTGGTGCCGCCACCACCGGGGCCGGGCGGTCCTTGCGGGCCGGTATTTAGCCCGGTCGAGATCGTAACGTTAATCGTGCCGCTCGTAAACGCCGTTACGTCGGCGCAAACGTCGGTAAAGCCGTTCGTCGAGATCGCGGTCGTACCGACGCTCGAAGAAGTCGAGGAAGCCGTCCACGTTCCGCCGCCGTTATTCGAAAGCCGAAACGTAACCGTTGCGGTGAACGTGCCCGCAAGGTTGATCGTCGTCGTCGCGGCGTTCGACGGCAGGATTTGCCAAACGAAGCTCCCGTTCGTCGAGCACGTTCCGGCGTCTACGAGCGTAAGGTTCGCGCCGAGCGGGTTCGAGTTGTTGCGCTGGGCTTGCGCAAGAAAAGGAGTAGCGAGAAGCAAAACAAGAGATAACATTTTTTTCATCAGTAGGCCACCGTAATTCGCACGCAATCAATTCCAACCGTACTATCTCCGTCTACTAAATCCGTATTTTTTACGTTCACTTGAACGCCGAAATTAGAAGCGTTTATATCGGATGGTGACCATGCTAAGCCCCATAGATCGGTGGCGCTTCCGTAATTAAACGTTTCCGGTACCGTACCTGACCAAAGGGCTGCAGAGGCCTTATTATTACCCGAACCCACTCCGCCCTTTATAAGCCTTACTGTATTATCTTGAATTTGCGCATTGCCGGTTATATCTAAATGTAAAACCGAAACAGAAATCCCCGCTATTACGGCGGTAGAAGGAATTGAAAATCCAAAGTTCGTACTGCTTAAAGAAGGACCGACGGCCCCTTCGTGAACAACAGCAGTAGCATAAGCTCCGTCGCAAGCCTTCGCGTTGTTAAAGTTCGTCCAGCCAACAGCGGTACCAGGCGTAAACGGCCCCTGTATGCCGTGCAATAAAACCGATCTGTGTCCCGTCCCCATGATCGGCGTTTGAAATGCGAGCAACAGCGATAGCAGTGTTCGTGTTATCATTGGGTAAAAGAAACCGTCCACGTCGTCGTTTTCGTCGTTCCGTCGCTATTAAACGTAAACGTTAGCGCATCGTTGTTCGCAAGAGTCGTAACGCTTAGCGTGCCCGCCGCTCCGCCGCCGCTCTTTGTGTTCGTGCAGGTGATAGCACCGGTAAGAATGTTCGTTCCCGCATTGTTCTTAAGCACGACGTTCGAAGTTCCGTTGTTATCCGACCAGCAGTTCACGCCGGTAATCGTCCACGTTACGCCGCTCTTATTGACGCACGAAAACTCTGTATACGTCGCAATCGGGATAGCGTTCGAGCCATCGCCAAGACCTGGCAGGCACTCGAACTTCGAATACTGCGCGGCGAGCTTTGGGCCGGTAACGACGCCATTTGCAATAGTCGTAACGGCGGTGTTTGTCGTCGTTACATCGCCACTAAGATTGCAATTCGTTACCGAAGTAGCGCCGGAAAAGCATGTAAGCTCACTAGCGGCAGGCGTTCCCGTAGCCGTAAGCGTGCCGCTCGAAGTGCCGCACGGCCCGCTGGCCGTTACCGGCCCATTTGCACCCTCTTGCAAGCAATTCCCGATAACCCATGCCGGGTTATTGATGTTTCCGTTAGCGACAATTTGCACGTTCGGATTCGTCGGTAGCGAAACCGTAACAAAGAATGGGCCGAGATTCACGCCATTCGAAAGCGTAACCGTGTAGTCGTACTGTCCGGGCGGAACCCAGACGCCCCAGTTGTTCTGCGCATCCACGGTAGCGACGCACGCTGAAGTTCCGTCGAGTACGATCTGCGTAGCGGTCGAGCACGCGGTTACGAGCGTCGCATCGGTGAAAGTTGTGACCTTATTCGTGCATGGGACGGCGTTTGCTGGATGCGCGCAAAATGAAACAACCGGGTTCGGCGGCAATATGACTGCGTTTGTAATCGATGCGATTGTACCTTCTTGCTGGACGGTAGAATTGAATCGCACGCCCTGCGCTGCAGCGGCGCTTGCAAAAAGAACGAAGAGTAAAAGTAATCGTTTCATTAGTTCACGCTCAACTGTTCCAAGACAGGATAAAACTGTACCGTCGGCGGTGGCGCGCAAGCTCCGCCAGGTACGACCGTAAACGAGTAACCGATCGAGGTTGAACCCTTCGCGCGCAACGTATACGGAACCATATTGCCAGAGATGTTGCCGACAGTGCCGTTGTTTACGATAGAAGCCGTGTTCGCGACGGCTCCGTTTTTCGACCATGTAATGTTATCTGTCACGACGCCAGCGCCGTTCGGGTCTTGCCACGATAGTACGAGCTGATAAGTCGAAGTTCCGGCGCACGCTGCGCCTAAAATCGTTTGATCGAGGTAGCCCGAGAAGCGATACGTGAAGTTCGCCGTTGGCGTCACCATCGGAATTAGCGCCGTTGTAGCGGTAAATTGCGCAGAAGCGGTATTGTAGACGACGTTCGGGAGCTGTACGACGCAACCGGAGGTGGTCGCTGCCTGTGTACCGTCGGTGCAAAGCGTTGCGCCGGTGCCGGCAACAGTTCCGGCTGTCATTAACTTAGCACCGCCTCCCTGTAGCGACGTACCGCTTGGCGTGCCGTTAAGAATCGGCGTCGTAATCGTCGGCGAAGTCAGCGTCTTGTTCGTCAGTGTTTGCGTCGCCGTAAGCGTAACGAAGCAATCCCATATCGTCGTAAATCCGCGAAAGCAGGGAATATCGCTACGATACGCCAGCTCGCCGGCTACGCCCGAAGGATCGACCGTACCGCTTGCAACGATATAGTTCGAACCGCCGTTGATTATCGCGAACGGATTGATGTTGCGTTGCTGCCAGACTTGCGCGCCGAGAGAAACGGAGCACGAAGTGTTCGGCACACCTGCATAAAGCGTCAGATCGTAGCCTGTATTGCTAAGCCAGATGTTGCTCTCGCCGGCGGCGTCGAGCTGATAGGGATTCGGAGCTTGAAACGTGCCGCTACTGTCTACGTAGATCGCTTGAGGGTTAGATGTTCCTGTAGCATTTAGCGTAAGGCAGCCATTGGCGAGCGGGATGCCGGTAGAAGAGAGAAACTGCTGGCGAACTAGCTCCAGAGGGGCTACGGCGACCTGTGCCGAGGCGCAAACCGTACTTAGAAGGAATAATAGCGCCACGAAACAAGTAAATCGATTTACCGAGTTTATTAGCACTCTCACGAACCCCCTTTTAGCCTAATTTTCAGCGCATTCTGCGCTTCGGCCTGCTCTTTTAGCTTTGCGACGATCTCGGCTTCACCCATACCCTTCGGAACGCTAATACGCACCCCGCTTGGCGTCTCGGCCCACTTTACGCCGAGAGAGTCGGTTTTTAGGGTGTAGGGAGCGCCGCTAATGCTGATCGTTTGCGGCGAGCGAAGCGTGATCGGTGCTGTCGTAGCGCCACGCCCTGCGCCGGAGGCCGTAGAGCTGGGCGGCAAGTACGAAAGCGGGTCGCGCGGCATCGAGAGCTTCGCGGCAAGCCCCATCTTTGCTTGATTCCACGGCTTTAACTGATCGAGAGATTGCAGGCTCGCAGCCGTTCCGCTCGGATTCGGATCGTAGTTTAACCGACGGGCAAGATTCGCCTGTATGTAAAGCTCTTTTGTTTTTTCCGGTCCGAAGAGCGCTTTAAGGTACGAATCAGAATA
>Ga0247676_1000067_pt1 | contig 32364 bp, 39 predicted proteins | sample CNK17_metaG_FD_182802 | JGI IMG/M metagenome (GOLD analysis project Ga0247676, IMG submission 182802) | Soil microbial communities from Purdue University Martell Research Forest, Indiana, United States - CNK17 | ecosystem: Environmental > Terrestrial > Soil > Temperate forest > Bulk soil...
TGTTGCTAGATTAGAAGCTGGTAAAGAACCTATTCCTATGAATGGAACTGATGTATTTACAAAAGCTCCAGATGGAACTGTAGTAACAGTATCAACACAGGATAAAAAATGAAATATCTACCTACACTTTCACTCCTACTGCTCTGTTTAAATCTTAGTGCTCAGACCACTAACACAAACAGATTGTTCAGCACAAATACCACAATGATAGTGGTTAGGACAAATATACCCTTCATTTTATCTGAATATCCACAGCTTTCAGGTGTATCTAATATTCTAGCTGAAGTAGGAATTCTATCATCTTATCAACCTGTTACAAATGTATGGCCAAACGCAGGTGTAATTGACTTCTCAACTAATGCTAGTTACGGATATACCATGAATGGAGATTTATCTATAACTGGATTTGTGTATACCGGAAGTTTTTCTACAAACGACCCTACAGTTCATCTTTGGCTAACAAATCATGATGGAGTTACACATACATTTACAGTTCCAGCATCATGTAGAACTACAACTGGAGCTAGAGTAAATTATGTAACAAATGCTTTGGTTTCCGATTATGAGTTTCATATCGGTTATGGTATGACTAACCTCATAATTAGAAACCTTTGGTAAAAAAGAACCTATAAGTAAAACACGTATGAATAAAATCAAACACATAGGCATCATAGTAGCTATCATGATGATGGTATCTACCTTTGCAGGGTGTAAATCTACACCTTATAAAGTTGCTGCCACAACTACAATATCAGTTCAAACTGCTATGAGTTTGTGGGGAGCATATGTATCAGCTAATCATCCACCTGTAGAACAAGAACAGGCTGTAAAGACTGCTTACGAAAAGTGGCAACTCTCTATGGCTATTGTCTGTGATGCTGGTAAAACATATGCTGCTGCACAGCAAGCAGGTGCATCTAATCAATCAGTTTTATTAGCTGCACTAGAACAATCTATTACAGATTTGGATGTGAACAAAACTGACCTTGTTAATCTTCTTGTTTCCTTTGGAGTTAAAATATCATGAGTCCTACACTTCTAGCATCTATTGTAGCTCTTGTAGCTGAAGCTGTTAAACTTGAACCTCAATTTGAGCAAGACCTTAAAGCTATCTTTGCAAAAAATACTGCTACTCCTGCTGATTGGCAGGCGTTGAAAGATTCTGTTCTTGCAAAGAAATACAAGGATTACGTTCCTGATTCAAAGATTGTTTAACGTGCCATAGATATATTGGCGTATGAGTGATTTCGTTGATGTAACAAAGTATCTGGATAAGTTTCCAGTTAGAGTTGCATCTTATCAGGAAGCACTCAACGCCAATATACCTTTTGATAAATTCTATGGTAAGGTTGCAACTAGAGCTATCAAGAAGATATTTTGGTATATCCAGTTACAACCGTATCAAGTTATTGGTTCCCTATCTGGCAGACTTATATTCCAATACAATATAACAATGCCGGTTCCATTCTATATTCTTGGAGTTGTTAATGCTCCTCCATTCTATAAGCCCGGAATCTCTACAACTGGAATGCAAGCTGTTGGAGCAGTTAAATGGAGAAAAGGAACTGATGTTTCCCGATACTGTATTATAAATAAGGAATGGAAAGGACCATTAACATTCTTCATCAATCATCAGAATAAAGTATCCTTTGTTCCATCAATGCCTGATTATGGAAATCAAGTTATTCCTGCAAATTTCTGTATAGAATTTTGGACTTCATTTCTAGATATAGCTGCATCTGGACAACTTGGAAAGCAATCTGGATTTGCAACACCAATTCTCATTCAAACTTCTATAATGAGTGACCCTCTTACAGCTGATGATGCTGCTGTAATTGTGCAAGCTGTAAATCCAATTAGTGTTCCTATTGATACCCATACTCTAGGAGTAGGTTTGCCAGAACCTTTACCCTATACACAAGATGACATTGTTTGGTTAGATAATCCATAATATGTTAACAATACAAGACTTTGTTCATGGAAGAGATTTTACTGGAATCAATCCAGCTACAGGTGGCGACCACAATAACCTAGTAGATTTAGCTGCTCCACATGCTGATTCTGCTTCAGAAGGTATTGGATTAGTTATCTGGACTATTGATACAGCATTAAATACTCCTGATGTTCCAGACCCTACAGGTCTTGGTGCTGGTAAATGGAAAAGATATCTTTGGCTTCGTATTCCATTTCAAGGTATTCCATTACCTCCTACTTTAACACCTTTACTCTATGGATGGAATGATGCTGGATTATCTATCCCTACATATCTTAAATGGATACAAATTGTATCTGATACAGCATCTCTTCAAACTCAGATTAATAATATAGTAAATCAGATTGGCACAATACAATCTACAGCTGTTAATGCTCAAACGATTGCGAATCAAGCGAACACTACAGCGGGAATTGCCAATACTAATTCTCAGAATGCTTTAACTCAAGTAGCCGCTGCAACAAATACTGCAAATGCTGCTAAGACTGAAGCTGACCAAGCTATTGCTGGAGTAAATACTCTTACTACAGACCTTAATACTTTACAGCAGCAAGTTTCCACAATAGTTCAGACAAGCATTCCTACAGTTACCAATATTCAGAGAGCATGTGTTATTCTATCTGAAATTGCTAATGCTGGAAATGATTTAGCTGCTGCTGTAGCTGGTTCAAATCTGAGGACAATTAACCAGAAAGATTATGACCCACAGAATTTGATTACATTAAATGCTGGCAAAATGACTTTTAACTTGGCCGGCACCTATCGCATCCGTGCGACAGTTCCTATTGTGTATATCTATCCGGGTTCAGGTCATGACTCATTAACTGCTCAATCATATATTAAGAGAGATTCAGATAGTGGTTCATTTATTACGAGCACATCAATTTGGTTACAGGCTCCAAGTGCAAATAATATAATAACAGGATTTATGACACTTGATGGTGTTATAACTGTTACTGCTGCTCAAGTTTGGAGATTAGATACACACTGTTCTGAATCTGGATTAGGACTTCTAGGTCAACATGCTCAAGATGGAGTCCATTTTCCACCCGCAACTCATGAAGTATTCACTGTGATAGAGATTCAACAATTACAGTAATTATGTTAATTGATGTTTTAAAGCGTATATCTGCTGAAACTGGATATCATTCTGTCCAGAAGAGAGATACTATTCTCTCCTATATGGAACAAGCAGCTAACGAAATGCATGAACTTCTCGAATGCACTAAAATGTATCGTGAAGTTACACTTGTAGTTCCACCTAATAAGGTTGTAACTCTTCCATCATTTATTGGTGAATTGAGAGGAATGAGAATGCATACAAATGAGCTACCATTTGATGTAAATTCTATAGCTCAACCTCGATATGTTTCTACAACTCTTGCTCACAAATTCAAGAATTGGAGAGATTTGGGCGAATCTGCTATTCAGACAAGTATGACTCAGGCTAGCATCATTAATATCACATGCCTGGGTCATGAAGCTGTGCCGATTACAGTCAAAATTACAGGTCCAACTAATATATCATCATATATTGAGGAAGATGTTGTAATTAATCCTAGTGATACTCTTCTATCAACACAAAATGTTTTCACTGATATACAGACAATCTCTTCAGATGATGATAGACAATTTAATATTCAATTCTCAGAGCAAGTAGATGGAACTGTTCTTGCTATCCTCAATAACAATCAAGTTAAAACTAGATATAAGTGGATTGATGTATCTTTGATATTCTGGACACTTGATACTGTTGATGGTGGCTCTCTAATTGATGTTCTATATAAACTCCCCAGAACAAAGCTTCGCAATGATGCGGATTCGTTCTTTGCTGGTGAAGATTATGATGAAGCATGGTATTCAATGTCCATGTATCATTATTATAGGAATATCCAAAATCGATTAGCAGATGCCCAAACAATGAGACAAGCAGCTTTAACCATGCTAATGGCCGCCAAGGAGTCATCAGAATCGGGGATAGTAAAGAAAGTTCAATTCGGTAGGAATAAATTCTACGGATTGTTCCGGAAATACAGATATTTTCCGGGGTCAGTTACTAATGTTGACCACAATGTTCAGACATAATGCTCGCAACCCAATCAGTATTCACTAATCTTAATCTCCTTGCTGCTGATTCAGCATTACAGCAGGGAGAATATCTTTGGTTAATCAATGCTAGACAGAGATTTGGCTATAATGAGCCTATTCTCAAGCATAATGATTTAACTGCTAGATTACCTCTTGGTAAAGTTCAGAATATTACTGCTGTTGGTAATGTTCTTCTAGCCTTTGTTGGTGGACTTGCATATTTTCAAGAAGATGGTTCATCCACTTGGACAAGATTACAAGACTTTGCAATGGATGGTAATGCTGACCAATATTGGACTCAATCTGTTCCAGAATCCAATATGAACTTTGTGCGTAAGGCTGCTACAAATATAAATTCGCCAATAGTTCTTACTACAGACTTTAAAGTTTCGGGCACTCCACAATGTGTAGTTGTGCAAGATGGAATCAATCAGCCTTGGTTGATAATCTATGATACGGTTAATCAAATATTCACAGCTAGACAATCCCACAATTATTCTCAGTGGTCTAATGTATCTGCTGACTTGAATGATAGAGAATATATTCCTATTGGAAAGCAGATGGCATTCATTGATGGAATTCTATTTATAGTTTCCCCTGATGGAACTAAAGTCTTTAGGTCAATCACTGGTAGACCTTTAGATTTCATGGTTATTGTAGACCAATTTGGAAATAAACTCACTGATGAGAATCAAGGTAAAGCTGATAATATTGCATTTGCATTTGATTCTGATATAATTACCTGTCTACAAGCAACCTCAATTCCTCAATCATTTATCTATGGGACAGCAAGGAATACAAGAATCTGCACATTTGATTACACAATCACACTCTTTGGTGAACCAAGATTCAGTGTTACAACAAAACTATCATCGGGAGTTATTAACCAGTATGCGATTGTTGACATTCTCAATGATACAGCTTCAATTGACTTTGATGGAGTTAAGTCATTCAATGCAGTTCAACAGCTTAGATTTCGTGGAAGGAATTCAGTATTCTCGTTATCTATAAGCAAATTGCTGAAAACTAACTCTACAAAGAGAATTAAACAGACTCGTTCTGTTTGTGTAAACTTCGATGATTATGCTATCTTCAATCTTGATACACGTTATGGTAATATCATGTGTATCTATGATACTTTATCTGAGAAATGGGTAGCTCTCGATATTACTGTTGTATCTCAAATTAAACAATTTGCTGTTGTAGAGACTCTGACAACATCGAAACTCTATGCTATAACTTGGGAAGATGAATTATTTCAATTATTTGCAGGTCCAACAACTGAAACTGCAATGTTGAGAACAAAAGCATATGTTGCAGCAGAACCAATGGGTGAAGATGTTAGATATCCTCTAAAGACAACCTCAGTTGAACATAAGAGTGATTATATTAGACTTATGTTTAATTCTGGAACATTTGATGGTAAATGTATTGTTCTAGAGCTTGTTGATGACCAAATCTCTGACCCTAATGGAGAATCTAAAACTCTTAGAGGTGTTACTTCTGGAGTTAAGTTTCCAGTTAGACCGCCAATCAGACCTAATAATGACCAGCAGGTAGATAATCCTACATTTGTTCTTAAGGATGGTCTACATGGCAAAAAGATTTCATGCATTGTAATTTGGAATAATGATGCACAGCTTGTAGAATATGAATATATGTCCTCCAATACAGCAGAGAATACTGCTGGTTCTCAAAAGCAACAGGTTTATACCAATCAAGAATAACATATGGCACTTACAGCACAACTAGCCTTAGTAGTTCCAGCATTACCAGATGCAGATTTCTGGTTTATTAATGCTGCTTCATGGTCTAACTATTGGCAGGGAATTCAAATGACAGCTAATTTTGCTGCCGCTGCTAATGCAAAGTATGTCCCTTCACCATTTGACCCAACAACAGACATTGATAATTTCAATGTTGATGGTGTTGATTACTTTGTGCCATCTCTAGCTAGATTTGCATCGCTTCAAGCTCAAGTTGCTGCCTTAGATGCTGCATTTCAGGATATGAGAACAGCAATGAAAACTGCTGGATATATCCAAGAATCTCAATAAACATATGCCCGACTACACAGACCTATATAATGCTAGTGTTCCTGTTCTTCCTGTAGGAAGAGGATATGACCCACAGTCATTTCTTCCGGGAAACTTTACACCTCCTACTAATGCTGGTAGTCCTGTTCAACCAACTGGTTCTCCATCAAGTAGGAATAATAGTGCATGGATGTTTGGGCCTGGAGGCCAACAGATATCAGATATAACTTCAGGTAACTTTAATGCTTGGGATGCTATTGACCCATCTGGAGTTTTATCAGGATTGCTTGGTGGAGGAAGTAAAGGACCACCTCCATTTCAACCTTATATTAGTAATGGACAAGTTCAATCATTATCTCCCGGTGCAGGAGGACAATATCAGAATCCTACTTCTGTAACTAATGTTCCAGGAGCACAGCAACTTTGGTCTAATAATGATATACAGCAGGCCAATCAGATTAAGGTTCTTCAGCAGCTTCTACCTTATTATCTTGATACAATAAATAAGGGAAATCTTCAAACTGCACAAGGAAATCTTGGTGTAGCTCAAGCTACTTCTCCCGGATATGCACAGTTAATGACCCAGATTTTTAATCAATATGGGCCACAACTTAATGCTATTGGGAATGCAATTAATAGACAGAATGCTTTAGCACAGGCTAATACAGAATCTCAAGTGATGGCAGGTCCTGGGCAAAACCTAGTTAAGCAAGCCTATGACCTATCTCAAGTATTTGATAAACCTTACTATGATACTCGTGCTGCTACAGCAGGTAGACTTCAAGATTTACTTGGAAGTATCAATTTGAATGGTGGATTATCTGATACAGAGAGAAATGAAATTGCTCAGGGATTATCCAGAGAAGGATATGCTCGTGGAACAGCTAATGCTCCATCTGCCTCTGAAACTGTTGCTAACGCAATGCAATATGGTCAAGCGGGATACCAACGAAGGACACAACAACAATCCTTACTTGGTTCAGCAATTAGCACAGCATCTTCATTTCTACCATCATCTAAATCTGGTGTTGATGTATTTCAAGTTGCTACTGGTAGACCTTCAATGCCAAATCAAGGTGCTGCTCAATTTGGTGGTGCATCTCAAGGAGTTACTAATCAAGGTAATTCTACAGCAATGGGTATTTCTCAAGGATTACTTGGTGGAATGAATACAATCGGTCAGCAGAATATTGAACAGAATCTTGGTCAGCAGCAGATTAATCTACAGAAGAAAGATTGGGCTGATTATCTATCTCAAGTTATGGGTTCTGTTGGAAATCTTGCTGGTGGAGTTGCTGGTGCTGCTCTTTGTTGGATTGCTAGAGAGATTTATGGAGAGCAGAATCCTAAATGGAAGCTATTCAGAACTTGGTTAATAACTAAAGCACCGAAATGGTTCTTTAAATTCTACATTAAGTTTGGCCCAAGAATTGCTACCTTTATTTCCAATAAACCATTACTGAAAGCAGTAGTCAGAAAATGGATGGATAAACGTATATGTCAGCTAAACGAACAGGATATGAAGGATTTCAACACAAGCTCGCTATTGAAGTCTTTGCAGATGATTCTATAGAGCTAACAGGAACACCTAACATAACATCACGAGATTTAGTAAATGTCGCATTAAAAATATACAAAGCAGCAATCCAATTAAAAAACTATGAGTTCAAGAGCACTAGCGCAGAGATACCACGGTAATGGTGGACCATCATTGGGAACAGGTAGAAATGACCCAGCAAGTAATCCATCTTTGCTATCATCTTTATTTGGACAAGATGCTGTAACTGGTGGAGATTACTCAGAGGACCCTTTAGGTGGAGAGGATACTTTCAATCCATATAAAGGTTCAGGAGGTATCTTTGGTGGTCAATCTAGAAGATTGGCAACTCTGCTTAATGCACAGCGTAATTCTCAGCAGGAAGGTTATAAAGCTGATAAAGATTATGCTAAACTTGCAGGTCAAATTGAACAGGATAGAATGAAATCTGAGGAAGCACTAAAAGAGAAGTATGCTACTAATGAGACTGTTCAGAAACTCTCTCTAACTCATGATGTTCATCCTGATGAAATTCTATCTGGTGCTCTTCGTGATAGTATGACTGCGGGTGCAAATATAACTCAAATGCGCCGTAATAATGCTATTGCTAGACCTGAAGCTCAACCTGCATTTAATACTGGTGCTGATTATGCTGCTTCTGGTATTAATCCTAATACACTTAGAACTGCTCCTCCAGGTGGTATTTCTGCATTTCCAATGCCTGCTGGCGGAATGGGGACTTTAACTGGTTCTGTTCCTACACAAGAGACACAACTTATTCCTGACCCTGTAACTGGAATGTTACATACTCTAAATAGGCAAGCAAATACTCCTGCTGGAATGAGATTACCTGTTAATCCTTTACAGTATGACCAAGCATCTCAAATGCCTCCTCCTAGTGGACCAAATCCTAATCTTCCTGCTGGTGCTGGAATAGCTGCTAATCCTGGTTTACCTCAAGATAATCCTATGGCTGGACCTTTGGATGGAAGAGGTAATATTGCACCTGTTCCTGCTGATAGACAAAATCAAGATGGAATCTATTCTCCTCAACAAATGCAAGAAGGACAAGGATTTGCTGATTGGTATAATAAATTTATATCATTGTTAGGTCAAGGTGGACAAACTGGTTCATTTGGTGGTCAACGATTCTAATCATGCCACTTCAAGATTATCAAAAAGATTGGCTCATTAAACAGAATGGGCTTGACCCATCTCAATATACTTTGGATGATAATGAAGAGAATATTATTCCAAAGCCATCTAAGAATCAGCCATCTCTAGGCAATACACCGTATGAACCTAAGCTTCTAGCAAATCCTGGATTTACTGGACTTAAATCTGGTAATCAGAATTCAGCATTAGAAACATTTGTTAAATCATTTGCTGAATCTGCACTTCCTACAATGGCTGGTGGTGCTGGAGCAGGAATAGCTACAGCAGAAATGAATCCTCTAGCACATGTATTACCTCCTTGGTCTGAAATAGGATTTGGAGTTGGTGGAGCATTAGTTGGAAGTGCTTTAGGTAGAGGTGTTCAACATGCTATAGAACCTGAAGCATGGCAACAAAATGTAGCACAAGCACAAGCTGAGAATCCTAAATCAGCTATTGCAGGTTCGCTTGCCACATTACCTCTAGGTGGATTAGACCCTAATTTAGGAAATATTGGTTCGGCGGTAAGAGCTTTACCTAAACTTGCTACTGGATTACCTGCTACTTCAGAAGAGATTGCTAATCTAGCTAATGTTGGAATTGGTGCTGGATTAGGTGCTGGACAACCTTTAGCTGAATATGCAATGTCACCTGAAGGAACACCATTTCCTACTTCGCAAGTTGTAGGTGGTGCATTAGGTGGTGCTATATTTAATGACCCAAATAAGCTTGGTCAAAAGCTCTATGGTTTTCATCCTAATGTTACTCCACAAGATGAATTCTCTAGAGAGATGCTTCGCAAGAATGCGAAAGGAAAAGCTAGAACTCCTGCTCAAATTGAAGATGCTGAAGAAGTATCTGCTACTCCTGGATTTACAACTCAATCTGGAATGCAAGGTCCAGAGTATACTCCACCTGCTCAATTAGGCTATCAAGAACCTACTCAACTTCCTGAAGTATCTGAATCTACTGCAAGAGCACAAAGAAGTGCAGATATAAGACAGAAGATAGAGTCTATCTATGCTAAACAGCAAAGAAGGCATGAATTTGACCTTGCTAAACAAGAGAAAGCTACTCAAGATTTACAAGAGCAAGTTGATGATTTAAGTTCACAATTACAAGCTTCTCAATTAGCTGGCCCCGAACAGCGTCCTACAAAAGTAGAGACTAATCCAACTGTCCTCGAAGCACAAGCAAGAGCAAAAGAAGAAGAGATTGCAAATATGCCTTCAGACCTTGAAGAACGTAGAACTGAAGCTCAACTTGCTGGAGAAGAAAGACCTAAATATTCTGAACCATCTGTTCTTACACCTCAACAGGAAGCTACTTCAAAGAATCTGGAGATGGAGGGATTCTCTGGTGAACTAACTCCAGCATGGTTAAGATTTGCACAGAAATTGGGAACTCTTAGAAATATCAAAGTTCTAGAGGATGGTTCAATCGTAAATACAGATACAGGTAAACCTGTTGCTGGAAGCACTGTAGCAAGGCAAGGTCTAAATGAAGTCATTACTAAGATTAATCCTGCTATGGCTGGAGCAGATACTCCAGTGCATGAAGAGTTTCATTCGTTCATTAACGATATGCGTCAATCGCCTAGAGCCAGAGACCAAACTCTTGCTAATAAGTATGATAATCTTGTATCTACTCACCCTGATTATCTTGCTTGGAAAGCTGCTCGTGAAGCTAAAGGATTAAACTCTACTGTAGAAGAATTCCAAGCCACTAATGCTGGAATGGAGTCTGTTAATCGTGCTATTGCTAATGAAGGTCCGTGGAAGAAATGGTGGAAAGATTTTTCTGCATATTCTAAAACTCGTTTTGGTGAACATGGAACTCTTGAAGATTTTCAGAGAGTCATGCACTATAAGTTACTTCATGACCCCGAATTCTCAAAAGTGTTTGGCGGACAACAATCTACTGTTGGGGTAGGTGGTGCTATTTCTAATGCTGAAGATAGCAATCTTAAAAACCAAGATAGATTATTTGCTAAAAATGCTCTTATTGGTGATATAAGTGGTGGAGAAGTTCATGGCCATGTATCTTCTGGTTTAATGGAGTCTCATGGAATGACAGGATTAAATGGTGGAAGTGGTTGGAGATATAGACCAGATACTAATAGGGTTTATTGGAATCACCCACCAACTCCAGATGAAAAAATTGCTGTAGAAAATTGGCTTGCTAAGAAAAATATAGAAAATCCTACACATACTAGCATAGATAATTGGACTAACTATAAACCCGATTTTAGATATGCCGAGGAATCCAATCTCAAACCTAAAACAGATTACGAAAGATATCACGAAGTGCAAGCAGAGATGCGTAGAGCATTTAATGCTGGAGATAATGAAGCTCTACATAAAGCATTCCAAGAGAATGAGGATATTAAGAGTAAATACAATGGAATGCCTCCTACTAAGGAGACTGATATTGAGGAAGCATTAAAGAGGGCTAGGCCACCATCTCAGAGATATTCTGAATCCTCCAATCTAATCTCTCCCAAAGACCCAGAGATAATTGACCTTCTAGATAAAGCTAGAAAGTTATCTGATGTAGCTGAACTTGAACCTGAAGATGCTGCAAAAATTCATGCTATTCTAACACAGAAAGTTAACTGGCCTAAGAATTCTGAAGTTGCTAGAAGTTTAGCACGTAAAGACTTTGACCCAATGGACCCTGACCACTGGGAAGATTTAAATAAACTCTACAATGCAGAACAATTCCAATATGAAAACGAAAACGAAAAGCCAAAAGAAAAGAGTCCTAAAAAGAGTGTTCAAGCCAAAGAAGAAGCTCCAGCTCCACAAAAGAAAGTAACTGCTCCTTCAAAAGAGGAAGTTACTACTCATCCTGAACCTGTTAAAGTTTCTAAAGCACCAGCAAAATCTCCTGGGTTAGAGAAGGCAGTAGTTCAAGGTATTGAGGAAAAGCCCTATACTGTATCTAGTAATGAAGAACGGTATAGGAAAGATATGCCTTCTAAGCAGGAAGCTAAGAATAGAGAGCTATCTGCTGAAGCAATTAAGGAAGGGACAGATTCTCTCGAAAATCAGAATGCAGCAAGAGCATGGTCTAATGCACTTAGAAAGATGTATTTCGATGCTCAGGAAAAGAAAGACTCTGCTACAAATCCAACTGATAGAGATTATCAAGCTGCTCGGCAAATGCATATTAGGTCAGAGCTATATCATATTGGTAGAAAATGGAACATTGAGACACACACTGAAGATTTGCCTAAATACTCAGAAGAAAGCAATCTTAGACCTGATAAGGCTAGAGATTTGTATGAGGAAGCAACTAAAGGTGGATACGATTTATTTAAGAAGAAGGTTGGTATTGTTGAGGAGTTAATTCAGAGATACAAAGATAGAGGATATGGAGAATTAGATTATAATGCTGCTCAACAGATTTTAGAAAATCCTAATGTTGATTATCATAAATTTGTAGCTCATGAAGTTGGAGATTTAGATTTTAATGATATTAGAGATAGATATGATAAAGCTAAGAGTGCTTATGATACCAATCGTAAACAGCTTTCCTCTATGCTGCATATCATTGGTCCAGGAATGGAAAAAGAGAATATCAAAAACCAAGAAGAATCTACACTTGCTTCCGGTGATGAACCAAGGTTGAATTGGCGCAGAGCGTCCTTTGAAGAAGATTTGCGGTCACATGATTTACCATATACCTCTATAGGTATTACAAGAACACTTCTAGACCAGATTATTCAGAAGCATGGTCCAGAAGGACAAGCTTTCTCTGATGCATATAATAGATATGCCACAGATAAGGATTCCATGTATGGTAAATATATGGCTCCAATTCTCAAAGCTGCGAAAGGAATGTCTCCTGGTGATTTGAATAAGGTAGAGAATATCAGGATTCTTGCTCGCAGAAGAGGAGAGGATATGTCTCATCTTCTGACTGATAGACAGAAAAATCTATATGACACTATTGGTGATTCAATGCATCAATGGCAGCAAGACCAAATTGATGCTAATCAACCTGTATCTGTAATGACTCCTAGTGGTGCATATGAGAAACAGCTTCCTACAGTAGATGAATTCTATCATCCAAATAGACCATCTCCACAAGCTATAGAGATTCTAACAGAGAGACCAAACTCTAATGCAGCTAGAGATTTGAGAAATGATTTTATCAATCTTCAAGTTAGAAATGGCAAGACTCCAGAGCTTGCTAATAAGATGCTTGATAGCATGATTAAATCATATGACCAAGGAGATGCAAATCTAAATAGATTTAGAGAAGTTAGAGCCGCTGATAAAACTCAACTTCCAGACTCATGGATGAGAAATGATTTACTCAAGAATTTGAATGGATTCTTTAATAGAGTTGCTTCTGATAGGTCATTTCATGATAACTTCGAAACTAATCCAGATGTTGCTAAATCCATAGGAATTGAGAAAGACCCTTGGGGAGAAAGATATGCTGGTAGAGGTCATGTTGGAGATTTACAAGGTTCTACTCCAGTTCAAAATGCTCTTGAGAAAATCTATGGTGAACCGTTCGATAAAGATGAGTCAAATCTCAAACTTGCGAACCGTATCGCCACAGCTTTATTTCTTGGCCCGTTAACAAATATTCATATCGCGGCAAGCTCTGTTGCTAATGCTTTACAGTATATGCATCCTACAGAGATAGTTCCAGCGATGACAAAAGCTTTAACAAATATTACCTCTGGATATGAGAAAGCTCTCACACAAGGATATGCAAGACAGAATCTTAGTAAATTCTCTGATATTCTTGATGTTAACAATACGGCACACGAAAGATGGGCAGCACTCGGTAATCAAATCGCAAAGATTAATGGAAGAGATGCCACTAACGCATTCACAAAAGGATTCCTACAGAACATAGGTGATTGGGTTATCAAATCAAAGATGATAGCTGCTGAAGCTGGAGATAGAGATGCTATCAATTTACTGAAACATGTTAATCCAGATTGGGAAGCTGGAAGAACATTTACTCCTGAAGAGATAGATAAGATGGCATCTTCATTTGCTGGAATGATTCATGGAACACATGACCCAAGAACTCTTCCCGGCTGGATGCTAAAAGATACGGCCATACAGCCATTCTTTCAATTAGCATCTTGGAATATAGCACAGACTAATGCATGGATGCGTCACGTATGGACTCCTGCCAAAAACGGTAATCTTACACCGTTCCTTATGTCAACTTTAGGTGCTGTTGGAGGTGGATATGCTATCTCAAAGTTGAGAGAGTTGATTGGAGATAAGAAAGGTCCAATACCATCTATTTCTGAGATTATCAATTCATCGAAGGGATTAGAGGGTAATGTTCCTCTAGATGCCTACAAAGCTATGGCACTTGCATCTTATGTTGGATATGGTGGTATTCTATCTACTGCCGCTAAAGCAGTTGGAGATATTGCATTTAAGAATATACCTCAAAGTGCAACCTTTCCACTTGATGAAGTTATCTCTACATTAGCACATCGTCCAATGCAAGCTATTGGTGCAATGATAAATGACCCCAATATCAAATCAATGGATGATTATGCTAGAGTAGTTGGAAAACTAGCTACAGATTTAGTCAAGGAGAATATTCAATTTGGAAGAATTGCTACCTCTTGGCTAGCTAGGAATCCAGACATTCTCAAGAATGAGAACTACTACAAGGAATTGAATCAGAAAACATCTGAATTGAGAAGATTCAAGATGGTTGAAGGATTGCCTTATGATGCTCAAACAGCTTCTACTGGTAATCCATATATGGACCTAGGTATTAAGCAATTCAAGCATACACAGGATTTAGGAGAAGCTGCTAAGGAAGCTGGAGGATTAGTTAGAGGTGCTATAGACCAATCTCAAGGTAATCCAGATATTATGCGTGCTAAGCTTCATAAACTCAATGCTAATGTCTATGAAACTATGCCTGACCCTGATACAGCACCACTGATGTTTAAGAAGTATAGAGACTTCCTTCTAAAAGAAGTAGGCCCGGAAGAGACAAATAATCTAATCCGGGACTATTATATCAAGAAAGCTTTTAATTCTGCTAAGTCACAGATGATTCCGACAGTGTAAATTTGAATTTCTCGTAGGCTTCCATTGTCCAAGGAAATAGCTCACTACAAATTGATTTGATTGCTTTGCCATACACCTGTATCTCTGCTTGAGCATGTGCATCTTCTCTAAGAGTGATAAAGTGTAATAAATTCTTCATATCCCAACAAGCATATATTTCAGTATATATGCCTACAGGTAAAATGAATCTGGCCATCTCCCTTGCTACTCCCTTAGATAGTAATTCTTCGTAAATATAGTAGCAATATTGATATGCTGCACTGAGTATTGTAGAGTTTTCTGTGTTCCATCCATAATCATCTTTAAGAGGAACTGACCCCTGTTTGTTTTTATCGTCTTGTTTTCTCCAAACAGATGGAACATAGAACTCATTCGATAATTCAGTATATCTTGCTGAAACCTCATTGAGATTCTGCATTCTATGTCTGACGTATTGGCGCATCACAACTATAGGTAGCTTAATGTTCAATGTAACTTTAAGCATCTCGAATGGTGATGTATGCTTATTCTTCCAAAGATATTGAATTAGCTTCCTATCAGATTCTTCACCTTTAGAGGCAGATTTATAAGATATACGTGCTGCTTCACATACTCTTAAATCTGTTCCCATATGGTCAATATATCTGACATATCCGTGGTCCAGAACTGGTATTGTGTATCCTTTTTCTAGCATGTTTATTTGGTTGTTGAGTTATTTAGCCGACGGAAGTTCTACAATTATATCCTTAGAAGAGGAATTTGAGATTGTAAGTCTCATTACGTTGTTTGTTATTATCTGATATCTATAGGTGAAGGTCTTTCCAGAATCATCTATCTCAGCGATAAAGACATTATCTGGGTCAAAGTAGCAAATAAGAGGTTGCTTGTTTGTATATGGATAAGGATATAATCCTATACCAACTCTGTTAGAATAAGCTGTAGAATAGCCTGCTATAATTTTCCAGCGTTGAGTTGGAAGCATAGGAGGAGGTTTAGATAATTCATTCTTAATATGATTATTAGTTACAATCATGGCCACTATTATGAATGGTAGAATGTAAGCTACTGCTTTTTGGTAGGGGTTCATATATATCTCTAGGTTGAGTTAGTATGTCTAACTGGTAGGGTTTATAGAGAGTTCTGTGAAATTTCGGCTGTCTTGAGTCGGTTTTACTCTAAAAGTGGCCTATAAGTCAATCTGAGCACACTATTCACGTTGTGGGGTGAGCCATAACTGACAATAGGCTGGCAAAGAATTTTTCATTTTCATCTCAAAGATGAGTTAATAGCTACTTTTTCCTTATAGTATCAAAGAATATTCTATCTGTTCCATCAATCATTCTTTCAGAAAAGCTTCTCAACTGTCCAATAGCTTCCATGAATGATAGTATATCATCAAGAGAATCAGCACCGTTAGGAAGCTCTGTCCAATGGTCAATCAAGATTTCCTTTCTACTCTTCTTTCCATTAGCCTCTAACGATTTTCTAATCTTCTCGGCGGGCACAGCTAATGGATTAGACCTATCTATTCCAAGTGACAAATGCATATTCTTTTCTTCTTTCTCTAGGACACCAATAGCTCTCTGATATGTAGATAAAGGTATTTCCATTTCTGTAGATTCTCCAAAGTGCATAGCAATAGCTAGTTTCTGAAAATGAATGTTCTTTCTAGAATAATATGGCAATAGCTTAGGAGAAGTATTAACCTTCTTTCCTTGAGACTCTGACCACCATTTCTCTAATTCTATGAGTGCTTCCTGATTAACATTTACTCTACCATATAGATGCGATAATCTCTCTAAATGTAGCTGAATATCAACATAAGCAGCTTTCTGTTCTTTAGTTAAATCGGGTATCCAGAGTGTTGATTTTCTATTAGCCGACGCAAATATAAAGAAAGTTCTTGAGCTAAAGCCTTCGGTAAGGAGTCTGTCATCAAAGGTTGATTGTAGAAATCCGGGTGTAGTTCCTCCAAAGAATGAAACACAACACTTTTTAATTCTATCTTTACCTTGCGTTTTTGTATCGTAAATGTAATCTCCGCAGTCATATGCTTGAATTAAGAAGTGAATTACATCTTCCGTTCTCCTCCGAATAAGGGAAGATATTTCTTCGAGACAGAAACTAATGGATGAGTGAGTATAGACCCCAAGCTCCTGATTTCCAGATACAGGATTAGGTGAGTAGAAGTTGATTCGTCTGATAGATTGAGATACAGCTTTAACAAGAGCTTCGTAAGTCGTAGCATCAGCAGCAACAGGAAATAACAGAGGCTTCTCATAGCTTTTATTTTTCTTAGACTTCTTTTTATCGTAATCATCATTTACACCTTGAGCTTGCTTATAATCAGCTTCCGCAACAGCTTCCATAGCTGCCCTATCAACCTCTGTAAGTGTCTTTATGTGTCCATTATTCTTTGGGTCTGGAAGCTTATGAAACTTGAGTAGTTCAGCTACCTGTTTAATAACCAAGCCTTTACCAATACCAGGCTCAGCCACAGGTATGACATATATATTAGGATACAATCGTTGATGGTCAGGGCCGGTCCATACTCTTCGTTGTAGAGCAGCACTAATAAGAAAATACCATCCAAAATCTATAAAATTATCAGGAGAGATAAGTCCATCGGTATATAATCGCCATTTTTCGAAATTTGTTAAATCTGTCATTTAGCCTCCTCAATCTTATTGAGTAATGCATACTCACCAAAGTATTTAAGAGCTGCTTCATTATAGGCTAATGCTGCTAAAATTTCAGATTCAAATTGACCAATATATATTTGTTTACATTTTACATACCATTTAAGATTTTGTTTATGCCAAAAAACACCTTTATATTTAGATGCATGAATCCCTTTATATTTAAATTTATTTGCATTATTTTGAGATTGTGTAGCCCATCTTAAATTAGATTTTCTATTATTTAATCTATCTCCATCTTTATGTTCAGCGTCGAGTCCGTTATCTTCAACACATCCTAAAATTATTCTAGAAACAATCCATCTATAATGTCTATGACGAATTGTTTTTTGTATAATTACTTCATTATCTTTTTCCCAATAAAACTTATTTCCATATTTCAGTAATTTAGGATACTCTTCTACATCAATAATAAATACTTCAATTTTATTAACAATCGGCAACGATAAGTCCGAGCACAGTTCTTGAGGGGGATGCATGGTTCTTTTGTGTTAGCGTGTTTCATACCGATAGTTGTTATTATAATTTAACTTCTGTCATGCCAACTGGATACTTATCCTTGGCTTTACACCAGATGAATCCATGTTGACACTCTGCCCGCATCTTAAATGGTTCACCTCTAGGAGAAACTAAATCTTGCTCTATGAAATTCTTCATTATCTTCAGTGACTCTATAGACTCTGGAATTGGAGTTTGATTCATATATGAATCGTGTGTATCAGCTAATATATCCCAATCTAAAGTATTGCTTTCGATAAAGTCCTGTAACCTACAATACGCTTTCGCTGTAATACAGGCAACAGTTGACTGTGGAACAAACGAATATGCCTCGTTAAACATGGAGTCTCGAATCTCTTGCCCAAAATATTTAGGGTAGCCGAATAGATTAAATAGGGTTCGTGTTTCTTCAAGTTGTCGAATAACAGTTCTATGCCATTCTGAAATCTCTGGAAATAGGGTGTGATAGAAACCAATATACTCGTCTGCTTGTTTCTTTGTAAGAGCAATCTGACCTCTAGACTCTTCCAACACCGCGAGTTGAAATGTATTGCCGCGCATTCCATAATTACCTGCATGGCAAACCTTCTTCCCAATATAGTAATATCTTCTTCCACCTTCCCAACCATCGGATGATTTAATGATTCCATCTAATTTCTTCCAGTAAGTATGTTGTTGAAGTTGTGGTATAGGACAATCCAAGAAGTCGTGTATATCGATTTTAAAGTCTCCGGAAGAAATTTTATTAAGTTCTTCTTGCCATATCTGAGAGAATAAATGCAACGCAACAAACACATGAGGCTTAACACTGTTGAGGAATAAATCTCTGAAGCGACCAGCAGAGCAAAGATAGGCAACGATAAGAGCTTCAGCACCAGCTTGGTCAACTTGGTTGAATATTCGAAGGAGATCAAGTTCTTCTGATGTAAATTGGTCATATTGTTTAGTCTTTAAATAGTGTAAACATTTCTCGAAATTAATGGCTGCTTTATATCCCTTTGCATGATAGATTCTCCTGAGTTCCTGCTCAATATTCTGGAGATTAGTTCCAATCTTAACTAAATAATCTCCCCATCCTTCTGTGATTGCCTTTGAGCTTCTTCTATATGTATTGGTTCCTTCTTGATGATATTGAGTAGTGTTTATGCCCATCTAGATTAAATCTCCCCTTCTAGGAAATTCCCAAGGTTTATCTACAGGTTTAATCTTTTCGTTTAAAGGTGAATCCATTTCTGTTATTCTGATAACCTTAGTTGGAAATTGCTCTCTGATTTTAAGCATCATATCATTGAGCATAGGCACTAGAAACTTAGCTATCTCTGTTTCATATCCAGAATAAGGTGCATATAAAGATGCTCTACATACAACATCGATTGTAGTATCATCACGCTCTGATATTTTTGTATTTATTTCGACCATATTAAATCCCTATTCTCGCATTTAAATGCATCAATGTTATTCTCTATGTATTTGAAAACAGCCTTCATTTCTGTTGTTACTGGATTACAATTATGCCAAACCCAATGAAAGTATGCTGCTGGAATATCTTCAAAAGCTTCACCTTTATGCTTTCCAAAAGGAAAGGGTGATTGGTCAGTATATGTTACTGTAGTTGATTTTATAGTCATGGCTCATCATTTTATTCAACTCTTCACGTAAATACTTGTATGTCAATGGACACTTCTCTTTCATTCTAGCGCAACCTAATCCGATTTTCGGAGGCACTATTAAAGGTCTATCTGTTGGAATACATTTAATCCATGATTCAAAGATTGTTGTATTATCCTTCAACTGATAATCAGAGAAGTATTCTGAGTTTGCACAAAACTTAACAAGGGTAGGAATAGGAAAGCTATTGGGGCAACCTGCCATAAACCATTGCATACCGAGGCCGCCATGATTTCTTAAATCTGTGCTATACACAAATGTTAGCTCTTGATGTTCTCTAATAAATTTTTCCGTAATTCTATATGGGATTATTATCATGGGAAGTTTAATTTTGCAAATTCACCATGTAAAGATTTCATTAATTCATCTGCTTTTCTAGCTGCTAATTCTTCATCTTCAAATGTTCCACCATATGTGCGTTTTCCATTATGCCTTACACAAACATACCACTTTTGACTTGCTACATGCCAGTGAACATTTTTAAAAAATGAAGTAGTTTTATTACTTATTTTTCTTTTATTAAACTGATTTTGACTTTTTGTTGCTATTCGTAGATTTTCTTTTCTACAATCAAAATAATCTAAATTTTTATGCTCAGGTATAATAGCTCTATCATAAAGATTTAATATTATTCTGGATACAGATATAAATGTAACTCTTCGCTTTAAAGCTATTACACCTTTGCAGTCAAATAGTCTTAAATCTGGATGAATATTATACAATTTATTATAATCTTCATCATCGATAATAAGCTTTCTATTTGAGTTTATTAGACTTAGTTCCACTTAACGGCGTCCCTTTCCTACTGTTTTTCCTGTTCCCTTCATTCTTTTGTTCCAAGTTTTGCTTGCTATCTCTACTCCTTTCCTTTCTCCGTATTGTTTTTTCATTGCTTCTTCCATTTTTTTGAATGCTTTGGGCATGGTTAGTTGTCCTTTCTTTTATTTGTTTACCGTAACTATGAAGCAAATTACCGTATTCATCGCCAATAGTGTAGTCTAAGATAACATTGATAAAGATTTCAGTGCAACTCTTGCATAGAGCTATAATAAAGCTCTTACCATGCATGTTACTGTATATCTTAACAAATACTAACTTCTTAGGCTCTTCACATCTGGTGCAATATTTATTCATCTGAATCAACGAGACGTTTAACTATAGGATATAGCTGTGGTAAAGTATAATTTGGGCCTTTAAGAAACTTACCATCTGCCCGCAAAATAGGTTTACCATCTGTTCCTAGCTTACTCATGTTTGACCTATGCACTTCAGCAAATGCTTCGTCCTTAACTGTATGAAATCCAAAAGCTAAAAATGCTCCATCAAGAACAACCTGTAAATCACATAGAGCATCAAGCACTAAAGCTTTGTTTTGAACGCTTGGTTCCTCTATATGAGCACAGATAGCATCACCTAACTCTTTCCATTCTTCTTCTAGAAGAAGAAGCCGAAGTTTATTTAAATTGAAATCATCTAGATAAGGTTGGTCATGTATTGGATGATTGAATGTTTGATGTAGTTCCTTCACTATCTCCAGCGTTGTTTTCATCTCTTTTTAATGGATTAAACTTCAATGCTCCGGATTCTTTTTGTGTTTCTCTGTATGCTATAATCAAATCAATAACCGGATTTTCTTGTTTGAGTTTAAGCTTATAGAGATTCTTTTTGGCCAAACTTGGATTCCTTGTGCCATCAGCCTTTTCCTTTCCCTTACCTACTACTGGATATCCAAGCTTCTCATGAAAGTATATACAGCATTGTGGATTAGAGCCTGGAAGAGATGACTTGAATCGTTTGCGTAATTCATCTATTGTATTCTTTCCAACAAACCAATTAATGATACGGATATACTGCATCATTAGAGCATCATTCTCTGTCATTATTTCCTGAACCATCTTTTCATCGTAAGGAATGCCAGTGAAAGTAGTAGTAAGATAAGGCTTAATAGCAGAGTTGACTTGGTCGAAAGAATCCTGAAGTCCGGGAATACGTTTAGCATGTTCAAGTTGTGCATAGTAAACAAGCTTCATTGTGTATACGTCTTTACCGCAATACTTCAATTTTGCTTTAACTTGCTCTGGTGTATAGTATCCAGAATTGCCTTCATCTTTATGGAATGGTTCAAATGTCCATAGTGATGTGCAATGTCCTAGAGACTTCTCTGCTTCGGGAAAGCATCTATGCTGCTGAAGCATGGTATCCTTAACTCTATTGATACCAATACGATACTTCTTACCTAGAACATAGAAATCGAAGTTTGCACCATTATGAGCTACAACAATGTTGTTCTCAATAGCTATTGCCAACGCTCTAAATATACCAGGAAGATTAGAATAAGCCCACCTGTAATTATAGTCAAGAGCGGGGACACAATAGATATTGCTATCGTCGAAAGAATAGCTAAAACAGATAATATTATTAAGTTCATCAGTCTCAATATCAAAGAATAGTAATTTGTCCTTGGTCCTTGTAAGAGTGGAGATTACTACCTCAGATGAGGGATAGATAATGTATTCTGGATTGGGGAATGGATTAACAGGAATCTTATTCTTGAGAATAAGTTTGCATTTCCATATATCTCTATTCAACCAGAATCGAAAGTTTCTTCTTTTAGTTTTACCATGCCTCCGCTTTTCGTCTACAGGTGCCTTATCATCTTCATCTTCCTCTCGTTCGTATTCTTCATTATGTGTAGATTCGTAATCTTTGATATCGACTGCATCTTGCGGAAAGTATGAAGAGATATGTGGTATCTCATTGACGCTATACACAGAGCCACGAATTTCATTTAAAGTATTCTCCTTATTTCCAAGCCATTCTTGTGCAGCTTCCTCACCAAGTAAAAGCACAGCTCTAGTCCCCGGTAACAATGGCTCTCTATCTTCTCTTGTTCTCAGGTCACACTGATGTATATTAAAATCAGGAGCTAAGCAATCATTGAAATAGTTGCCGCCATTCGCAGATAGTAAACGGCCATGCTTTAAATCAAATCTGGAGGGATTTCTAAGCACAACTGTTAATCCACAGTAGGACAATCTTGGTTTAGCTCGAAGGTTCATTTAACTAAAAGGGGACTTACACATATGCTATCATATGATGCCCCATAGGTTAGTTATGCCTAATTACGGAAGCTCAATATGGAGCGTTAACTTTGGTTTCAGATAACCCAATAATCATTTCGATTTGAGGCTGATAAGTAATAACTTCCTTGTTATTAGCATCCTTGATTGGGTCACCGGGTTCATTTCTCTTCTTCTGTTCAGGAGTCTGTTGCTTACGGGAAACATCTTTCTTGCCATAAACAACTGCTTCAACAGTTTTACCCTTCATGAACACAGGAGGATTCTCGTCATCAATCTCTTCCTCATCGAAACCACAAGTTTTCAGTTCATCTCTGAATGCACCAAATGCCTTATCTGATTTTTGAGGGTCCCATCCTTCCTTATCTTCTGTCCTAACCTTTGTAGGTCGATATTGGGTAATCTTGGTTCCAGCGATTCCTACTGTCTTATCGCCTATTGTGATGGTTTCTGAACCTTCACCGTTACCAATAACTTCCCAAGTGCGTGTTACCATTGGATTCTGAGAACCCTTTGAGATACCGAATTCTTCCTCTACACAATGGAGGATATACCTATCCTTTGGAAACTCCATCTTAGAGTTCCATTGTGAGACACCTTCACTAACTTTGCGTATTGCCATATGTTTATGTTTTGTTTTTGTTTGCTTTCCTATGCCACTTTAGTGACTAGGAAATTGGTTTCCGCCATTTCATGAATGCATCATAATTGGCAGGAATAAATCTTGGTGTTCCAGGTTTCATTGAAGATGCTTTTGCTGAAAAAATGTCATCTCCTTCAGTTTGCCAGCAATATACAGAATTACCTATAAACTGTTTTTGCATCTCTAAAAATTCCTCTCTAGTTTTCATTCCCCATAGAGTAAGAATCTTTTCATCAATCTTATCTGGAGACTTCTTATCAATGCAATGCTGTCTGAAATGGTCTGTTAAATGAGATACAAGTTTATCTTTGAATTGTCCTGTGAATAAAGGATTATTCTTACCTGTCAAATCTCCCTTAGAATTTCTCTCAAGCTGTTCATGACAGATATAGATTATATTGCAAGGAACACTCTTGAATATGTCCTCGAACAATTCCTGAAACCAATTTACTTTCTCTCTCCAAAATACAAATTTATCTTCCTCTCCTGATTTTGTGTAATATGGATACTTGGATTGCTCAATATCGAATGCAGCTTCAAGTCCAGTAGATGCATCCATAATGAAAGTCTGTTTGGTGGAGAATTTGAAAAGTTCCTTTCTACACCACTTCATTATTGCATCTCTTCTATTAACTGCTTCTCCCTGTTTCCATGTTATACCTTGAGCTTTACACCAATTAGGGTCATAGAATGGAATTTCTCTGATATCACTTCTACCTATGTGTGCACCTAATCCTCTATCAATGTTACCTACAACTGGAAATGGAAATGTTAGGGCTGCATGAGTTTTACCTTCACCCGGTGGACCTTGGATTCCAAGACGGATTTGTGCAGAATGAATTGTATCCAGAGTTCTAGAGTCTGGTGGAGTATATATTTCCTGTTCTACTTGCGTGTTTGTTTCTGTCATAACTATTTCTTGGCTTTTTCTGATAGATATGCACCCAATAGAATTGAGTAGTTTATCATATCTAGCAAAGTGTCATGCACAGTTTCATCTTGAACTTCGAGTTTACCCTTCTCAGCATAGGTAGCAAGCCTTGAAAGTTTATCTGCCATTCTAACTAGAAATCCTTGTTCTGTAGAACAGATTCCAAGAGCTTCTACTCTTTCGAAGTTAGCAAATACAGTTCCTCTTCCACCAGCATAATCATTATTCTTCTTTGCCATGATTTGTTTAGCTGTATCACAGGCTGTTTGGTGGAACTCTAATAATTCATCTCTAGTCATCATTCAGTCACTTCTCCATGTTTTAAGGGTTCATATGGTCTTTGGTCGAAGTTAGATAATAGAACAAAATTACCAACCTTCTCATCTAAAGCATGACACACATCATGGAATTTACATGAGAATAAATTGTGGCATAATCCCTCTATCTTGCCATTCATTGCAGGTGGAGTTTCACGAAGAGCATACTCTTTAATTTCTTGCATCTTAACAGCAAGCATATCCTCAAATTCAATTTCTTGCTTTAAGGAGAAGAAGAACACTTCTGAAGAATCAAAGAGAGTTTCCGATTTCGATTTTAGAAATACACCGTCAATAGCGGCACCTATCTTCTGACCTCTAAGTTGTGATAAAGCTGAACCATCTCTTGCTGCTTCCATTCTAACTGCCCAAAGATATAGTTTAAGCTGTGGTGAACTCTTGAATCCCTTTAGAAATTTCTGAGCATCCCATGATGAAGTTGTCTTGTAATCTCTAACACAATAGCAACCGTTATTAATCTTTCCAACTCTATCTATTGTTCCCTCTATGTAGGATTCATACTCCTCTTGTATCTCCCAAGGAATAGAGAACTTAACTTCTACAACAGATTGCTCTCTTTTACCTTTGCCATCACATACAGCACATTGAATATTAGCATCATCTTCTGCATGTATAACTCCTTCACCACCACATCTCCAGCAGTTAGCTGTGGGATTCTGTATTAGAGAGAATTCAGATTGCTTAGTTTGTAGATGCTGCCAATAATCGAAGCAAGTATTTATTAAATGATTCTCAGTTAAATGTTCCTTCTTAGGTCGAATTTTGAAATTAGCGCCGCGCCACACTTTTATAGCTGCCCTAACTGCTTCATCAAATAAACCACCAGACTCTTCCATTCTAGAGAGATATTTATGAACTGATGTTCCATAGATGGTATCATTCCAAGTGAATTTCTCTCTCCATCCTTGAATTACAATGGCATTATACTTCCATTCACAGGCTGATTCTTTTAATGCAGATGCATCTACTTTAACTATTGTTTTTGGCATAGCGTGTTATGTGTTTACTGTCAGTCAAACTTCAAATCTATCCCCATTTGCGCTGCCATCTTTTCAGCCAAGCGTTTCTTAGCATCTTTAAGGGTATTCTCAATGGAGGAGACATTAGAACCTTTCGACCTATACGCAGATTTCTCTGGTTTAGGGGCAAGTTCAGGTCGTGTAACATTTAGAAGAGGCCCAAAATACTCATTAAGTTTCTTTTCATCCATTTCGGCCAATTCTTTCGCTGATTTGCCATTGATAGCTTGGAGTATAGTCATCCTACTTCATCTTTGCATATTGTTCAGGAGTAAGCTTAACACAGAATAGAGTGTCTGCTGTTGCTTTGAATACAATACATTTATCGTCGGCTATCATTGACTTAATGTATTCACCATCATCAGCAGTCAGATTAAGATTGTTAAGTTTGAGTTGCTGGCCAACATCAGCTTTCTCAACGAAGGCATGTAGTGTTGCTTTCCAATCTTCAGGTTTCTTAGGCTCAGGCGTGGGTTCAGTTGATTTTGGAGGTGCTTCTACAGCTACATGCTCTTCATGAGAAGTTGCTCTAGCTACTAATGGTTTATCATCTTCACCCTGATTATATGAGATGACAATTCCACCATTGGTTCCTCTTGCTCTAGAGATATGAATAATCTCTCGAAATTCTTTGTAGACTCCATCAGGGTCAAGTTTATCTAGCAAATAGAGCATTGCTTGATTAATCTTGAGATAGAGTGTTACAGGAGCTATCTCTTGATAGTCGGCATACTTAATTAATCTTGGCTTTCTATCTCCTGATTCCCTTGCCAAAATCATTTCATCCAAGATATGCTTTACTTCAAGAGCATGACGCTGCCTATAATAAGGCGCGTTAGCTCTTCGTGACCATGTAGATGGTCTATCCACTGTGTTCTGCGGCATAATCTGCTTTCTTAATTATAGCGTGACAATCTTCACCATCGAAGAATCTTACCATTTCATCAAATTGAGACACGGCATTTCCAAACTGTGAAGGCACAAAGAGAATATCTCCTATCTCTACTTCATTCTTATGTCTGAACTTTGTTCCAATCTTTAGAACTTCACCTGGGATAAGTTCTAATGGAACTCTTTGTGAATCTGGAAGCACTAATCCAGAGAATGTTCCAGTTGGTTTTTTGTGTAGTCGAAGGATTACAACATCTTTCAGTAGCGTGTTTATTTTATTTAGTTCTATTGACATAAATTCTTCACTGTCATTTTACAATCTCGACTTAGGGAGGAAACAACAAGCACTAACCCTTTAACCAATTCGGCAATGATGATAATAGACAGTCTAACCTTAATTGCCTAGTCAGCATATTACTATTCAATTACCTGACTTAAGTCAACCTGAAGCTGCCCGCAACAGGATAATCAACAGAATGCTTGGCATATACGAAGCAGATACTCACAATATAGCATACATTCTGTAATGTAGAAGGGATTTCCTTTAATCCCTCCGAAAGAGTTAGCATACAATTTAAATCTCGCTAACGGAGCTAAAAGAGGACTAATGCTTAGGCATCAGCAAACCGATTGGGGAGGTATTTTGCTCTCTCTGAAGTTCAGCATACTTCTTTCGTTGCTCTTCTTCAGTCATACCAAGAGTCATACCCATAGATGGAGGAGCATCTGGAAGTGCTAGAATAGCTACTTCTAATTCAGCAGTTTTCTCACCAGCAAGATATCGTTTAACAAGAGGTTGAACATCAGCATTAAGCCAGAAGTGAGGATTCTGTCCTTTCTTGCCTATTACTTTGTTTACATTCTCTTCAATGAGTTGAATCTTTGCTCTGACATTTGCATCATTGAATATGTAGGTTTTATGTGGAACTTCCTTCTGTTCTGGAGTTTTATCTCCACCAGTATCTTCAGCTTGAGCAGATTTATTGTTGGCTGCTTGTATTTCGGCTTTAGTTGGCATACGTGTTAATTATTTAGTATTAAGTTATTCACAGGCATTGACCTCTTATATAGCAGGATTCGTGCCAAAATAGATTATATAAAGTTATATCATCTATCTCATGATTGCAATACCTTGTATCTTCTAACAAGCTGTTGAAGTCTCCTTACTCCCAAAGATAAATCCATGTTATCAAGTGTCCCAAGTTTATTTCTAGACCTCAGATATTCTAGATATGAATGGCCATCCTGCATTGCTTGTATGATTGGCTGAATATCACATTTCCTCTCCTTTAATCCTTTAATGACAATCTCGAATGTGGAAATTCTAGCATACAAATCTGTTCTAAATGAACCATCTAGAATCATTGCTCTCAAATCTCTATGAGTTGCAAATACAAATCTACAGGATATATCTCTCTCTTTTGTATCACCAAGAGGAAGAATCTTCTTTTCTTGAATAGCTCTCAGAAGCTTAGCTTGTAGAGTTAAGGGCAATTCACCAATTTCATCAAGGAAGAGAATACCGTCTCTTGCGGCTACACATAACCCTGCCTTATCCTGTTCGGCGCCCGTAAATGAACCTTTCTTGTGTCCGAATAGCAATGAATCTATTAGAGTATCAGGTAATCCTGCACAATTAATTGGGACAAAGTTTCCTTCTCTTGGACCTAGAAGAGCATGTGCTATCAATTCTTTTCCAGAACCAGTTGGACCTGTAATTAGAACTTCGTCATCTACTTTGGCAAGCTTCCTAACATCATCCTTCATTGCTATTGATGCAGAATCTACAGTAACAAACTTATGAAGCCAGAACTCTGTAGAGTTAAGCTTATCTACAATCTTGCCATCTCGAATTTCTATTTGGAGATTATACTTCTCTATCTGTGCTATTGCAACATCAGGTAAATCATTGTCTAGATATCCCTGAATTAGATGAAGTATGTTTGGTGGTGCTGTAGGATGATTGCCGTTGCTCATGGTATTAATCCTGCTTCTTTCATCATTTGCTTGAGTTTTTGTTGTTTCTTGACTTGTTCACCATTAAACTGTTCCCAAGATTCGCGGAACCATAATCGCTTTGAGCCATCTGTCAATTCTGGTAAAATAATATTTGTTCCAGGATATATGGTATCCTTATCAGCTTCAAGAACATAATTCTCTTTTAGCCATGATACAGAAGGTAATCCATCTCCCTCTATTATAGTTGTTTGAAGCACAGAGAGTTGAACATAATGTTCTTGACCCTGTAAAAGAGCATCAATATAATGTTGGAGTGGAATCATTTAGAGAATGGTGGCTTTTTGAATTTACCCCAACGATATCCATCATAAAATCCCATAGCATAAGCACATGCCATAAGAAGAATTACAGGTGGTATTATTAGTAGAGTTATCATTTAATCCTCATCTTCTTCATCTTCTCCAGTCCATGTATCTGCTGTCTCATCTGAACCATTCTGAGGTTCTGATTCTCCAGTTTCTTCCTTACCTTTAATTAGCTTCGCTTCGATTTCTTCTTCTGACATTCCTTTTCTACCAATGATGAGGTCTTCCCACGATTCTTTGTTACGGACAACTTTAGAGAGACAGTGCAATTTAACTCCAACAACTCTAGCTTGTCTTTCTTCAACTGTTCCTCTATAAAATTCCATAGTTTGATTCGTATCCGAGAGTGATGTAAGCCTAGGGCATCTTCCAACTCCTTGAACCAATTCGATTGCGGACCATGTAGGCGTAACAACAACTCTTCTTGGCCGTGTAGGGATATTCGGTATATCTTCTTCATATGCGTATCCTGATTCTCTATGTCTGACTTTCTCTTTTGTTAGGTCATCCGTATGATGTAGTGAAAGTCCTACTCCACCAGCACGGAAAGTATACATGCAATATAGAGCTTTACCACTCTGGAATCTATCAATCTCTTTCTGTCGCTCTTTAAAGCTCTGATTACCTAACCTATATTCTTTAGGCCAAGCAGCAACTTCAGCTTCCTCTACTTCATCTAAATCTAAATCCTCGAATGTTAAACCAGTTGCAGCCATTTGCTCAAGGAACTCAGGTGAATTGAGGATTGACCGCTTGATTTTCTGTTTCTTTGTTGCCACAGGTGCTCCACCCCAGATAAGAGCAATATCATCGCGTTTAACTCCGTAATCCTTGATGAGAATTTCAACAACCTTACATATTGTAAGCTTAAATCTAACAGCAGCGACAGAGGCAAATCCTTCTTGGACTCCATGATACATATCTCTAGCAATCTTATGCACTCTATCGTAATTTGTTTCTGCTGCCTTGAGAAATACTTGAAGTTGGGCGAGGATATTGAAAGCAGCTTGTGAACTCGACATAGATTCATCTCCCTCAAGCTTAGCCTTCTCTTTTTGGAATTCTTCCCATGCATTTTCATATTCAGTTCTACCTCTATCTGTCTCAAAGTTCATTATCTTGATATGATTATATGGCTTGAATTGTGTCTTAATACCTTTGACACGATGTATATATTCAGCCATATAAGCCATGAGTCTATTCATAGCTCCGGGAGAATAATTCTCTGGCTTAGTTTCTAATCTACCGTAATCACTAGCAATATTCTTAGCAAAATCATTCCAATGTTCATTACACATTGGTGCATCTTTATTGAGTCCGAAAGTATATGGTATCTTAGATGCAACTACAAAGCATTTGGCCTCAGACACTCTAACAAACGGTGTTGCAGATTCAAATAATTGATAGGTGCTATCTGATTCTATATCGTTGTATGCCTGTGCTATAGATGATTGTTGGGACCAAGGATTCTTTAATGCCTGACACTCATCCCATATAATAGCTATAGGGAATACGTGTGGCCGCCAAACCCATTTACACGATTCTACACCATCCTCAACTGTTATCTCTTCCTTAACGAATCTTTTACCGAATTGAGAACGAAGTTGGTCAATATTGATTACTAGAACTTCATTCTCAGTTAATCCGAAATACTTCTTTAGGACACGCTGAGTTTGTTCAACAACTGAAGCTTTAGTAACATATACATATGGCCAAGGTGTAAGTGTTCTTCCCTCATGAAATTTAGAATGATATAGTCTAGCTAGCAAAGCACCAACTATAAATGTTTTACCAGAACCAGTTGCAGCAATAAGCAAATCTGCTCTATGATTATGCTTTCTAATATTCTCAAGCAATACACAGCAAGCTCTCTTTTGAAACCAATACAGGAAACTTTTGTCTAGAGGACACGGTTCTAAATTCCATTTTCGGACTTCCTCATCTTGTTTCGGGGGAAAATCTCCTAATTCGGAAGCTGGAACTGGAAGTAAATCTAATGCTTTAACTACCTCATTGAAATCTGGAGTATCAGGAAGAATTAATGGTGGATTATGCTGTAACCAAATATAGGTTTCTGATTCTATTCGCCTATCATCTAGAAAATCCTTAACATCTTGATATGTTAGTTCTGTATTGAGGTGAGATTGAGTGCAACCATCTATTAGATACCATTCATAGAGATTATATAAATCTTGGAATGTCTTTAAGTTTCCCCAAGACCAAGCACCCTTGACTTTATTCTCCAGATATCTTATCTGGTCACGAAGTCGCTTGTCTTGCTTCTCTTGTGGACTTAGTTGTGGTTTTGCCATTTATTTCCCTTTCTATTTTAGATTGATAACTAAGTAAAGTAGCGAATCTTTCTTTAGTCCAGAAGTTATCTTCTTCTAGTGCACAATCTACAGCATGCCCTAGTGCTTGTTGTATTACAATTAGGTCTTTATTTGGTATGTTCAGTCGCATATTGTTTTAACCTTCGTTTATTTGCTCTTTCTTTACGTGCTGATTCTCTAATATTACCTTCAAGCATGTATAATCTTTGCTGTGCCATGCCAATGATTATACGCAAATCTCTATCATCACGTTTACCTAGCCATTCAGCTACCTTTAATGTTTGTTGTGGGGTCATCATATTAATCTCCATCATCAAGACAAATCACAATAATATCTTTCATTTCATCATCTTTATGTTCAACATGAGAAACAAGATATTCAACTCCATCAAGTCTAACTACAACTCTTCTTTCATGGAGATTCTCCATCTTAGTTAACATTTTAAATAGAGTTTCAGTTCTCATGCTCATTTCAAGTCCTCATCTATCATTGCCAGTGTAATTATGCCTCCAAAGATAACAATCACTAATCCAACTATTAAGCCTGCTACCTCATTGGCAGTAATAAATGGGTCATCTTTTCTATCAGGTCTAGATAGAAAATAGAACATCAATTCGGCTATCATTAATCCAAAGAAGATTATGCCGACAGAGAATACATAATGTGATTTAGGGTATTTGGTTTTCATTCTTTTCCTAATAGTTCAAGTGCATCTTTGGCATACTGAATGATAGCATCAGGATTAATAAGAGTGTTCTCATATTGTTTTCTAACTTCAACATCATCTGCAAGAATTTGTTTAGCTGACTGTTGAATTGATGATATTATAAACACTGGATATAATCTATCCATTATCATTAGCTTTTCTATTTTTTGTGATGATGACATAATTAATCTCCCATATCTAATTTCGCTGCAACTTCAAGTTTATCTACAATCTCCTGACGCTTAGACTTCGCTATTCTAGAAGCTAATCCGCGGAGCACTTCTCTATCTTCTATACCATACTTCTTAGCAAGAGAACGCATTAACAATTCTGTATTCTCTGCTTGTAGATTCCATTCCTTTCTTTGCTGCATT
>Ga0247676_1000068_pt1 | contig 32024 bp, 39 predicted proteins | sample CNK17_metaG_FD_182802 | JGI IMG/M metagenome (GOLD analysis project Ga0247676, IMG submission 182802) | Soil microbial communities from Purdue University Martell Research Forest, Indiana, United States - CNK17 | ecosystem: Environmental > Terrestrial > Soil > Temperate forest > Bulk soil...
TAGTATCTAAGCGAGGACGGCGCCCCAGGGCTGAGGCACCGCCCTCTGACCACCAACCGAGAAGGAACCTCGATCGGTGGCTGCGCCCAGACTAGCAGCCATCCACAGAACAGCGCGACGGCCCGCCCATCCGCGCGCTGACGACCCCTGGGCGTCACACGAGAAGGAACCTCGACATGAGACTCGCAACCCTGATTGCTGCCGTGATGATCGGCATCTCGTCCCTCGCTGCCACGGCCTCGGCCGACACCTGGGTCAACGGTTATTACCGTGCGCCTCCGGGCTATGGCTGCGGCGGCTACGGATGCCGGTGAAAGCCCTCTGGGTCGCCGCCGCCGTGGCGCTGTGCGTCACCGGCTACGGCTATTTCACCTCACCTGACCTGCCGGCCTCGCAAGAGGTCGCATTGTCAGCCCGCTGATACCAAGGGGCGCCGGTTCGCGCTGGCGCCCCGCATTGGAGACTGAGATGAGCGACGAACCGACCATCGACCTGAGCTATATCGGCCGTTCGCTGCAGCGGCTGACCACCGACGTAAGCGGAATGCGCGCCGACATGACAGTGCTGACCGCGATCGTCATGCGCCAGGACGCGACACTTACCGCCCTGCTCACCGAGGTCCGTGCCATGCACTCCCGCCACACCCACCTGGAACGCCGCGTCGAGACGCTGGAGAAGCTGTGATATGAAAGAACCGGAAGCGTGGAAGCTGATGAGCTTCGGTATGGGCTGCGGCATTCTCGGCTGGATCGCCATAATCGCACTGGCGCTCCGCTTTATCCATTAAGGCCCCATCTGGTTTCGCAGCGGATATTTCTGTGGGTCAGGATACTGCATCTCCATGCCGCGCGCCCGTTGCTGGCGCGCAGCTCGCGCTGCCAGGAGCGGCTCCAGAGCGGCCTTTGCCCGATACGCCATCGGCCCTAGCACCGGCAGAGAACTCAGGCCAACCCCGGCATACTGCCTCGCTATGTCGATCGCGTTCGGCACGCTATCGGAGCCGCTTGCCCGCGCTAAATCCTCAGCCGATGCCGAGCGACGTAGGTCATCGCGAAGCGCCCATAGTTTCTGCATCTGATCGTCACTCAGGCTCTGCCATGGATTGAGCGGCGCGTCAGGATGCCTGGCCGCGACCGCCTCTTTCATCATCTGCTGAACCTTGGAATACTGCATGCGGTTCTGGCTGTCGTAGAGTTTGGACTCGCGACCCTGCAGCAATTCCATCGCGTCGATCGACCGGCTGGCGTCGGAGTAGTTCTTTAAAGCGGCGCGGAACCCCGGCGCGGCTGGCTCGATTGCAGCATCGACCGCGTCGCGTAACTGCATGAGTTGCCTCGCCGCCGTCGCGTTGCTGGGGTTCTCAATCGCCGCCTCTTTCGAGAGTAGGAAATTGATCTGCTTCCGCACGCCCCATAGCGTCTCCGGGTCGGTTTCCAAGTTGCCAGCCCTGTCACGCAGTTTGTCCATGACATTGTTGACGACCCGTACCACTGGATCGATCTTGCCATCCGGCCCGTTGAGAATGCTCCGTCCGAGATCGGCGACAGGCTGGGCATCCGCCGTGCCCTTGTTGCGAAACGCCGAGGCAATGTCAGTATTCAGTTGCGCATCGCGCGCCTGGGTTGCGGCAAGCACGTCATATTCCGAACCAGCATTGTCAGCATAGTGCGTCTGCCGTGCCGTATTGTTGCGGTCGGCGACCTGGCGGGCCTCCTGGCTGACATCGGTATTGAGATTGCGCAACATCTTATCTTCGCGTGAGGCATTCACCGTCTGCTCGATCTGCGCAACGGTGGGGTTAGAGTTCTCCACATATTGGTTGAGATCCGAAACGCCGGGCTGCTGCTGTTCCAGCAGCTTGCTCTTCTCGGCCACAGCGCGCGCCGCTGCGGCTTCTGGTGCTGGTATGGCGGCGCTGCTTGCTGGCGTGCCTGCCGCTCCTACGGAAGCCGGTTGCACAGTCGCATCGGGCGCCGCGGGTTGTGATGCCGCATCCGGCTGCCGCATGGTCACCTGTGGCTCGAATGCCGGTGCGGGCGGCTGTCCACCGCGATCATAGGCGGTTTCATACCACAGCTTAGGCGCCGGCATTGGTATAGCTTCTGGCGACGGTGCCGGAGGTGGTGGCTTTGGCGTCGGCGCTGACAACAACATTTGATTTCGTGGAGGCCCAATAGGCATACCGCCGAACATTAGCGGTCTTGCGCCAAGGCTGCCTGCCTGAAGCGCCTCCGGCGTAACCCCTAGCCGGTTGGTCTCCGGATCGATGGTGACCGCATTGTCCGGGTTATCACCGAAGAGCGTCGGTGTTTGAGTCATGCCGATGAACATATTAAGCGGCGTTTGGAGCAGCCCTGCCCCGAGATGCACGCCGGTCGCGAGGCCTTGGCGCATGATCTTCTCTGGCTCGCTTGCCCCTGGACCAGGCGCCAAGCCGCGAATGGCGCTCATATCCAAGTCACGGATCTTGTCGCGTAGCGCCGTCACCGAGAATGGTGGCGTCGGCGTCTGTGATTGCGGAATATCGGCGGCCAACGCATCAGGAGATGTGATAACGTCGGCAAGCGACCCACTCCGCGATCTAGTGACATCCTGAGCGCCCGAAGCAGACGGCGCCTGCGCTGGCGGCGATGTCGGCACCCAGTCACCACTGGCGTCGAGCGTGAGATAATTGCCTTTGCCGTCAGTCGCAATAGCAGTCATCACTGCACCGTAAAGCCCGGAGGCACCGGCTTTGCGTTCGGCTGCAATGGCACACGCCCCTCGCCAGGCATGTGGATCACCGTATTCGGGTCGGCGCGGGTAACGACGTCCTTCACCCGCTGAATTTCGTCCTTACTGAGACCCCTCGCCCATTGCTCCGGCTTCTGTCCGGAGATCGCACCCATCGCCGCGGCATAGACCTGCGGATTGCGCTGGGTGTTCCAATCACGATCGAACTGCGCGAGCGACCTATATTGGTGCGTCTGTGAAAACCTCTGCTCATTATCGGCGAAATGGGAAAGCGCCGCTTGCGCGTAATCTGCGTTTGCCTGGTTGCTGATAAGCTGCATATCGAGGATCGATTTGTTCGTTGCGTCCTGAAGATTGACGCCTGGGTTGGCGTCCTTGAACAGCTTGATGGCCTGATAACCGCCGCGCGCACCGAGCACCGACTGCTCTTGAGTGCCGGCGCCCACTAACGCTAGTTTCGCGAACGCCTGCGCGGCATCCGAGCCTGAGAGATTAGCCGATTCCTTTTCCCAACCGGTGAGCGCGGATGGCAGCCAGCGTTGCAGGAAGGCCGCTGCCGCGGTTCGCCCCTCCGTGCCAGGCCCAGTGCTGAACCGCTGCAACACGTCCTGCATTTCTTTGATGCGGACCTGATCCGCCTGCGACTTGCGAACGGCGGTACTGAGATCCTTGCTATCCTCGGCATCGCGTTCGTACTGCTTCTCAGCTACCTTATAGGCCGCCGGATCGCGCTCAACCTGCTGCTGCGCCGGCGAATAGCCAGGGATCACGACCTGACCGCCACCGCCGCCCGCTGCTCCCGGCGATCCACTGCCAAGCGCTGGTGGCTCAGGAAATCCTGCCGGCAGTTCGCGGGTGTTAACGCGCAATGTTTCCTTAGTCACGGGGTTCTCGCGCAGCACCGGCTGCCGGTAGGAATCTACTGCAACGGCATATTGCGCTTGTTCCTCCGGGGTCGCGTTACCATTCGCCACTTTCGGACCCAATCGGGAGACGATAGCCATAGCTGCCGTGTCGGCCCGCTGTGGGGTGACCTGGATGCGCGGCGCGATTTCCTCACCAGTGCGCGGGTTCTGGGTGATGATCTCGCCGCCGGTCAGCGTGACCTTTGCGTCCGGGTGTGCGGCCTTCCAGTATTCCAGCGCGCTGTTTTGCTGTGCGACGCTGAGCTGGCCCTGCGAGGTGGCCAGTTGCTGCGTCTGTATCCAGTCTGAAAACTGCTTCTGCTGAAGTTGGATGTTCTGGTTCGCATACGCCTGCTCGGCCGCGATGCGTTGCTGGCCGGTCATGCGGCCGGTGGCGCCCTGCGCGTCGAGTATGGCCTGCTGACGGGTTGTGAGGCCGTTGGCATTCAGCGGTTGCAGTTGCGGCGGTGCCGGGCCGCCGGCGGGTGGCAACGGACGCGGTCCATTCAGGTCTGTGGTGGCCCCTGAGCCCGCTCCAGGCCCTGCCACGTCTGTCCCGCCCGTCCGCGCCGCAACGCCGCCAGGAGCCGCCGCAGGCGTCGCAGAGGCCACGACCGGAGCGGGCGTCGGCTGCACCGTTTGACCGCGACGGGCGGCCGCCATCTGCACGCCCTTGGCCACGTCGGCCGGATTAAGGACATAGCCGCCACCCGCGCTTTCGTGCGGAAACTGCGCCTGGATGAACTTCGCTTGCACGGCTGGATCAGTCAGATCGACCTTGTCGTCAGGCCCCACGCCGAGCGCCTTAGAGATGTCGCCGATGTAGCTCGTAAGGTCGGCCTTTGGATCACCGACCCAGCGCGTTACCGCACCACGCACCGTGTTGATGCCGTGCTGCGTCTGATAGAGTGAAAGTTGATCGGCATTGGCGGCGACACCGGTCGGCATGTCTGGGAACGCCGCAAACCGGTTTCCCTGCCCTGGTTGAGCGTATGGTTGCCCAGCGAATGTGAGATTGCCGGGGTTGTTCTGGCGCTGGCCGATCGTCGCACCGCCGCTTGGTGTTACTGCCGGAGCCGTCCCACCGCCAACTGCGGGCTGCGCCGTTGTGTTACCCGCTGCGGAAATCGCCTTGTTGGCCGCGATGTTCGCCGCCCACTCGGCCTGCGTCTGGCTCGGCGTGCCAAGCTGTGCCAGAGCGTGGGCCACATCGTCGCCCGGATATGCCGCGGGCGCGTTCTTGAAGTAGCCAGGAGCCTGCGCCCGTGCGTTCGCCAGCAGCGTCGGGTAAGCCGCAGCACGCGCCTCGGGCGTCGGATACTGCGACAGCAACGTGCCGGCGAGCCGCGCGCCCATCTCAATCTCGTGGCCGCTGATGTCCTGCTGCTGCTGCAGGAGTTGGTTCTGACCCTCCTGCTGCTTCAACGCCATCATCGGGTCGAACAGTCCGTTCAGCGGGCCTGCCGCAACCTGGGTGCCGGACATCAGCCGTACCCCGGCGCGATGTTACCGTAGATCGATGGCGTTGTCGGTGAACCGACGATAGCCCCCCCTGCCGGCGGCCCACTGATCCAGTCCTGAAAGTTCTTGTTGCTCAGTAGATTATTGGCGACGGTACCGAGTGAATTGGCCGTATTGCCGTAGATCGAACTCTGCGCGTTCGCCCCGCCGAGCGCAGCACTGGCCGCGCCCTGCGCCGTCTGCGCACCACCGGCTGCCGCATTAGCGCCGAGTGTGCTCAAGCCCATCAAGCGATTGTAATACGTTCCGAAGTCGCTGTTCGCCAGTCCCTGCCCGAACGTCTGTTCAGCCTTGAGCGCAGCCCCGCTACGCAGCATTCCCTGTGCCGCGGCTCCGGCATCGGTCGCACGAAGGCCCTCGTTGAATTGCCACTGATAGCCAGGCGATGTCTGGTAATTCGCCATCGCGGCATCCGCCGCCGGCTGGCCGTTCAACCCCAGCAGATCACCCTGCGCCTGCAACGGCGCGAGGCCAGCTTGCCGATAAGGTGCAAGATCCTGGCGCTGCTGCTCAAACTGCTTCTGCGCCTGCGCCTGGCCAGACTTCGCGGCACCGGACTGCAATAGGCCACCGCCAAGACTTCCGGCTGCCGATATACCCGCGCCGATCGCCGCCGCAGCTCCTGCGCCAATACCCATTTATGCCTCCAACTCTAGCTTGAAAACCTCGCCGAACCGCTCGCCACCAACGCGGCGATACATCGTGCCAAGCCGCGGCCCATCCCCAGCAACGCCCGCCCGCATGATGATCCTGTCGGCGCCTCGCTCACGCAGCGCATCATTCGCTGCCCGCAAGATCCGCATGCCGAGGCCCGGTACAGCCGGCGACGCATAGAACGCGGTGTGCGTCGCCTCGGTAACCTCTGGCCCTTCCAACGACGGCCCGACGATCGTCATCAGGTAGCCGAACGGGCGGCCATTGATCCGGGCAATCATCGTCTGCAGCACGCCAACGTCGTCCAGCAGTTGGAAGAACCCGGTATTGAAATCCAGCTCCGGCTTCCGTCCGGTGATGGCGCAGTGCTCACGGATCAGCGGCGCCGCGTCGCGGCAGAACACGCTGAACGGCTCTGCCTTGAACGTCACGCCGTCGAACTCGCGCTCAGTAGGCCGCATGTTGGCAATGATGCGATGCCGCGCCAGTTGCGCCAGCTTCTCCAGCTGCGGCCGGTGCGCGATGAATTGCCGCATCATGTGCGGCAGGTTGATCTGCAGGTTGACCGGCGCCGCGGCTTCCCACCACGCATGGGGCATTGGCTCGCCGAGGCAGTGCTGAAATATCCGCCCGCATGTCGCCTCGTCACCGAGGTCGGCAAACGCCACCGACAGCACGCCTGGCAGCCGCGCCTCGATCTGGCACAGCTTGGCGTCGAGCCGCGTCATGGCAGCGGTCAGCGTCGCCTCATCGAACAACCCGAACCGCATCAGCGACGCCACCACGTCGGCCACCGGACGACGCACCACGACGGCGCTGGCATGGGGTGCGAGGTGCGGCAGCAACCGCCAGAACGGTGCGGCGATCGTCTCACATGTGCCGGCGTAGGGCTGACCTAGCCACGAGCGCACGTCGTCCAATGACCTGCAGTGCCGCAGTTGCTCGTGACCGCACATCCACGGCCCGAAGCTCAGGAACTGCGCCAGCCATGCCGTGCGCGACCTCGGCAGCGCAAAAACCACGAACGGCGGTCCCTCCGGGGAAGGACGCCAGCCGCCCGCAGGCAGACTGGCGCCCAACCCTACCTCAGACGTAGACTGATGCTGATCTTGACTCGGATCAGCACCCGCACGATCTTTGGCAGGAGTTGGCGATGTGCTAGCATCGTTACCTCCACGGGAACGCCGGTAGGACCCTCCTACCGGCGCTTCCATGTCTAGCACATCGTTCTGCATCTACCGCGCTCTTCGTGCCCTGATCGTCCCGGTCACCGTCACCGTGCCGGCAAAGCTCGCTTCTGCCACCAGCCACGTCGTCGTCGTCGCCGTGACGTTGACGCGCCGCGTGGCCGGGCTGATAGCCTGCGCCAGCGCCGTGGTCGGAAACGTCGCTGCGGTCAGCGTATCGACGGCGGTGATGCCGGCGCCGAAGAACGTGTGCGTGCCAGCCCCCGCCGAGAATTGCACATTGCCGGACACGTCCCAGTCGCCCGCCGTGAGGGCCAGCGACACCACGTTGGCAACCGAGCCGCTGACCAGCGCCACCGGGCCGCCGGTGGCCGTCATGTACTCGCCGATCTGCCCGGCCGCCGCGTCGGAGCCGTCCGTCACCCCGGCATGTACAGTCGCCAGCGTATCCGAAACACTCTGGTGATACTCGGTCCATGCCTGCGAATGCCGCTGCCCCGAGGGGTAGTCGGTCAGCGGCGGATCATGGACCGGCGGCTCAAGCACCATCAGTTAGCGCCCGCCTGAATATCCGCGTCCATCGCATACAGCCGCGTGAGCCTGTTGGTCGAAACCCTGAACACCCTCTGCCGGAACGAGCCAAGCCGCGTGGTGTAGACCCGGTGCCGATAGTCTCCCGGAACGCCCGCCGACATGGTGCGCGTCGGCCCCCACGTCCTGGCCCCGTCGTCCGACCATTCGAGCGTCACCGGCCCCGGCGATTCGGCGCCGCCGCACTCCATCTCGACCTCAATGCGTGAGCAGAACGCGCGTCGCGTATCCGCCCACAGCGGCGGGAATGTCGCCTGCCGCAGCACCCCCACGCCAGCGTCCGTCGCCTGATTGCCCATGGTGTAGAGCATCCCGGTCGTCCGGTCGCCGAACAGATGGATGGAGTTGGTATCCACCGCCGCCGATAATGGCTGCCACGGCCCACTGCCGTTCGTGCTGGTCGATCGCTCGTGCCAAACGCCGGTCGCCACGTCGTAGACCAGCGTGCGGTTGTCGAGCGTGGTGAAGCTATAGAACCAGTGCCCCCGGTAGGGATGCGTCATACCATACAGGCCGTTGACGTTCGTGGCGATAATCGCCTCGATGGCGTGCGTAGAAACCCGCTGCTTGTTGTAGCCGTTGCTGCGATACACCAGTCCATCAATGCCCAGCCACCACAGCGAATTATCAGCCCGTGCGATCGACATCGGCGAGACGGTGCCGCCATCGATGACTCCACCGGCCGCACGGCGAAACGGAAAGAACGAAGTCCCTGGCGTCGTCTCCAGCCCGGACGAGCCGGCGTCATAAAACACTTCGAACCCGGCCTCGCCCACGGTCCAGATCTGATTGCGGTGGCCGACAACGCGGCGGATGACATTCGGCACCGCATCCGAGAACGCAAAGTCCAACGCATCGAAGTCGGTCGGATCGAGCAGCCGGGAGATGAACCACTGCGCGGTATTGCCGGGCGACGAGAACGCAAAATAGCCGTCGCTATAGGCAACCGACGAGGCGCCTGCGAACACATCGCCGCCGATCTGATTGAGCGGCGTCCCGACATCGTGCCCACAGGTATAGGCGCGCGGTGCCACGCAGATAACGCACGCCGTCGGTCCCGCCGCGATGGTCACAAAACTATTCCACGACCCGGTGCCAGCATCGGCGCTGCCCACGTCCCCGAGATCCTCGACGGTCGTGCCGCCGCCCAGCGGGAACGACAGCCGGTAAGCATGCGTGCCGGACACCACGTAGATCCTACCTGGCATATCGTCGTTCATCGCCCAGATAGGCCCGGTGCCGATCGCGCCAGGGCCGCCATGCGTGGTGTCCCACGGCACCAGCCCTGGCGTGGATACCAACGCCGCGGCAACACGCGCGTCGTCCGGTTGCTTCTCGGCCATCAAATTGATCAAGCGTTTCGCCGACAGTGGCAGCGACGGATGCGCGTAGCTTTCCAGCGGAAACGGAATGCGGCGCATACCTACCGCCGGTGCAGTGGCCTGAGACATCAGACGATATTCTGAGACACGAACTTGCTCGTGCCGGTGCCGGAGTCGAGCAGGCCGCCTGTCGCGTTGCCGTGTACGTCGTTGTTGGAGATGATGTAGCGGTCGGACGCCGTTGCGTCCACCATGATGCCGTAACGCTGGCTGTTCGTTGAGAAGCCGGCATTCGGCCTGCAGCGGCAGCCAGTGATGACGAAGTCCGTAACCGGACCGACGACGTGGATGCCGTCATTGGTGTTGGATGCGGCAGCGCTGTTCGCGGCGGCCGTGCAGCCGGTCAGCGTGATGTCTGAGGACGGATTGGCGAGTAGAAAGCCGTGGCCGACGTTATCGATCGAGATGCAGTTGGCGAACGTCACATCACTGGCGTTGAGCACATTGAAACCATGACGCCCCATGACACCGGCCCAGCAGTTTGTCAGGCGTATGCGCGAGACGTAGGTGCCAGCGGCACTGCCGTTGAACAGCCAGCCGTCCTGCGTGCCGGCAACGTTGTTGGAGTCACATAGGACATTCACGGCATGGATGACGCCGAGATAGTTAATGCCCCCGGACGCTGAGACCAAGGTGACACCGAACCGGAAGCCGCCGACGTTGATGTTTGCCCACTCGAATGTATCACCAGCCTGGGCAATGATCCCATTGCCGGTGTTGGTCGGCGCTCCCAGCATCTCTAGTCCGGAGATGGCACCGAGGCCACCGAAGAACTGGTCATAGAATACGCCATTTGCCATCACGTTGACGAAATTGCAGTCGGTGATCGAGGTGCGGTAACTCAGTGCCCCGGACGCGCCGAGGAAATGCACCACGTCCCAGCCGCCATCAGTCCAGATCCTGGTCAGTTTGGCATTGTTGGCATTGACGAAATTGAACAGCACGCCTGCCGTGCTGGTCTGAAACGGCGTGACAACACGGAAGTCGGACAGCGTGATATCGGACCCGGTAAAGTTCAGCAGCGTAGCTGTCGTGCTGCCCCAGTGGATGGTGCTCTGCGGCCCATCGCCCTGGATGTATAGAAAGCCGGCGGTGTAGCCGAGCGCCGCATTGATCCGGTAATGCCCCGCCGGAATGCGCAGCTTGCCACCGCCAAGGGATGCGACGTAGGCCAATGCGGCATTGAATGCAGCGGTATCGTCGGTGGTGTTGTCTCCCTTCGCCCCGAAGTCCCTGACGGAGATGATCCCGGTCAGGACATAGGAGCGCAGTGCGGTTGCCGCGAACCGCCCGGAGCCGGCCCGTTCGCCGACCACGGAGCTGCTGTCGGTGAGCGCGCCGAGGTCGGGCAATGCCGCGATATTCGTGCTCGGGATCGGAAATGCGGTGATGTCGGTCATCGCTATGCCACCAGGATTGTGCTGCCATTGTCGGTCGTGATCGCCGTCGGCGGCAGTTGGAACGCCGCCCCGGCGTAGCGAACGTGCAACCGCCCGGTGGTCAACACCTCAGCGCCCTGCGTGTCGTAGTTCAACTGCACCGCCCAGCCGCAGCGCCGCGGCCAGTTGGCCATGGTGCCGCTGGGGAACGTGAAATCGAATGCGCCGATCGCATCGGATATCACACCGATACCGTTCCACAGCACGCGCCCGCAGGATGGCAGCGCCCAGCCGTAGTCGTCGTAATAGCCGGGGCCGACCTCGTAGATAGTGAATTGTGCGGACGGCCCACCGACACCGCCAGTGAGATCCAGCGCCTGCGCGCAGGGGTTGTCGCTGTCCACCACGGTGATGCGCAGATAGAGGCTATCGGCGGCGGCCAGCACCAGGTCGCGGCGCGGGATGTGCAGCGGCGAGGTGCGCATGTAGGGCACCGTCATGGCCATGGATGGCATCGGCGGCTCCTACGGCGTGACGGAAGGTGTGACGGTGCCGGCACAGCGCATGTTACCGGATGCGTCCACACTCCATTTATCGACGCCCGCCACGACGTAATACAGCTTGCCGGAACGGTATTGCAGATAGGCGCCAGCGTTACCTTTCCATCCAGCCAGCGTTGCCGTGCTGGCGCCGTTGAAGTCCACGATCTGGCCTGGGTCCATGCGCAGCGCGGCAACCGGGCTGGTATAGCCTGGAGGCACTGTCGCAGTGCGCGCGTCGAACACCTGATAGGTCTGCACGCCGGTCACGCCGTAAGCGGTCTTGGTTATTGCGTTCGTGCTGCCATCGAGGTTGTATCCCATACCAAAAACCGCCGGCAGCAGGACGGGAACGCCGGGCGTAAAGTCGCCAGCCGGCAGTTGCTCGCTCTGGCTCAGATGAATGCCAATCCGCACGCCGGGCGTCCCAGGCAGCCCGGTGTCATCGTCACCGTTCGCGTGGTGCCCGAGTTCCATGGCCAGCAATGCCGAGTTGGCAGAACTCGGCCGGTTGCTATCCTCCTCTGCGGTTACGTGAATGCCAGCCAGCCACGACGTGCCGTGCTTTTTGACGGAGGACGAAATGCCGACATGCTGCGGCCAACCACCCGTCGGAAACTGCGTCGAGTATGAGTCAAACGAGACATGCACGCCCCATATCGAGGTCTTGGCGCCGGTATAATCGCTGGTGTTGACCACGATCGGCGTTGAGACAAAGCCATTCGTGCCAGGGCTGGCGGCGTTCTTGAAATCCACCCGCAACGGCCCTTGTGCATCTGCATTCGCAGACTCAATGGCCAGGTATTTCGTGCCGCTGTAGTAAGTCTCGAACAGATCGCCTTTGCCGGTGCGGCTGAACGCCTGCACCATCGGATTGCCGCCCGACGTGGTGCCATCGGCCAGGAAATGCACTGGTATGGTGGGCGTTGTGCCCTGCACGCTACCCCAGACGATGCTGGCATTGCCACCAGGGAAGAAAACCGCCTCATGGGGCTTGAGCGCGGTCAGCGCAGCGCCGATTGCAGGTCCGTCAACGCCTGTTGTTCCATCGAGCTTCGCGCCGAAGTCCTTGACATTCTGCCAGTCGGCTGCGCGATCCTCCAGCAGGCGCGGCGTGGTGCTGCCGGTCGCAATGACAGTGCCTGTAGCACTGCCAGGCGGCCCAGGAGGCCCGGCAGGCCCAGGCGGCCCGCGCCATGCATCGCCGGTGGGATCGCAGGGCACGTCGGGCGGCTGCGGCGATCCCGCGAAACCGGGGCCGCCGGGGATGACGAGGCCGTCGGGCATTACATCCTCTCCGCCATATCCGGATGAGCGTCCGCGCCATTGGCCCGCGGCACCTGCGTGGCGATCTCCCGCAGCGCGTTGGTGACGGCGAGGAACGCCTGCACCTCACCGCCCTGGAAGGTGGAGCGCTCGAGGAACGCCAGTGCGATGCGGGCGAGTTCGGGTGTCATGGTGCGATCACCCTCATTTCAGGTTCCAGGCGGCGCCATTGTAAACGCCAACGACAGGCACATTCGCCACGGTAGTAACCGTGTTGGCGATCGTTGCCCCGGCGGTGAAGGTGAGCACGCCAGTCGGGATGATGTTCACCGTCCGGCCCGGCCAGACCACACCCGACATCGCCGTCACGCCGGTCGTGCCAGTCAGCGAGAACGTCGGATTGACCGGCACGGGGAGGGTTGCCGCCGAGGCGACTGCCGGGATGACGTTATCCACACCCAGGTTATCAGCGATCAGCTTCGCGGTGCCTGTGCCGCCGTCAAACAGGTTGGCGGTTGTCGCACCGCTTACGTGGTTGCCGACGATCTCATAGTTGTTCGACGTACCGGCCAGCACGTTGATACCGTAGGTCATCTTAGCGGACCCACCGCGATTGTCGGTAAAGGCGTTGCCGACCACGCGAAAGTTGGAGACGTTGGTGGCGACCACAAACCCATTGGCAACAGTCCCCGTGCCGGGATTGAGCACCGTATTGCCAGTGACCAAGATGTTGTCCGCAGCGGCATCCAGCGCGATGCCGAAGAACTGCGAGTTGGTGACCGTGTTACCCGACACGACGGTGTGCAGGCTGTTGACCTCGATGCCACCAGCCACGATGCCGCAGCCGGTCTGCACCGTGTTATTCGCGATCACCGCGCCGTTGCCGCCGTAAGAGGCTATCTGGCCACCGCCGATCCCCGTGTAACAATGGCTGTTGCCAACGTAGTTGCCGGCGACGATAGAACCATCACCATCGAAACCGATCGCGTCGATGCCGGCACTGGTGATCGTATTCCCCTGTATGATGACCGGCACATGGTTGATCGCCCAGATGCCATAGGTTTGCAGGGTCGCATTCGCGATGCCGACGATCTTGTTATCCCGCGCCCAGCTATTGGCGCCACTGAGGCTGATCGAGTTCCCGCGCGAGTTTATGACCGAGTTGTGGAACAACCCGCCACCAGCACCCGACACACCAAGGTCGGCACCGGTATTGGTGCTGTTGGTCGGAGCGCTGCCATCGACAGCGCAATCGCGCAACGTACCGCCAACGCCAGAAAGCGTCAGCATCGTGCCAGTCAGCGTGGTGCCGCGCTTGATGACCGTGTTCCAGCCGGGACAGGCAATCGTGGTGTTGAACTTGGTGACGTTGATATTGGTGGACACGGTATAGGTGACGTTCGGCGCCAGCATGATCGTGGAGCCGCCCGGCGCATCCGTCACGCAGGCCGCGAGGCCGACCGACAACGGGCAGTAGTATTGCCGCCCGAGCAGGTCAGCCAGCGTGCTGGAGTTGGTGGAACCCGTCGGCGTGGACGAGCCAGTGATAGTGCCGCCGATCGTGGCATTGCCCGTCGTCGTCAGCGACTGGAACGTAGGCGTCTGCGCGGCAGCCTGTGCCACCGACGCAAAGGCAGCCGCCAGTGCGATCAAACGATGCACAGCACGCCTCCGTTGTTCCAGACGGCACCCGTCGGCAGTCCTGTGGCGCTCGTGGGCAAGCCGCTCAGCACCAACGTTTTGCAGGTGACGGCGCCCGTGGCACGGCTGATGGTCAGCGGATTGTCGATGAACCCGCCGGCGTCGCTGTAGCGGCTGATGGCAAAATCCGCGCCGGCGTTGCTGCCGGTCTCCGCCGTCGTGTCGCCCGGCAGGATCGTCCAGCGCGTGGCACCGCCGGCACGGCCCGCGATCATGCGCTGGCCCAGCACGTCGTTATCGAGGAATAGCTGCGACGGCGTGCCGCCGGTGCCGGCGATGATGGCGTATGTCTTGACGGTCAACGAACCGGTGAGCGTGCCGCCAGCGATCGGCAACACCGGCGTCCACGCCACAGTCGCGCCGCCGCGGCCATACAGCGCGCCGTCGTTCGGAGCCTCGGGAAACGGATTGCCGGCAATGCCCTGCGGACCTTGTGGTCCCTGTGGCCCGGTCGGTCCCGGTGGACCAGGCGGCCCGACCCAGCGATCAGGATCAGGCGGACCGGTGTCTGTTCCTGGGTAGTCCGAATAGTGGATCTTGTACGCCATCAGAAATACGTCCCCACCACGGTCTGCCCGCTGGTCGGCAGCGCCACGTATCGGAAGATCGAGAGCATCGCCTCGGCGGTGTCTTTCGCGTCGGTGTCCATGCCGAACAGCGGTGCCAGCGCATCAGCCGCCAGCGTGGCGTATGGGTCACTCAGCGCGTCTGGGATATCGAACACTGTCCAGCGTGCGATGCCGCGCATGACGAGGTCGTTGTGGACGCTCTGCACCGCCTGCTGGGCGTTGTCGTCGGCCGACAACACCATGGCGCCCTTCTTCACGCGCCCCTCCAGCAGCACCACCACAGCCGGATCTGTGGCCTTGCCGAAGCTCGACGCGCCATAGGCTGCCGCGAGCTTCACGTACTCTTCGGCGAAGGCGCGTGGCATGGCGGTGCTGTCCCACCACACCACGCCCTGCGCGTCGAGCGATGCATGCACCGAGGCCACCTTGTCGAGCATCAGCGCCTGGTCGGACGGTGACGGCGTTTCGTCCGATGCAATCACGCCAAGCTCCACCAACGCCGCGGTGGCGAGCGTCGCGGCGGGTACCATTTCCGTCAGGGTAGGCGAGTCATCGAGCGGCACGACCCGCACGCCGAGCCGACGTAGCGCGATTTGCGCGATCGTGCCGACCGATGTGGTCATCAGGCGGCCGCGCCGCCGCGCACGGTAGGCGGTTCAGTCGGCGGCGGCAGGTCGGCTGTATCGATGCCCGCCGCCAGGCTCGTCATGCGTGTCGCCTTGCCAGACGGCGGCGGTAGGAACTGCGGATCGGCGCTCGCCGCCTTCTCCTCAGCTGCACGCCTGGCCTTGAGCGCTTCCGGCGACGGCGGCGGCCCGCTGCAATCGACCGGATCGAGCCCCAGCGCCACGAGATGCGTATCCCGTATGAGCTGGTTCTCTTCGAGCGTCGCGGCGGCGCCACCGCGTGCGCCGAGGCCGCTGTCGGCGTTGTAGTCGAGGATAATCTGCGCGCCGATGCTGGACGCCGCCTGCGCCTCCTTCAGCGCAGCCGCTGCCTTGGGGTCTGGTGCCGGTGCTGTGGTCTTTGCCTTAGCCTCCTTGGCTGGCGCCGGCGTTGGTGTCGGCGTCGGATGATCGCCGCCGTGCGTCTCGTGTTTGTCGCTTGCCATGTGGATTACTCCTTTCGAGTGGTCAGATGAGGCGGCCTAGACGGCGGGCGAACTCAAGAGGGTCGGTGGCGCCCTTAGCGGTGTTGCACTTTGCGCAAGCCAACGAGATGTTTGTGATCCAGTTGGAGCCACCTCTCGCTAGCGGGATCACGTGGTCGACGTGGTAGCTTTTATGAATCGACTTAGAGCAGTAGGCGCAACAGCCGCGTTGACGTTGGAATAGGGCCTTGAGTTCGCCTGCCGTGTGGGAGCCTTCCGCGGCACGCTCCCTTGCCCTCCTGCGATGAATATCGACCTTGACCTTTTCCGGGTTGGCCTTCTTCCACGCAGCACTACCAGCTCTCCATGCTGAACGCTGTTCGGCGTTGTGTTTGTGATAAAGTTGCTTCGCGAGGTCGGTGTTGCACCGAAGACATCCACCGTTTGCGGTAGTTCTCTGGCTCAGATGACCCTTGACGCACGGTTTGCCGGTGAAAAAGCGCAGTAGGCCGGTAGCCCTGGCCTCCGCTCTCGTGATGGGCGGCCCCGTATAGTCGGACGGGTCTTCGATGCGCGCTGCCAGCTTCGCTGCGAGTCGCTTTGCATTTCTCGCTCGCTTCGCGGCAGCGGTCCGCGTCAAATTAGCTTTGGAACGCTCACGTCCTTTCGCCAGCACATATTCGCGGTTGGCATCGTTCCAGGCCGCAATGGCCACCTTCATCTTTTCAGGGTTAGCTTTCTGCCATTCCCCGCTGTAGATCAGCAGGCAAGCAGCACAGCCACCGTTAGATGTCATTCGCTGGCTCAGATGTCCGGCTTTGCGACATCTCGAGCCAGGAAAGAACCGTTTGAGCCCAGCGGCCTCAGCCTCAGCGCGGGTGACAATCGGCCCGTCGTAGGGCACATACGGTTTAGCCATGATTGACGCCCCAATCGTCAGTTACGGTCAGAGGCCGGTGGGTGTTTCCGCACCCTCCGGTCTCGCTCAGTATAGCCTAAGCATCAGCAGGCGAGGAACTCCAAATAGTGAACGACCCATTGTCAACAGGTTTGGTCGTATCGACAGTTGGGTCTACACCGAACCTGAGCTTGGAAACCCCCCTGATTTCTTCTATCCCGACGCCCTGAAAAAACCCATAATCTCGGCGGTTCTCGATCACCTTCGTCCGCTGCGCCCACGCGATGCCAATGGCCTGCGCGCCGCAGAGATACGACGCTGCGGCATCGCTACCGGCGGTGCCGACACCGGCGAGCACCGGCAACTCGGGGATTTCGCGGATGATCATCCCGTCGTAGACGATGTCCCCAGCGGTAAACAGCGGATTGTCCGACCCGCGATTCCAGGCATACTGCAAGGCGTTGATGATCACCGGATCGAGCATCAGATCGCGGAAGCAGAGGCTCGGCACGAACACCACGTACCATTCCTCGTCGTTGTTGATCCTGATCGGCCGGATCTTCGGCGAGGCGGTGCGCGCCATGCGCTTGGCGAGCGTGAGTTGCGCGGCGTTCATTTTGTCCGCCGTGGTATCCACGGTGAGCAGCGCCGTCGCATAGACGCCGGACACCGCGTTGCTCTTGGACGCGCCGAACAGCACGCGATCGGCGTTGTTGACGAGCCAGGTATTGCGCTGTGCGGCCGTCGCTGCGGCATACGAGATCGACACGTTGCCGTCAGCCGTTATCGAGCCAAGGGCGGTGATGATGTCCGAGCGCAACTTGTTCGCCGCCCAGTTCTTCAGTACCGAACGGCCGGCCTGCAACAGGTCGATGACGGATTTCTGCTCGTCCCAGTCGGATACCGCCACCGCGTGGCGAATGACGCCGACAGTGACGTTCAGCGAGCGGGCGTTAAGAATTTCTTCATTGCCCTCGAGCACCGTGTTTCCGGTGACCCCTGCTCCGACGAGATTGCGGACGGTGGGGAATACGACAGTGTCGCCTGGCTTTCTGGTCAGGTCCGTTTGGAGTTGGATCATCGCGTCCATGCTCGTACCGAAGTACGGCGTGAACTGATTTTCCCTAAGATACTCTACCCAAAAATCGGACTGCCACTGTATTGGGGTTAGTCCCGGTCTGGCCGGGGTTACATTCATGTCGGCCATCGCCGAGCACTCCTATACTATCTTTCTCCTTTCGTTTGATCGCGCCCGAATGCTCGGCGGCAGCCACTGCGCCCGTTTTCGGTCGGCGGCACCTGGGTAGGCACTTGCGCCCGTTAACCCCGGCGGCGGGTAGGCACGTCAGAACCGGCGGAACTGGCCATTTGCCGACCGGCGGTTCTGGACTGGCGCCAACACCTCCTCGAGGCTCGGCTCGCCGGTCCATGTACTTGCGGTGCGTCCAGCGACGCTGCGCGCGGTGGCGAGCGACGGCTGCATCCCTGCGGCGGGTGATACCGGGGGCGGCTGCGGCTTCGCTGCCTGTTCTTGCTCCCACTTCGCCCGCGCCTCCGCCTCGATGCGTGCGCGGTACGCGGACGGGTCGTCGCCCACCTCGCGCAGATGCCGCAGCCGGTCCACCTCGCGTGTCATCCACGCATAGGGGTTGGTCTGCGAATACAACTTGCCGAACAGCGTCTGATCGTGCTGGGCGAGTTGCTTGAACTCGTTCACGTATTCGTTGAGCTTCTCGTCGCCGATCTTCTCGCGCAGCCGCTCCTCGGAGTTGTTCAACCGCTCGTTGAGCAGCACCTGCTGCAACCGCGTGGTGAACCCGACCGGATCTTGCGCCGGGTCGATCGGCGCCAGCGGCGGCATCTGCTCGGGCTGCGGCTGACGCGCCTGCTCCTGCTGCGCCTTGTAGGCCGCGAGTTCGCCTTCGAGGCGCGCCGCCTTCTCTTTCCAGTCCTGCCTCTTCCGTCGCTCGTCCTCGTAGGCACGGCGCGGGATGACCGGCTCGCCATCCAGCGCTTGCGGCGGCTCTGCGTCGTCCTCACCAGGGGGCTTGGGCTCTGGCTGGGTCTTTGCCTCGGCCTTCGGCTCCGGCGCCTCCTGGCGTGGCTCTGGGGCCTCGCGCGGGGCGGGTTCCGGGGTTGCCGCCTGCGTCTCGGACGCAAGGAAGCTGTCGAGTGCTTCGTTAGCCATAGTCGTGTCCTTGGATTAGGCCGGCTGTCCCGGCTGAGGGATCGGCGTCTGTGCGAGCCGATTGGTCGTCACCATCGTCTGGTGCGTGTTGGCGATCTCGCCCACGGTCTGATGTCGCGTATGTAGCGCCTTCGCCTCGTCCACCGCCGCCTTAGCGTGTTTTCCGCGCAAGTCCGCAAGCTGTGTGGCCATCGCCATATCTGGCGTCATCTGCTCTGGATCGGACGGCTGCTGCATGCCCTGCGTGCCGGGCGGGTTGTCGGGTGCGACATTCGGCTGGCCATAGGGCGGTGCACTGAAGTCGGCATGAATGTCGTGCACCTTGGACGCCGCGTTGACCTTGCGCTCCTGTGCAAGCGCCATGTCCGCCGCCGCCTTCGCCTGCTTGCCCTGGATATCCGCCTGCGCGTGCTGCTGCGCCAACTGCCCGGCCTGCTGCTGTGCCTGCTGCGCCTGCTGCTGGTGCGCCTGCATGCGCTGAAGCAGCATATCCTTGTCCTGCAGCCCCGACGCCGCAATCAGCACATCGCCCGGTATCAGCCCCGGCTGCATGCCGGCGAGCTGCACCAATGTCTGGAACTGCTCCGCCTGCAGGCTCGGGATGTCGATGCCTTCCTCGATCGTTATGTCCACATCGAGGTCGGTAATGTCGTTCTCTATCCCCACTACCTGCTGCAACCGAGGATCGTCGGGCTGCAACTGCATGCGCTGCATCATCGCCTGCCGCATCTGCTCGGGCATCGCCGCGAGGCGGTCCATCACCCTGATCGGACGGTTGATTGATACCCACGTCGTGCCGTTAAGCTCGTCCGTGAGCCTCACCCACTTGCCGCCGGACCAGTATTCCCGCGCCGCCATCCAGCAACTCTCGTAGACCCGCCGCGACCAGTAGCGCAGCGCGTCAGCCAGCGGCTCGTTCTGCGCCGCACCGCCCGCCTGCTGGGCCAGGATCGCCCGCCCGCTCAGTTCGCGTGGATCGGTGCCCGACATCGCCGCATTCGGCCCCGATAGCTGCATTTCGGCAGTCGCGTGTTGCAACAACTGGAACTGCCCACTGGCAAGGTCGGCCGACTGCTCGATCTCGAACTTGAGCCCCGGCATCACCTCAACGTAACCGTCCGGCTTGGCCACCTCGCGGCGGGCCTTGTCCACGTCCTGCACCGCGCCCTGCTCGGCCACCACCTGGCGCACGGATAGCAGGTGCAGCGCCTTGGAGCGCCGCTTGTTGATCTCGTCCTGCAGGCTGATCAACCCGCGCACCATGCCATAGCGCTGGTTCTCGCGGTTGATATACGCCGACTGCAACAGCAGGCTGCACGCGCTCTTACCCTTGCGATCCTTGAACCGACTGCGCTGCGGGTTGGCCAGAATGCCGTTCTTGGTGAACGTCGCCTGCCACCACGTACCACGCTCGTCCCAATGGCACTGCACGACACGCACGCGGCGCCGCCGGTTATCCGTCCAGAACGCGGTTTCCGGCCGGTCGTTGTAGTAGAAGTCCGTGCTGCTGAACGACGCCTCGATCACGTCGTCGCCCTCGGGATACAGGCCCTCGAGCTGGTCGCGATCCATCCATATGACCAGGCCCTTGTATCGACAGTCGCTGAAATCCATCGAGCGGGAATGCGGATCGTAGAAAATGCGATCCCACGGAACGTGCGTGATCGTTATGTTCGCGCCGCCCTGGCCGTCGTCCTCGAGGCCGAGTTCCGCGCCGCCGGCGCCATCTACGAGCATGTCCTCGAATACGGCGCTGCGAATTAATGGAAAGTCATTGTCATCGGCGATATACCGCAAGGCTTGTGTTGCTGCCATCGCGCGATCATCTTCAGACGGAGTGCGCGCAAACGCCTTGGGATCGGTTCTTGCTTTTCGTTCCATTCCGCACAGTAGGCCGACTTTTTCCCTTATTTTGTTGATGACTATAGCCGGCTGCCCGCGTTTCTTTAGTTCCTCTAGTTCCTCAGCGGTCCACTGTGAACCGTCCAGATATTCTCTGTCCCTCTGCGCCAGCGCTATCTCGTCCTGCCGCGCCATCTCTGATTCCTCGAACCAGCGCACCAGCCGGCCGTGCAGATCATCGAGATCGCGCGGATACTCGTCGGCGCCGCTGGTGAGGTCAGCGACGGCCGGCGGCGTGGATGGGCCACGCGGCTCATGGATATGGACGTGTAGCGCGGTGTCGCTCATTGCTGCGGCTGCCGGGTTCCGGCGATAGCGCCGGCGCCGCCTGCCATCAGGCCGGCGATGCCGTATTTACGCAGGATTTCGATGGTGGCAGGATCAAAGATGACGGTGTTGCGTGTGCCCTCAGCGCCGCCACGCGAGCCTGCGTCGAGGTAGCGGATGCCGGGGATGCCGGCATCGCGGAGAGCTTGGGCCGCCTGAATGTCGGCGCCATCTCGCCGCAAACCAAAGTGCGACACCACGTTTTCATAAGCCCCGCCAGGATTGAATGGTCCTGTCAGAGGACGGCCCGTAAACGGTGACACTGGCACTTGGCTAACGTCAGTTCCCAGCACCTTGCTAAGAGCCTCCTGCACATGCGGAGATTGTTCGTGCAGCGGCTTGTCCCAGTCCAGGAAATGCTCGGGCGGGGCGTTGATGTTCACCTCGTACATGTGTCCAAGGTTCTCAGGCGTGCCCTTACCCAGAGGCGCCATGAGATCGATCTTCCCGGCCAGACGATCGCGATACCCTCGCGCCACGCCCTCGTTCTCGGCGAAATACAGCCCGTGCCCGTAAGCCTGCGCGCCCTCGCCGGTGCCGATCTTGCCGAGGTCGAACGCATCGAACGAATGCGGGCTGCCGTGATACGCGGTGAAGCCCTTGCCGCCCGGGGCGTCGCCCACCATGCCGAGCACCATCGCCGGCGCCTCCTGCATGCCCTGCGCCACCGCAGCCCGCGCACGATCCATGTCCGTGCCAAGGATCGGCTGGCCACTCGATGTCATCGCCTCGATCGGATTGAACGGCCCCTGTGGCACGCCCACGGACTGCGACGCATAGGGCGAGGTCGTCTCCGTCCCCACCGGATTGCGCATGACCTGCTGCGCCAGCGGGCCGAGCTGGTTGGGCGGCGCGCTGTAGTCTTGCGGCAACACCGAGGGATCGAACAGGCGACTGAGCCAGCCGGACATGCGTGATCAGCTATTCGGTCGGCCACGAAGGCGCATTCTGGAACGCCACCTGCAGGCCCTGCGGCGCGGCGGCCTTGACCGCGGCGTCCATCGCATCGCGGAACCACGCGGCCACGAACGCCTGGCGGTCGGCGTCGGTGCGGACGCCATCGGACTGCGCGTAGGCACCGAGAAACGCGGCGGCCCACTTGTCGGGATCGTGGCCAACGAGGCGGCTGAACCGCGCGCCGGAGAGGGGTTCATTCATCCCACGTCACCTCAATGGATACTTTCTTGCCGTCCTCGACCGACCCCAGCCGCAAGGCAACGAACGGGCAACCAAGCACCACCGCAAGCAGCTCTTCCGGCACATCCAGCAGGCACGCAGATAGCTGGGCGGTTGCTGGTATTCCGCGCTTCACCGCCTGTAATGCCGCGGCGACCGTGTCGGCCGTTCTTAGGCACACAACGCGCGTGGTCATCTTGCCGATGGTCTGTAGTCCAGCACAGCTTAGCCGGCACGCCGCAACGAAGTAGCCCAACGCATACTGAGCGATGCAACGCAGATCCCCGAGGCTTGGCGTTCGCGAGAGATCGAACCACGGCTTGACGTGCTGCTTCGGCAGCGGATGAACGTATACGGGCGGCGGTTTCGGCTGTGGCGTTGACGCTAGTATCGCCTCGTCATGCAACAAGCGATCGAGGAACTCACGCTCGGCGGTGAGTGCTCTGGACTCCTGCGCATCGCGTCGCTCGACCAGTCCCCGCATGTGGCGAAGGAACGCGGCTTTGTCGAAGCCTATCGGCGGCGGCAACGCCCGTGCACGTAGCGGCGGGTCGACTCGTAGCGGCACACTGGCTGCCGCTGTGCGCATACGCTGGATCGAGCGCTCTATGATTTGCGCCGTGCGCGCCGGGCTTATTCCCTCACGCTGGCCAGCTTCACGCAGCGTCTCGTCATGTCGAAAGTATCGGCAAAGGATGCGCCGCTCGCGAGGGGTTAGTGCGGCAGCGAGTTCCCTGACTGAGATCCGGTCAACGAGGTGCGTTTCATAGTCATTGCCACTCAACGCACCGCCCGCGATTCAGCCAGCGCCACTGCGCTGGAGAACAATTGCTCGACACGCTTGCGGCTACCGTTGTCGTTGTATTGCACGATCAAGCCCAGCCGCGGCTCCCCTGCGCGCGAGCCTCTCTCCCGCACTTTCTCTGGCAGCACGGGATACACATAATCGAGCGCTAGCCGCACTGCCTCGTCGCGGTTCCATTCGGTGGCGACGAGCAGCCAGCCGAGCGCGCAATGGCGGTCATCGTTCTCTATGCCGATGGTGCCTGCGGCCCAACGATTGCGCACGCCGTCGAGTGCAATCCGCAGCTTGGCCATGTCGGACAGCAAACCCTCGGGCAATCCGTCAAACGGCATCTAGGCTATCCTCCAATTAGCCACCTCGGACTGCCGGGCACGCTGGAACGCCCGGTCCCAGCTATCGACGGGCGGCGGCTTCGGCTTCTCGGGCTGCATCTCGCGCCAGGCGAGCGCCATATAGCGGAACGCATCGGCGCCATGGCTCGACCAGTCATGCCTCGGCCGGTCGTGGAACGTCTTGGCCTTCTCATCAAAGTCGGCACGGTAGGCGCGCAACGCCTCAAGACCGTCGTAGCATTTGGTGCCGTCAAACCACGCTTTGCCGATGGTCACGCGGGCAGCGTTGATGCCATCCATAACGTTCTGCTTCGGCAGAATGCGTGGGATGCGGTTGGTGAGACTGTGCAGCGTTTCCCAGAGCGATCGGCCGGTGCCAAGCTGCCGCGCCTCGCCATCATGTGGCAGATAGTCGGTGCCGTAGGTGTAGCCGCGTGACGACAGCACGGACGCATAGTGCGGCAACCCGTGGCCTGCCGCTTCATAGTAGTCGATGACGCGGATCTCGGCGAGAGCCACCTGGAAAAACCAGATCGCCGTGCTGTCGCCGATGCCGAGATCCCAGGCTGTGTGGACTGGCAGGATTGGATCGTATGGCACATCGCCGATGCGACCGGATGCCTCGGCCTCAGCGATTTCTCGGCCGTAGTAGGCGCCGAGAATAGCGGCATCGAACGAGCATTCGAGTTCCTGGTCGTATTGCTCCGGCGTGAGTGTGCCGCGCATGTCGTCAAGCTCGGCCTGGCTGAGTAATCCGGTGTGACTGGCGCGCAGCACGAGCGAGAACCATTCTGGTGTCTGCTCGGCGTGATGATGCACGCGCCAGAAGTCGTTCCGTCCGCGTGGTGTGCCGATGAACACGGCCCAACCGGCACGATCGGCGAGTGCGGGGCGTAGCACTTCGGGCCATGCGCGTGGGTTGATGTCGGCGTATTCATCGAGCACGAGGCCGTCGATGTAGGTGCCACGCAGCCGGTCGTAATTCTCGACGCCGTAGAGGCGGACACGCGCGCCGTTGGGGAATATGACCATGAGGTCTGATTCGCGCTGCTCGACGCCTGGGATGTCAGCGGTGAAGCGCTTTAGATATTGCCAGCATGTGTCTTTCGATTGTGTATACGTCGGCGACATATACGCGAAGCGGCCCTCTGGTTTCTTGCAGCGCAGCGCTGCATCGATGAGGTCCATGACACATGCAACTGTTTTGCCGCAGCGACGATGCGCGACGATGCAGGCCCAGCGTTGTTTGCGTGCGTGGAACGCGGTGAACTGCGGGCGGGCTTCGTAGCCGAGTTTAATCTTTGGTCGTGTCGCCACGATCGACGCCTGTGATGACGAGCACCGGGCCGCCATCGGGGCCGGTGTGGGTTGTAACGGCCAAGTCCGGCATTGTCTTGCGGAGCAGGCCGAGGGCGGCGCGGATCTGATCTCCTGACATCTGGACTGGCTTACCGCTTCGCACGTCAGGGTGATCGAGGGCGAAGCTGTTTAGCCGCTGGAGCAGTTCGGTAGTCTTGATAGCCGAACGACAACGCTCATCCTGTTGAGGGTTAAGCCTGACGCCATTTGGCTGTCCGTGAGATTGACGAGCCATTTTCTTTCAACGGTAAAGACTTGGGGAAGGTATCGTCTTAAGCACTATCTCGCGCCATGAGACAGTCGGCTGCAACCGAGACTTCGCGCATTGCGCCGAAGCACATGACGCCGACGAGCGTGTGCCCGTCGCGAGTGCCGATCACCACGGCGTCGTGTCCGCGCATTGGGCCAGCGGCGAGCGTGCAGGCGGTGCCTGGTGGCCATGACGCATGGAGCGGGGCGATGGAGCGTCGCGCGTCATCGCCGGCCTGTAGCGCTTCGACGATGCCGTGGGGTACGCGCTCTGGACCGGCATGGCCTGAGACGACGAGGCGCAGCACGCCAGGGCTGTATCGGATGGGTGTCCATGGATCATGTTCAGGATCGAACCGGATGAAGAGGTAGTTGCCGAAGAGGGGTATTTCGACGGTGTGCCAGAGCGACGGGATGACTCGATCTCGGCGACGGACGGCACACATCGGCAGGTAGGTTTGGTATCCGCGGCGGGAGAGGTTGGACTGTGCCCAGCGTTCAGCCTGTGGGTTGGTCTGACAGACGAACCAGGCTGGTCCACGAATGCGGCTGCACCGGACGGGAAGTGTCCCATACGGTGCGACAGCGGTATCTAACCGGGTATGTGGTTGCCTGTCAACGATGGCGTGAGCGACAGCAGCGCTCATTCGGACACCCCGTTTCCCGGCCCTGAGAGCGTCGCTTGATGCCCTGTGCCGCTGTCCGCACCCACATGCCCCCCTGACGGCTGGGCGGCCTGTGGCACGCTCTGAGGGGCCGCGTGGGCCTCGGCGAGTTCGCATTCCACGTCCATGGCGGTGGTGGCGGTTTCGATCTGGCGTGCGAGGCTACAGGCTCGCAGAGCGGCGACGGTGTTGGTGTCGGCGGCCTGTGCGTGGGCGATGAGCAGCAGGTCGGCGGCTTCGGCGACGAGGCGGAGGAGGTTGCGTTCGGTGTTGGTCATCGGAGCGGCCTGATCCCGCCGCCGAGACACGAGAGGACATCGATCACGAGGTAGATGATCGCGATGATGACGATGGCGGCGATGAGGATGTTGATCACGCGCAGCACCAGGTCGCCGGTCACGCCGAGCCATCCGAGGACGTAGGGCAGCAGTAGTCTCAGGATTGCGACGACGGCACAGATGACGACGATCCACACCAGCAGCAGGAGGATCGCGGTGACCGAGAAGCACATCAGGCGGTCTCCCTGCTCTGCGCCATGTCTTCGGCGAGGCCGCTGATTGCGACAGCCATGGCGTAGAGGCCAGCAGCCTGGGCGAAGGCTGCGGCCAGGGTTGGGTTACCAGCCTGGAATGCCAGGGTGGCCTGATGTTCCAGCATATCGCGGTTTCTGGCGTTGTCCGCGCCAAACAGTTGCGGGCGTTCCTCGTCTGAGTGGGTCATCAGGCGATCCTCTGTCTGGCGAGTTCCGCCCGGCGGCGTATTTCTTCGACCTCGTCCTGGGCTTCATGCTCGGCGTCGTGGCATGTTCGACACAGCACCATCAGGTCTTCGTCGAGTTCGCAGCCACGCCGTCGGTAGGTGAGATGGTGGACGTCCAGATGCTCCGTAATGCCGCAGTAGAAACATTTACCTTCGGCCACGGCCAAGGCACGGCGGCGCACGAGGTCCCAGTGTCTGGTTTTGAGGTATTGCCAGTACGGCATGCGAAGCAGCTCGTCGGGATCTTCGCCGCTCTCGGACATGAGGCCAGCGCGGCTATAGCGTGACTCGATGAAAACGGACTGCCGCCGCCAGATGCCTTGGTAGTCGGCGGCCTCCACGAAGCTCGGCTTCGGTCCCAGGCCATAGGGATCATCGCTCATGGCGCGACCCAGATGCCAGCCTGCTTGCGCATGGCGGCGAGATGGGCACCGACCAGCGGGCAGGCTTTGGGACGCACGGGCTTGGCGACCGACTGGCGTTGCACGTCTAGCGTGTGGCGTTTCTCACGAGGCTCGGCCGCTGCTCCAGACGGCGGAAGTGCATCCAGAATTTCCTTCAGGGCGTCCCGAGAAAACTCAGCCACGACCGGCGGAGGATTCTGCTCCGAATTGGCCTCTTTGCCCTCGCGCGCGGCTTCCTTACCTAAAGAAAGATATAAATCTTCTCTTTGTAGAGGTAGTGGTACGCTGGCAAAACGGGTGGCAAAATCCTGGCAAATGCCAGAAATCGGTGGCAAAGGCTCTGGCAAATTTGGTGGCAAATTTCTGGCATTTGCCAGGTTATCCACTGGCAAAGGCTCTGGCAAATTTCTGGCATTTGCCACACTTGGGTTGCTGGTCGGCTGCGGTATGACGTGGCGCCCGACAACCTCCGGTTGCTGCTGTGGTGCCGCCTTTGGTGTCGGTGGAGCGCTACCGTTGTTCGTATGCGAACGATGCTTGGCCTCGGCGCCACGCTTGCCGGCGTCACGGCGCTTGTCACTGATCTCCGTCCAGCGACGGCGCTCCCAGTCCATGCGCTTCTGGTGCAGCTTGCCGTCCGTGGGCGTGAAGAACCCGCACAACTTCGCCCAGACGCCTTTCCACGCCTTCTCGTCCAGCTTGACGATCGCCGCCAGTTCCTCGTGATCGTCAGGCAGCGGGCCGGTGCGCCAGTAGTGCATCAGCAACAGCACGTAGGCGCCGTGCTGCAGCGTCGTCAGGTGCATGGTGTCACCCAGATAGTCGGCCACATAGAGCGGCATCCACTTGTCGTTGCTGCTCATGCCACCGCCCCCCGAAGCTCTGAAACCACCGCCGCGAACGCCGGATCTGCCGCCATCAGCGCGTCCACACGCCGACACGCCTGCATCACGGTGGTGTGGTCACGGTTGCCAAATGCCCGCCCAATCGCCGGGAAACTGGCCGGCGTGGTGTGCCTCGCCAGCCACATCGCCACCTGTCTAGGTCGCGCCGACGCCTGCCGGGCGGATACCAGGTCAAGCGCCGTCGCCCCCATACGGGACGCGACCAGCCTCTGAATGTCATGGATCGTCACAGACACACCTCTTGCGTTGCGGCCGGAGGCATGCGAAATGGGGGTTGCAATCTGTCCCAGTTCGCGGCCCCAGGCCGGTTTGATCGTCTCAGTATCGCCCCGGTTCCAGCCGGGGCGTTCTGCTTTCATGGCACAGAAACGATTGAGTCGGAAGCCGCTCATGACCCCTTCCCCAACTCAATGCCATTCTCTTTCGCCAGCCACTCGATGGCCTGCATAAACCGCAGATCCTCGGTCCACATCAGGAAGCTGATGGCATCGCCGTGCGCCCCGCAGGCAAAGCAGTGGTAGAAATTCTGGGGATACACGAACAGCGATTGGCAGAGTTCGCCATCCTCGTCACACCACGGGCAATCGCCGCGCCAGTGGCCACGCTCAAGCCGTAGCGCACCGACCCGGCCACGCATCACCCGCACCAGCAGATCGGGGACGCTCGGCACCCGCCGTGCTGCGACCAATTCGGCCTGGTGCTCCATATCGGCGGTTTCCTGATGGCACTGCTCGCACATGCCGGTACCGGGCCAGGTGATCGGGTTGCGTTCGCAGAGGAAGCAAACGTCGGTCATCCGAGCACCACACCGATGATGGCGCTGTCGTCCTCGGTCATAGAGGCTGCTTCGTCCACCACCAGCTTGATTTTGTCGTGCTCAGCCTGCGAGCGGTTGATGAGGTTGAGCCGCAGCGCAAGATTTCGCCTACCTTCGGCAATCGAGCAAAGGTGCAGTGGTATCCACAGAATCCCCTTGTCGCCCTCCTCGTCATCCTCATCGTCGTCATCAGGCGGCTCGTAATTCTCCATCCCACGCAAAGCCGGCACCGCAATGCGATACGGCAACACCAGTCCAGGCAATAACGTGGGCGCCCCTGATGGCGCTACGGTCTTTCGCATTAGCCGCCGGGCGATTGGCTTGATCCATCCGGCGATCGCGCTGTCATAGTAGGCGGCACAGATCCCGCGTGCCGCCGGCAACGCCGCTTGCGCCACCTGCTCGATGGTGCATTTCTGATCGCCGAACGCCCGAATCGTCTCCTGGATCAAAGCGATCAAGCGAGCACGGGTCAGCGCTTTCAATGACGCCATCGGTTATGGCTCCCCGAGATGTTCTTCGAGAACGACCAACCAAGTCCTGGCCACGCCTACGCATCGCCGTACGGTATCGGCCTGGAACGGTCGCAACGCATCCACCACCACCTCAGGCTCGGGGGCGGCGAGGAAGTATTCCAATGCCCGCATCGCAGGCGCCGAAACACGTAACCGTTCCTCGGCCTGCCGTGATTCTTCCATCGTTGATGGCGGATAGACCTTGCTGCCATCAGTAATGGCGGAGCCAAGGATGCAAGCGAGATGCTGGAATTGCGCCGGCTTGAGCTTCTTTCTGCCGGTCGCCTTACACAGATGATCCACGATCGTCGGAATATCCAATGCCGCGGCATCATCGGTGGCTTCTGCTGAAGCCTGCAACTCTGCAATGATGGCCTCGAACTTAGTCCGTTCGGCTTGCATCGCCGCGACAATCAGCGCTTCAGCATCAGCCTTGGAGATATGTTCGCCATCCTCCGCGCGTTCTATCGCTTCGTCGCGTGCTTCCTGTGGCACGTCAGGAGCCGACAGGGCATAGAGGGCCGTGGCATCGATCGTCAGGCCGGTGAAATCCGCAACGCTTGCGAATTTGCGAGCCACCAGCATGTAGTTCTCGGCGGTTCGTTCCTTCCACCCAAATTCGCTATCGATCCAATCGAGCCAACCGCCGTGCGCAACCTCGGCCTTGGCCGCGATCAGTTCCCGTCCGATCTCGATGATGCAGGTGCGGGCCACGCCTACCAAGTCGCGGATGCGTTGTGCTCGCTCTGGCAGTGATACATCGAGCGACATTTGAATTGGTAGTTGCTCGTTCATGCTGCCTCTCCGTCGATCACCGGCTGGCGATAGGCCCCCACCGGCTCGGCGCCGCCCGCTGGCTGATACAGCACCAACTCGACGCCGCCGGACACGCGGTGCAGCTCGCACAGGTAGCGCATGCCCCACACGACGATCTCGCCGTCGTAGCCGCCGGCTTCCAGCGAGGAGAGGATGCTGCGGGCGATGATCAGCCGCCCAGGTGGCGCAGGGGGCTTGCGCGCGGTCATGACAGCCGCGCCCGCAGCGGTATCGCCGCCTCGAGTAGCGATGCTTCGACTTCCTCGACGCTGCGGCACATGCAGACGGCAGCCCCGCAATAGATCAGCTTCCGGGCCATCTCGCGTTGCGCAGGAGACATGCGGCCATGAGGCGCCTTCAACTCAATGAAGAAAGCCTTACTGCGGTAGATTACACAAAGATCCGGGATACCGGCCCTCAAGGCTTCGCCTTTCGCCCGCGCTCCAGCCTGCTTAGACCGCATCAGGCCATTTGGTATTGAGAAATGAATCGCTTCTGCCGGTAATGCGACACTGAGGAATTGGTGCACCGCACGCTGCAACAAAGACTCTAGCTGTTTGCGCTTAGGCGGATCAGGCAAGAGCGATGCTGTTGTGATGCTCATCGCCCATCTCTCCGCTCAGCACCATCACTGCGCAGACCAATTGCAATGAACCGCTCTCGCCGAGTGCGTTTCCATTCTGTGCGACACTCAGGGCAGTAGCGATAATGCCCAGCCGATATGCGTAGATGCCCGCGCAAGCAGAACTCCTTTCTGCCTTGACCCAGCTTCGCTATCGGTGGCTTGCTGCCACGACCCTTCCGGATCATGTCGGCTGTATTGTCTTTCTGCGTTCCGATAAAGAGATGTGCCGGATTGACGCAGGCGGGGTTATCACAGTGATGGCACGCCCCCATTCCATGCGGAACCGGACGACCATCTAGTTGCAGGGAGACGTGCGTTGCGGGTTTGAGAACCTGCTTGGAAATACGGAGTTGTCCGTATCCCTTGCGATCACAAGAGCCATCCCATAGCCAGCAACCGCTATTCGGCTCTGGCGACACATAATCCATAAACCTATCGGCCAAGGTTCGTTGGAAGCGCCGGTGTCTTAGGCCGAGATATTGAGCGTGCAACGAGGCCGCAGCGCGGCTCACGCCGATCTCGGCGGCAACCCGCTCCATCGACAGCCCAATGGCGCATGCCCGGCGTAAGGCGTTGTCTTCGGCTGCCGTCCAATGGTGATAATCAGCGCTCTCCGCACGCTGGTGACTGCGCGCAATCCTTCGCAGCGCCCCTGCGCATAAGGGACTGCAAGATCTGGGGGTCGGCTTCTTGTCCACTCTCGCCAGAAACGGCTTGGCACAGTGCTCGCAAGTCAGAGCGACCATTGGCCGCCGCCTAACCCCACGCTCGGGCACCAGCGAGGCCGTGACCACGCCGCTCACGGCCACAGCCCCGACGGCCAGGACCGCAGTAGCGGCGCCGTAGCGCGCTCGGAGCGGGCGACAGCAAGCTCGAACGCCAGCGTCCTCCGCGCCATCTCCAGTTCTGCCTCGATGTGCTGCGCCGCTGCCTCCGGGTGCGCAACAGCCTTGGACCGCGCCAGCTTCTGCTGCACCGCATCCTCGGTGCGCCCGAGCTTCGCGGCGATCTCCCGGCACGTCATGCCCTCGCTGGACCAGCGGATGGCGCTGCGCAGTTCCGACAGCGCCCAGAGAGGCCGCCAGCAACGGCCACGCATGTTGCGCCCGCTCATCGCCGCGCCCGCCAGTGCCAGCGCAGGCGTTCGGCGATCATGCGGCACATTTTTGCCAGTCTCTCGCGCCAGCGCATGGCTGCTCCAGTGGGAGCCTAGGCTGCTCCTCCCGGTGTCTCTTGGCGGCAGCAATGGAACGCAGAGCCGTCGCTTTGCGTTCAAGTTCCAGGGCAACTCCGTCGAGAAAATCCGCCGCGCGAAATGCCAGCAGCCGGCGGCGCTCAGCGCCTATACCAACCGGGCCGTCGCGGTAGAACAGCCGGTGCATCCACCGCCGGGAGGTGCCGATCATCTCGCCGATCTGGTCCAGCGCCGTGAGCGTGCCGCGCCCCGTCCAGTTGGACGCCATCACGCAATCGCGCACGTCGGCCAGCGCCACCTCGATGTTGCGTTCGGTCTCAGCTTGGTGGCGAGCACGCTTACCTTTCGTCACTGCGAGTCCCCCAATTATCGGTGCTGCGTCAGGAGGTGTAATAAGTGCGAAACAGTGTGCGGTTTGGTACATTCCTCCGTCTAGGTGAGGGTGTGCGAGGTCATGCGGCCTCGCACTCGATGGATCGCGTTGCGGCGCCACTATAGGAACGCGGTCGTTGAACAATCCCCAACAAGTCGTCGGCAGAAATGCCGAACACCGCACTGATCTGCGGCACT
>Ga0247676_1000069_pt1 | contig 31384 bp, 28 predicted proteins | sample CNK17_metaG_FD_182802 | JGI IMG/M metagenome (GOLD analysis project Ga0247676, IMG submission 182802) | Soil microbial communities from Purdue University Martell Research Forest, Indiana, United States - CNK17 | ecosystem: Environmental > Terrestrial > Soil > Temperate forest > Bulk soil...
AACCGCATAGACCGAGACCGACTTCACACCTGAGCCAAGCGTCATTCCGAGAGGCGCTCGATGCTCGTTTGGACGTTCATTCTTGAACGTACAGTCGTCGTGTACCTTGCTTCCACCTACCCCAAAACCGATCTTCAGAGCAGGGGGCGTGTCACGAGGACGTCATTCGCGCGCCTTCGAGCGCTCTCGGACCAGTGTCGGTAAATCGCGAATATCTCGTAAACGCCCCCCTCATCCGCCTTCGGCACCTTCTCCCCCCACAAGAAACCGTGGGGGGAGAAGGACTCTCGACGAAGGGAGTGGCAAGGCTCTCGAGGGAACAATTCAAGTGAGCGTGTGAGAAATGCGGGCTAAAGGGCTCACGCGGAGGCGCGGAGTGCGCGGAGAAAGAAGTTCCTCGTCATCTCCTCCGCGTCTCCGCGTGAGATCAAGTCCTTACTTCGCCTCCGCCGCGGCGGTATTGATCGAGTCCCAGACCTCCGTTTTCTCGGCCGTGTCGTGCGCCGCGGCCATGGCCTTGTCGAAGTACTCCTTCGCCTTTGTCTGATCGCCCTTGGCCACATACACCTCGCCGAGGCCGGTGTAGACGCGCCAAAGCTCCCGGCTGGAGGGGTGTGCGGCGGCGTAGTTGTTCAGGTAGGCGATCGACTCGTCGTAGTTTTTCTTGTTCAACGGGACGCCGTATCCGGACGTGATCGTCTCCGCCTCGGTGGCGATCGACGCGGCGCGATCGCGCAGCTCCGCCGCCCCTTTGGCATCCCCCTTCTTCTCCAGCACCGCCGCCTTCGTGCGCAGCCCGCCGTACGTCGTTCCGAGCGTGAGGGAATGATCGGCGTACGCCAACGCGGTGTCGGGATCGCCGTTCCGCAGCTCCCAGCGCGCCGCGGCCGCCCACGCACTCGGATCCCAATGCTTTCCGCCGCGTAGCGTGTCGCTGATCGAGGCCCGGATGGTGGCCTTGAGATCGACCTCGATCTTCATCGGAACGCGCAGCTTCTCCCACCGCAGCGAGGCGATGGCGGAGCTGTTGGTCATGTCGTCGAACGTATAGACGAGCCGATCCACGGAGTCGGCCGACGCCTGCGGTGTCACGGTCACGCGCAGGACATCCTCGGATGGGTCGTAGTTGTAGACACCCCAGTCGCCTGTGAACCTGCTGAAGATCATCGTCCACTGCGACGCCGCCGGAATTGCATACAGCGCGTACTTTCCGGCGGGCAGCATCTTCCCTTCGATCGTTACAGGGGTGGAGAACGAGATGGTCGTGTTCTCATTCGCGCCTGTGCGCCACGGTGAGTCGTACGGCACGAGGCCGTTCCAGATCTTTCGCTTGTTCACCGCGGGGCGGTGATAGGTGATGGTGACGTCGGTGACACCGATCGTCTGACCGACGGTGGCGGCGGGACTCGGATCCGGCAGTCTGATCACCGACTGCCCGGCAGCGTTCAGCGCGGCAAGAAAGAGGGCGGTTCCGATGGCGATGTTCTTCATGCCCGCCATCTTAGAGCGAGCGCGGAAGCCCTTTTTGTATCGATCGTGTAACGTGCAGCGAACCGGTCCGGTCGTCGCGGTCATCTCCTCCGCGTCTCCGCGCCTCCGCGTGCCGCCGCCCCCGCCTCCCGGGCCGCATCGCGGGGTGATCCGCCCCATTGACGGCTCCAGGCACGGCGCAGTTGCACGTCGGAGCCGAAGCCGGCCACCGCGGCGGCGCGCGTGACGGTGGCGCCGTATTCCAGCGATTGCCGGGCGCGCTCCAGGCGGATCAGCCTCAGGTAGTTCAATGGGGAGATGCCGGCGTTGTCGATGAACAGCCGCAACAGATGACGCTCGGCGGCGTGGCCGACGTCGGCCAGCGAGGCCATGTCCCAGTCGCGCTGCGGCTCGGAGACGATGGCGTCCTGTACCCGGTGCACGGTCGGGTGGAGGTGGCGGCGGTGCATGTGGAATGGCGAGAGCTCGGTGTCGCGCGGGGAGCGCCGCAGGTACACCACCATGTCCTCCGCGACGATGGCCGCCAGCGCCTCACCACACTCCTCGGCGATGAGGTGCAGCGCCACATCGATCCCCGCCGTGATCCCCGCGCTCGACGCGATCGGACCGTCCACCACGAAGACGCGATTGTCGATGACTTCCGCCCGCGGCGCCAGGGAGCGAAGCATCTGCAACAGCTCGTGGTGCGTCGTGCAACTGCGCGTGCCGAGCAATCCAGCGCGCGCGGCGAGCAGGGTTCCCGAGCAGATCGTCACCAGACGCTGCGCCGTGTCCGGGTCACGCAGCGCGTCATGCAGACGATCGTGCAACCATTGCGCGGTGACCGCGATCTCCGGCGTGACCTGCTTCACGTGCACCGTCGGTTGACCGACCACCACCACCCAGGTCGGCGTGCTGAGCTCGTCCGGCAACGGAACAAGGTCGCCCAGCGCCAGACCGACCGATGTCGGCAGGGTTGCCGCCGGTCCTGCGAAGCCGAGACGAAAGCGTGGCGGCAGTCCGCGCGCTTCGCGGTGCTGGTTGGCGAGACGAAAGGCCTCTGCCGGGCCGGCGATGTCGAGCAGCAGCGAATGCGGCACGATGACGAAGAGGACGTCGATGAGCTGGGCGCGGGTGTTCATGGGCGGAGACGCCAGTGAATATAGCGGATTGGAGGGCCGCAACGTCCAAAGGCGAGCGCGTCGTCAACTCAGTTTCTGGATGCGGATCAGGTTGCCCGCGGGATCGCGGACTGCGCAGTCGCGAACGCCGTACGGCTGATCGGTCGGCTCCTGGACGACCTCGGCGTCACTGGCTTGCAGCCGCTCAAATGTACCCTCGAGGTCCTTGGTCGCCAGGAGGATGACGGCAAAGGTCCCTTTGGCCATCATCTCGGCGATGACACGGCGCTCGTCGTCTGTGATGCCGGGGGTGGCGAACGGCGGATACAGGACGATGGACGTGCCGGGCTGGCCGGCGGGGCCGACCGTGATCCAGCGCATCCCGCCGTATCCGACATCGGCGCGGATCTCGAAGCCGAGGGTGTCGCGGTAGAAGGCGAGGGAGACGTCGGGGTCGTTGTGTGGGAGGAAGCTTGCGTGAATGTTGATGTTCATGCCGATCAATCTAGGTGCGGCTCGGGAGCCTGCGCTTCTCGATTCCTGATCGGTCTGGTCACCTGTTTCGCCACGCAGGACGGCATCCCCGCCGTCGCCTGTGCCGCCTCACGCCGATAGATGCTGGGAGGTACGCCGACCAACTCGGTGAAGCGGGTGCTGAAGGTGCCCAGCGACGAGCAGCCGACCTCGAAGCACACCTCGGTTACGCTGAGATCGCCGCGACGCAGCAGCGCCATCGCGCGCTCGATGCGCCGCGTCATCAGATAGGCGTACGGTGACTCGCCGTAGGCCAGCCGGAATTGACGGCTGAGGTGTCCGGCTGACATGTTCACGCCGCGGGCGAGCGCCTCTACGTCCAGCGGCTGCGCGTACTCCCGGTCGATCCGGTCGCGGACGCGTCGCAGCCGCGCGAGATCCCGCAGGTGTTGCTCTAGGGCGGCTCTGGTGGTCACCAGCGCGATCGTCCCACATTTAGAAACTAGAAACCAGAAACTAGAAACCAGAAACTAGAAACCAGAACAGGCCGAGCCGGGCGCCATTCTGGTTTCTGGTTTCTAGTTTCTGGTTTTAGTTTGTCCGAAAGTGATTGAAAGTTGTCGCCTTGCGCCGCGACACGACATCGGGCCGCCGGTACCTTAGCCCCATGGACTTCGACGCATTTCAAAACGAGCTTCCTCGTAGCCGGCCCGATGGCCACCTTCTCCCACTGGCGTTGCCGATCCTCCTCGCAGCCGCACTCTCGTGGTGGCTTGTGTCTTCATCCACCGCACGAGCGGCGGACGGCCGGAAACCGCTCGAGAGCACGGTGGATGCGAGCATCACCCCCGGCGACGACTTCTTCGCCTACGCCAACGGCGCGTGGCTCAAGGCCACCGCCATCCCGGCGGGCAGCCCGCGATGGGGAGCCCGAGACGAGCTAGAAGCCCAGGCCCGACAGCGCATCGCCGCACTGCTCGATACCGCCGGCGCGGTGCGAGCCTCCGCGGCCGCGCGCAAGGTCGCCGACTTCCGCGCAGCCTATGTGAATGAAGCCGCCATCGAGTCCAGGGGCCTCGCGTCACTCAAACCGATGCTTGATGGCATCGAGAAGGTTTCGGACAAATTGGATCTCACCCGCCTGCTGGGCCGCGACATGCGCGCCGACGTCGACCTGATGGGATTCGGCATCTACAACTCAGCCAGCGTGCTGGGCCTCTCCGTCGAGCAGAGCATCCACGGTGAGAAGACCAATGTCGCCTTCCTGGTGCAGGGAGGGCTGGGCCTGCCGGACCGCGACGACTATCTCAGCGCAGCCCCGGAGAAGGACGCGCTCCGCGCACGCTATCGCGCATACATCGCCAGGATGCTCACGCTCGCCGGCTTCGACCGCGCCGGCGAACGCGCCCCCTCGGTGCTGGCGCTGGAGACGGCGATCGCGCAAACCCACGCCACGCCCGAGGCCTCGGGAGCCGACCATAACGCCGATAACGTCTGGACACGGGCCGACTTCGTTCAGCGCGCCCCCGGAATGGACTGGCCCGTCTTCTTCGACGCGGCGGGCCTGGCAAAACAGGGAGAGCTCGTGGCTTGGCAGCCGACTGCCGTGACCGGGTTGGCGGCGCTGGTCGCCTCGCAGCCGCTGGATGCATGGAAGGATTACCTGCGCTTCCACGCCATCCACGATTACGCCGACGTACTGCCGCGCGCCTTCGCCGCCGAGGCGCTGGCGATGAAGGGACCACAACCCTCCCGTGACGAACGCGCGCTCGCCGCTACGCAATCGGCCATGGGCGACGCCCTCGGCAGGATGTACGCCGAGCGCTATTTCCCCGCCGCGCAGAAGGCGCGCCTGGAGCGAATCTCCGACAACGTCCGCGCCGCGCTCATCAAACGGGTCGAGGCGGCGACGTGGATGTCTCCGGCCACGAAGGCCAGCGCGTTGGAGAAGCTGCGGACGCTGTACGTGGGGCTCGGCTACCCCGATCAATGGCAGGATGATTCGTCATTGACTGTCGACGCGGCCGACCCGCTGGGCAACCTCCAGCGTGTCTCGGAGCGCAACTACCGCAACGCCATCGCCCGTCTTGGACAGCCGGTGAACCTGAAGTACTGGTACATCGCGCCGCAGAGAGTCGGCGCCGTGCTCGTCTTCCAGCAGAACGCCTACGTCATGGCGGCTGCATTGCTGGAGCCTCCCAAGTACGATCACACGTCATCCGACGCCGCGGCCTACGGTTCCGTCGGCGCGCTCATCGGACACGATCTCACGCACTACATCGACACGCTCGGCGCCGACTACGACACCGAGCACCGGCTGCGCCACTGGTGGACCGCCGAGGATGCCCAGCGGTTTCAGGCGCTGACGCAGAAGCTCGTCGATCAGTTCTCCGCGTACCAGCCGCTCCCCGGTCTCTCGATCAACGGCAAGCTGACGCTCACCGAAAACATCGCCGATCTCGGCGGACTCGCCGCCGCCTTCGACGCCTACCGCAAGACGCTCGGCAGCCGGGTGACCGATAAGGACTACGTGCGCGCGCAGGACCGGGAGTTCTTCATCGCCTACGCGCAGACCCAGCGGCGGAAGATCAGCGAGGCCGCCAACCGAAAGCAGATAACCACCAGCGACCACGCGCCGGAAGACTACCGCGCCGACACGGTTCGCAATCTCGATGCGTGGTACGACGCCTTCGACGTCCGTCCCGGCCAGCGGCTCTACCTGGAGCCCTCGGCGCGCGTGCGGGTCTGGTAGGCGTCAAGTCTTGGAGTGATGATGAGAGTAACTGTCTGTGAACTTCCTCATGAACCCGAAGCGCTGGCCGCCGCCTGGGCCGCGCTGTGCGAACACACGGTGCAACATTCGTCCGAGCTGGTGTTGCTGCCGGAGCTGGCGATGGTCGATCCTCTCTGGGAGGACCAGCTCTTCGACGCCTCCCGCTGGGCAGCCGCGCAGGCACTCAGCGAGGTCTGGCGCCATCGCCTCCCCGAGTTGGGCGTCGCGCACGTCGTGGGGACCCTTCCTGCAACCATCGACGGCCGCCCTTTCAACCAGGGGTTCCTCTGGTCAGCCTCCGGCAAACCGGTGCCGTTGCGCAGCAAGTTCTACCTGCCGGATGAACCGGGCACCTGGGAAGCACGCTGGTTCGACCGAGGCGATCCCGACTTCACCGAATACCACGCCGGCGACTTGACGTTCGCCCTCAACATCTGCACCGAGCTGTGGGCCGTGGAGACTTACGCCCGCTACGCCGCGAATGGAGTGCAGGCCGTCCTCTCCCCGCGCGCGACGGCGGCCGCCACGACGGCCAAGTGGCTCTCGGCCGGCGTGGTGGCGGCGGTTCGCTCGGGTGCCTTCAGCCTTTCCTCCAACCGCGTGGAACCGACCGGTGCCTGCGGCGGCGTCGGCTGGATCATCGACCCGTACGGCCACATCCTGGCCCTGACCACCCCCGACGCCCCATTCGTCACGCTCAACATCGACCTCTCCGCGTCGGCGGCAGCGCGGGAGGACTATCCGTGCTACGTGTTGAGCGGAGGAGGGCGGTGATTGCGAGTCGAGAGGAGACCGGGCCAGCCGGCGAGACGCCAGCGCTCCGACCGTAAAGCCGCTTTTCTCCTCTTCTCCTCCGCGTCTCCGCGTCTCCGCGTGAGCCCGGGTCAACCGCTCGTCGAGGATGTGCATCGCGAACGCGTGTTCGCGAAGTTCCCGTGACTACCGCATCGTCACCACCCGCCCTCGCGGATCCTGAATCGGCCGCGCGTTGTCGCCGAACTTCTCTCGCAGCCTCCGGATCTGCTCCGCCGTGGCGAAGATCGGCGTCTTGAGAACGAACCAGGTGACGTTCTGGTCGCACCCGGGAGTGGTCAGAGATCCCTCGTATGAGAAGTAATTGCGGCGGTTGGCCGGCAGCAGCCCGGCGGCGTTGATGGGGCGGTCGGTCCTTTCGTCCGTGGTGCACGCCCGCGGGATGGAATCGAGGAGCATCTGGATCTGCGGATTCGGCGTCATCGTGGTGGCGACCATTACCGCCAACACGGCGTTCACGTTGCCGCGCGCGTTCACGAAATGGATCTCCGCCGCGTAATGGCTGCCCGCAACCGTATGCTCGCTCGGCGTGTGGATGTGGAAGCGGACGAAGTTGTATGGGTTGCCACCGACCGTGATCTTGTTCGCCGAATTCGCGTTGTAGACATCGAGATCGTGGCCCTTGTGCTCGAACCTCATCGCCGGGCCGCCCGCCACAAGCATCGGGCCGTACGTGACGGTCATCACCGGCGCGGGAAAGATGGAGTCGCGCAGGTCGATCGGGGACTGTTTGACGCCGTTCGAACAGCCCTCCCACTGGCTCTTCAGCGATCCCCAGTAGAACGGACCATTGCTCGCGGAATTGTCGTACCCGAAGTGCGGCGGTGGTCCGCACGGCTCGCCGGCCATGGCCACCAGAGACACGATGACAAGAAGGGTGAGCGCGAATGATTTCCACATGGTTGGTAAGTATGTCACTCCGCTACAATCGCCGTCATCACTAATGAAGGCTCGAAGCTGGTGGCTGAGCCTTGGGCAACCAACGCTGCCGGCCGTGCCGGCTAGAACCCAGCCGGATGCTCCTGGACGACGCCAAATGCCTGTTCGAGGGCTACTCCCACCTGGCCGATGAGGCCATCCTCGAAGAGGCGGCCGAGGAGCGTGATTCCGTGGGGCACGCGGCGCGGCGGGGTGAACCGGGGGAGGGGATGGGCCGGGTCGGGAGCCCAGTCGCTTCGCGCCTCCGAAACCTCGATGAAGCCGGCGCGCATGGTGAGCGACGGATGGCCGGTGAAGTTCGTGATGGTCAACTGCTCGTCGCGTAACGACGGTACCAGCAGGATGTCCACTTCCTTGAAGAGACGCGCCATTTCCAGCGCCACCTTGCGCCGCAACCGGTCGGCCTGGACGAAGTCGACGGCGGAGAGGAAACGCGCCTGCCGGAACAGGTTCGGCCAGGCGTCCTTCACCTGCGCCTTGAGCGAGGCGAGTTGGCCGGTGAGCGTCAACTCCTCAAAGGACGCCGCCCCCTCCGCGAACAGCACAGGCATCAGGGAGTTGTACGGCCAATCAGGCAGCGTCACCTCTCGGAGCTCCAGCTTCAGCTTCTTCATCGTTTCCATGGCCGCGCGGTCGACGTCCGTGGCAGGGCTCTCTTTCATCCATTGCGCGATGTAGCCGACCTTGAGACCTGCGATGGGCGCCGAGGCGTCGAAATCGAGATGGCTGGGCAGGCTCGAAGGATCGCCGGCGTCGGGACCGGTGATGGCTTGGAGGACCAGCATGGCGTCCTCCACGCTCCGAGTCATCGGGCCGAGCTTGTCGAGGGACCAGCAGAGCGTCATGGCACCCGTGCGTGCCACGCGGCCGAAGGTCGGACGCAGACCGGTGACACCACAGCGCATTGCCGGGCTGACGATGCTTCCGCCGGTCTCGCTGCCGACCGAAAAGCCGACCAGTGCCGCCGCCGTGGCCGCGCCGGGGCCCGCGCTCGATCCGGAGGCCCCCTCCTCGAGCAGCCACGGGTTCATGGTCTGGCCGCCGAACCAGATATCGTTGAGCGCCAGCGCGCCGAGGGAGAGCTTCGCGATCAGCACGGCACCGGCGTCATTCAGCCTGCGCACGACCGCGGAATCCGCCGTCGGGATGCGGTTGCGAAAGGGCTCCGCGCCGTAGGTCGTCGGGATGCCGTTCGTGTCCATCAAATCCTTCACTCCATACGGGACGCCATGGAGTGCTCCTCGGTATTTCCCGGCGGCGATCTCGGCGTCCGCCTGTTTCGCGCGCGCCAGGGCGTGCTCTCTGGTCACGGTGATGATCGCTCTGATCTTCCTGTCGAGCCGGTCAATCCTACTGAGATAGATGTTCGTGAGCCGCTCGGAGGTGAGCTGCCGCGACTCGATCCATCGGGACAACTGCGTCACCGGGGCGAAGGCGATGGCATCGTCCGCGGACGGCAACGGCGTGCCGTCGCCGGCTGACCTGACGAAGCGGTCACGCGACGGCGGCATAGGGATGCCGGGAAGGAGAGGATTCCAGAGAGTGGCCGGGGCGTCGGCCGGTGCAATGGCCACGTTCCGCGGCCCGGTGCGGCGCTCCAGGTAGGGGGCCATCGACTCGCGCCACGAACCGGCCGCCTGTTGCCGCTCCGCCGGCGACATCGTCACCTGCACCAGCTTCTCCGCCTCCGCGAAAGTGCCCGCCGTCACGGCCGGACCCGCTCCGACTCCCGTCCCGAACGTAGGCGGCGCGCCGGGTGTCGTGACCGGAGGCGCCTGGGGATCGGCGGACAGCGCCTCGCCGCGGGCGACCGCTGCCACCACGAGCGCGCTGAGAGGAGCGCGAATGAGGAACTGCCGACGTGTATTCATTGGATGTGCTCCTCCGAAGTTACGCGGGAGATCGTATCGCGGCCGGAGGGTGGCCTGCGCTTGCGCCCGGAGCGCTGGCGTCTCGCCCCCGCGGTTTACCAGCGAAGTTGGGAGTCTCGCCGGGTTGGTGGATTGAAGCCGTTGGCCAGTCAGCGAGATCCTCGGGAGATCACCGCGGGGAGGCCGTCCGCGCCAGCGAAGCTGGCCTAAGATCGTAGCCCCCGGCTTCGAGCCGGGGGAAAACGCGCATCCCCCAAGTTGTCAGCCCGCTTAAGCGGGCGACAGAAGAGCGGTGACCGATTGCCGCTCGGTCCTACTCCTGTCATCCTCAAGGCATGAAGGCAGCCGTCTCCATCCCCGATCCCGTCTTCAAAGCGGCCGACGAGCTCGCGCAGCGCATGGGCGTCTCGCGAAGTCACCTCTACAGCGTTGCCATCCAGCGCTTCGTACAGGATCACGACGACGAGGCGATCACCGACAGACTGAACGAAGTCTATGACCACGAGTCACGTTCTCGTCGATCGTTGACGTACGTACCACATGAGGCGTACGCTTTAGTCCATGGGAAAGCGTCTTACCGCCTCGCACCTTCGCCAGAACATTTACCGCATTCTCGATGAAGTGATCGAAACCGGTCAGCCTGTCGAGATTGAGCGGAAGGGAAGTTTGGTGCTCATCGAGACGAAGGGGCAGGACAAGAGCATCTTCGAGATTTTGACACCGCATCCCGGCTCGATCGTCGGCGCCGCTGACGATCTCGTTCATATCGACTGGTCGCAGGAGTGGAAGCCTGATCTACCTTGACACGCATGTCGTCGCGTTCCTTTACGAAGACGCCGGCGCTTCATTGCCTCCGCTCTCGAGGTCGCTGATCGCCGAGAATGAGCTGCTGTTGTCGCCGATGGTCATGCTCGAGCTGCAATACCTGTTCGAGATCAGGCGCCTTACAGTCCCTTCTGGAACGATCATTGACACAATCCGACGTGCAGCACGTCTTCGCATCTGCGACCTTCCGTTCGCGGACGTGGCTCGCGCGGCATTACGAGAGACGTGGACTCGCGACCCGTTCGACAGGATCATCGTCGCTCACGCGCGACTCCGCGAATTGGCGCTCATCACCAAAGATCGAGTGATTCGGGAGCAATACGAAGGTGCGATCTGGGCTCGGCCTCGATCACGGCGAGGCGTGTGACCATCTCCCGAGGTTCACATCGTTGCGCTCATAGGCTCGCGCTCGCGTCGCTCGAGATCCACCGTGCGCAGACGCCGCAGATCTCCTCGGAGTGCCGATTTCATGTCAAAGATGGTTTGCGACCCGGAGACGACGATCCGCATATGACGCAGATGTACGCAGATAAACCCGCGACTCCGAAGCAACGAATAACCCTTCGCAGATTCGGGCCACTCCCAGGCCGTCCCTGCAAGCCACTGAATCGTCGTGACTTAGGTGGGATAGAAAAACGAAGGTTTGACCCCACGCGTTGGCCCCTCGGGGTGCGGACGTGCAGGTTCACGGCGCGGCTGCCGCGCTACCTCGTCGCGGCGCTCAAGTGTCTAGCGGAGGAGAACGGCGAGAGCGCCGGCGCGCTGCTGACGCGCGAGCTGCACGGGCTGGCCTACGCGCACCGCGAGCGCCTCGGCGCGTCGATCGCGGGGTTCGCCGAGGCCGTGAACTGGCCGTGTCCGGAAGAGACGCCGCAGGGGTAGCCGGGCCGGGACGCACTTCCCCGAACGGCCAACAGGCTGCGGCATCACGCCAGCGATGAGATGATCTTGAACGGCCAAAAGTGGTAAGTCGGCGGATTCCCGGAGTCCATGAATACACTCCCGGAGTCCATGAATACACTCCCAGAGTCCATGAATACACTCCCAGAGTGTATGAATACACTCCCAGAGTCTATGAATACACTCCCAGAGTCTATGAATACACTCCCAGAGTCTATGAATACACTCCCGGAGTCTATGAATACACTCCCGGAGTCTATTAATACACTCCCGGAGTCTATGAATACACTCCCAGAGTCTATGAATACACTCCCGGAGTCTATGAATACACTCCCGGAGTCTATGAATACACTCCCGGAGTCCGTGAATACACTCCGGGTCGTCACCGCGCATTTTCCGGAACTGGTGGCTCACCAGCTTGGACGAGTGCCTTCCGCCTCGAGACCCGACTTCGCCCTCGGTGTCCGCCGACCTATCCAGGTCTCTCCGAATCCTTCCAGCAGAGCGACTGGAAGGGTCTTCGTCTCCTCTGCACGGCGAGATCTCGCACAGACAAGAGTGTCTGTGCCATGCCACATCGCCTTCGTTCTCGGGTTCAACGCGCGGGGTTCGCTGGGCAGCGAATGAAAGTTGTCGGTTGTCAGCGAGGCAGGTCGAAAATCGACATCGCCCCTACAGGATCTCCTGCACCCTCTCCGGGGGCCGTCCCACCACGGCCCGGCCGCCGCGGACGACGATGGGGCGCTCGATGAGGATCGGATGCTCGGCCATGGCGCGCAGCACCTCGTCGTCGGGTGTGGCGTCGCCGAGGGCGAGTGACTTGAACTGCGGCTCGCCGCGCCGCACGATGTCGATCGGGCGAACACCGAGCAGCTTGACGATCCGGCGTAGTTCATCGACGGACAGTGGATCGCGCAGATACTCGCGGACCGGCAGCTCGACGCCGGCCTCGCGGACGAGCGCCAACGCAGCGCGGCTCTTGCTGCAGCGCGGGTTGTGGAGGAAGAGGTCAGTCATGGCGGGGGAAGGATATACGCGGGCCGAGGGATCTCGCGGAGCCGGGAGCCCGACTCACGCGGAGGCGCGGAGGGCGCGGAGAAAGACGTTTCTCATCATCTCCTCCGCGTCTCCGCGTCTCCGCGTGGAAACGTACTGCGTTTACAATCCCACCATGCCGATCGGAATCAGGACGGAAGGGTTGCGGAAGGTCTATCCCGGCGCGCAGCAGAAAGGCGACGTCGTGGCCCTCGACGGACTGACCCTCGAGGTCCAGCCGGGCGAGATCTTCGGTCTCCTCGGGCCGAACGGCGCGGGGAAGTCCACAACCGTCGGCATCGTCACCACCCGCGTCCAGCCCACAGCGGGGCGCGCCTGGGTGGGGGAGCTCGACGTCTGGAAGAACAGCAAGGCCGTCAAGCGGCTGATCGGCGTCGTGCCGCAGCGTCCCAATCTCGACTTCGCCCTCACCGCGCGGGAGATCCTCACCTTTCACGGCGCCTACTTCGGCCTCTCCTCGGAGGAACGGCGGAAACGGGCCGACGCGCTACTCGAACAGTTCAAGCTCACCGACCGCGCCAATCAGAAGCCGCTCGGATTTTCAGGCGGGATGATGCAACGCCTCTCCATCGCCCGGGCCATGATGCACGACCCCGACGTCCTCTTTCTCGACGAGCCAAGCGCGGGACTCGATCCCCAGACGCGCCTCCTCCTCAGCGAGATGATCCGAGGGTATAACGCCCGCGGCAAGACCATCCTGCTGACCACGCACAACATGGAGGAGGCCGACAGCCTCTGCCAGCGCGTGGCCATCGTCGATCACGGCAAGATCATCGCTCTCGGTACGCCCGAGGAGCTGAAGCGGTCCATTCCCGGCGGCTACCTGGTGCGCCTGCAGGTCAGCAGCAAGCCGGCCGGCCTCGTCGACGCCGTGCGTCGTCTGCAGGGAGTGTCCGAGGTTCGCGAGTCGGGCGAAGGGCAGCTCGACGTCTATGCCGACCACGGCGGCTCGCTCGTCCCGGACGTCGTCGCCGCCGCCGCGGCCTCGGGGGCCGCCATCCACGACCTGCACATTTCCGAGCCCAGCCTCGAGAACCTTTTTCTGCACCACACCGGACGGAGTCTGCGGGAATGAACGTGACCACCTTTCTGGCCATGCTGGCGCGCGACGCGCACGTGGCCCGGCGCCACTCCGTGCAACTGGCCTTTCAGACCCTGCTGCAGCCGATGATGTTCGTCTTCATCTTCGGCAGGGTGATGACCTCCAGCGGCTTGATGTCGGCGGAGTACAAGCCCTTGCTCCTTCCCGGCATCATCGCCCTGAGCATGATCATGACCGGCACCTGGGCGGTGACGATGCCGCTCATCGCCGAGCTGCAGTTCACCAAGGAGATCGAGGACCGGCTGCTGGCCCCGATGGATCTGGAATGGCTGGCCGTGGAGAAGGTCGTCGCGGGAATGATCCAGGCCCTCGTCTCCGGCCTGGTGGTGATTCCACTGGGCTGGCTGGTGATGGGGGGCGTCAGTATGAAGGGCGCCAACATTGGACTCTTCATCCTCACGGCCCTGCTCGCGGCCGCTCTCTCCGCGAGCCTCGGCCTGGTCCTCGGCTGCTCGGTCGGCCAGCAGCACGTAGGGCTGATGTTCAGCATGGTCATGGCCCCGATGATCTTCTTCGGCTGCGCGTATTACCCATGGAGTGCCCTGGCCAAGTTCCCCATCCTCAAGCGCCTCGTGCTCATCAATCCGCTGGTCTACGCCAGCGAGGGCTTCCGCAGCGCCCTCGTGCCCGAGGCGCCGCATCTTCCGCAGGTGATCATTCTGGCGGCGTTGTTTGCCTTCGACGCGGCTCTCCTTCTCTTCGGCCTTCGCCAGTTCCGGAGGAAGGCGCTGAGTTGAGTCGCCGATGAAGCACATCATCCTCGGCGCTGGCGGCGCCATCGCCAATGTCCTCTCACGCGAACTGATTGCACACGGCGAGTCCGTTCGGCTCGTGTCGCGAAGCGGACGGGAAGTCGCAGGTGCCGAGTCCGTCCACGCCGACCTTCTCGATCCGGTAAGCGTGCTGCACGCGGTCGATGAAGGATCGACCGTCTATCTCCTGGCCGGTCTTCCCTATCGAGCGGCAATCTGGCGGGCGCAGTGGCCGCGGATCATGCGCAACACGATCGACGCCGTGGCGTCCCGAGGGGCGCGACTGATCTTTTTCGACAACGTCTACATGTATGGCCGCGTCGACGGTGTCATGACCGAGGAGACTCCGATCCAACCGGCGAGCAGGAAAGGGGAGGTGCGCGCGCGCATCGCCTCGGACCTTCTCGACGCGGCGCGAAGTGGAAGGATCAAGGCATCGATTGCGCGCTCGGCAGACTTTTACGGAATCGACGCCAGGACGAGCGTGCCCAATCTGCTCGTCTTTCAGCCGCTGTCGCAGGGAAAGAAGGCGCAGTGGCTGGCGAACGCGGATGTGCCGCACAGCTTCACCTACATCCCGGACGCCGCCCGCGCGCTGCCGCTGCTGGCCGGAGCGGATGATTCGTGGGGAGACGTGTGGCATCTGCCGACCGCGGCGCCGCCGTGGAGCGGGCGCGAATTCGTTGCCGCCGCCGCACGCGCGTTCAACGTCGCGCCGCGTCTGATGGTGCTTTGGCCATGGATGCTCCGTCTGGCCGGGATCGTCAACGGCGACATCCGTGAATCGGTGGAGATGCTCTATCAGAGTGCGCTGCCCTACCGGTTCGACTCGTCGAAGTTCGAGCGGCGGTTCGGAGTGCAGCCGACGCCGTACGCCACGGGAATCGCGGAGACCGCGCGGGTCTACAAGTAGGGAGTTGGAATGACGGTACCGGTCACGATCACGGACGAACGGCAGGGGTTCTTCGTCCCCAAATGGGGCACGTTCGTGATCTTTCGCACCGACGACAGCTCCGTGCACGGCTTTTCCACTCCCGTCGCCGCCGGCCATTGGCGCCGTTCGCTCGCCCTCTACTATTACAGCAGTCACGACACGGTCCGCTTCAGCGGCGATCCCTACATCTACTGGCAGCAGCACGGAAAGCACACCGGGATGAACAAGCTGCGTGTTCGCTGCTATCAAATCCTGACGCGTGCGGCGCACCGGCTCTCCACCCTCGCGCATCATGCCAATCCAAACAAGGAGCCTCGGCGCAGACCGTAGTGGTTCGTGGTTGGCGGACGGGCGGACGTCCCCGCCAAGCGTCACCGTTTTGCGCCTGATCGCGCGGCCACCCCCATGCTAGCCTGCGTGGCGATGGGCGAGCTCGACTCTCCGGATACGCCATCGCTGCTGTTGACGATCGGCCGGCTCCTCTTCGCCCTCTCCGTCGTCGCCTCCGGGATCTATCAACTGGTGACGGGCCGCTGGGTGAACCTCGTGCCCGTGAATCCCGCCAGGCTGCCACCTGTGTGGCTGCTCTACCTGTTCGGCGTGGTCTTCATTCTCATCGGTATTGGCTTGCTCGTACGGAGAACGGTTTCGGCGGCCGCGGTGGCGCTCGGGGTGCTCCTGCTGGTGTTGTTCTTCGGGTTCGGCCTGCGGGTTGCGCTGGCGCATGCCTCGACGGGATACGTGTGGGTCGATCCTTTGATGGAGCTGGCGATCCTCGGCGGTGTGGGCTTGGCCGCGACCCGAGGCGACGGCAGTTCTCTCGACCGCGTTTTTGCAAAGCTGGCGCGCTTCGCGCCGCTGGCGCTTGCCGCCTTCCTGGTCTACTGCGGCCTGTCCCACTTCCCGTACGCCAAGTACGTGGCCAGCCTCATCCCGCCGTGGATTCCGGGACACATGTTCTGGACCTACTTTGCCGCCATCGCACTGATCGCAGGCGGGGTGGGCCTCCTCATACCGAAGACGGCCCGCCTTGCGGCGACGCTGTCGGGAATCATGCTTTTCAGTTGGGTCTTCCTCGTGCACATCCCGCTGGCCATCAGCACGCACACAGTCAGCGAGGTCTCACGCGGGTTTCAGGCGCTCCAGGACAGTGCCGTCGCGTTCATGCTGGCCGGTACGGTCGGCATCCAGAAGAGGAGGGATCAATGAAGCGGAAGGCCTGGACGATTGCGCTTACGAGCTTTGCACTCGTTATCGTGCTGGCAGCCGGGTGGCCGGCGCAGGCCCAGCACGCCCAAACACCGTATCCGAACATGGCGCCGCTCGATCAATACCTGATGGAGCGAAAGGCCGAGATCGCGCTGGCGCGGACTGCTGCTCCCGATTCCATCTCACGCGATGCCGAGGTCCTGGTGCTTGGACAACATGGCTACGAAACCGCGGTCAAAGGCAAAAACGGTTTCGTCTGCATGGTGGAACGGTCATGGGCTTCCCCGGTCGACGATGCCGATTTCTGGAACCCGAAGCTGCGGGCTCCGAACTGCTTCAACGCGGCGGCCGCGCCATCCTATCTCGCGCAAACGATCAGGAAAACCAGGGTGATCCTGGCGACACGATCCAAAGCGGCGATGATCAAGGACATCAAAGCCGCCCTCGACAGGAAGGAATTGCCGCCGCCGGGACCGGGCGCGATGTGCTACATGATGTCCAGGCAAGGGTACCTGAACAGCCATGACGGACACTGGCACCCTCACCTTATGTTCTTTTTTCCACCGACCGATCCTGCAACCTGGGGCGCCGGCCAGCCGGGTGCCCCGTTGATCGGCGTCAAGGACGACCTGGGCCGGATGACCGTGTTTCTCATTCCGGTTGGCAAGTGGTCGGACGGGACGGCCGCGTCGAAGGAATGAGGCTGTACCCCGTCGAGAGCCTTCTGCTCTGAAGATAGATAGGGTGGTTGGTGGAAATCAACTGCGCTTCGATGCGCTCGAAGGTCCTCCCTCTCTCATACTCGGCAGCGCCCTCCCATCGAGAGCCCTTCTGCTCTAAAGATAGATAGGGTCGTTGGTGGGAATCAACTGCACTTCGATGCGCTCGAAGGCCCACCCTCTCTCATACTCGGCAGCGCCCTCCCCTCGAGAGTCCTTCTCCCCCAGCGTTTTTCAGCTGGGGGAGAAGGTGCCGAAGGCGGATGAGGGGGCGTTGGTTCTTGCCGAGTAGTGGACTGTTTACAGGACCGGGCGTGGGAAACTCATGAAAACACTCAACTTCAGCGCGAGAACCGCCCCCTCATCCGCCTTCGGCACCTTCTCCCCCCGCAAGAAACCGCGTGGGGAGAAGGACTCTCGACTAAGGGAGTCGCAAGTGCGGTTCTAGCAGACTGTCAGAAACGCGGCCTAGGCGCGAGAGCCACATAAGCGGAGCCCCCTCTCGTAGACATCGCTCCGTTCCTCCGCGTACCAGAAGGCGGCATGATTCGAAATCTGCTGTTCACCGGAACGCTCCTGCTGGTCGCTCCGGCGTATGCCGGCCTTACGACAGGGGCCGAGCACGAGGTGACGTTGCGGACGGCCGATGCGGCTGCCTTTGAGCAGACCGATGCCCGAATCGACGGCAACCTGGCCATCTGGATTCAGCGCGATTATTACGGCGTCAGCGACCAAGTCTTCGGCGAATTCGTGACGGCTGAGGGTCAGCGCGCCGGTGAACCGTTCCTGATCGGTACGGCGCGGGCGGCTTCGGGTCCTCCGGCGGTTTCCTTTGGCGGAGGACGCTATCTCGTCGTGTTCGGCGATGGACGCGGCCGTTTCGTCTCCGAGGACGGCACGATGTCCGGCGAGACCGAGGTGGCGCGTGGCGGGCAGGAGTTACACGTCGCATTCAACGGGCAGGTGTTTCTGGTCACGTGGCTCGATCCGGACATGCGCGTTTATCGCGGCTCGATCGTCGGGAGCGGACTCCCGTTCGACATCATGCCTGCAGATCTGGGCTACGTGGCCGGCGTCGAGGCAAAGAATGTCATGGCCGGCGTGGTGGCACTGAACGGCGCGTTCTACGCCATCGCGTCGTTCGTCGACACCAATGGCAGCAAGTTGGGCGGGTACCCGTCAAGGGTGGCCGCGGTGCCGATCTCCGCGGGCGGAACGGCCGGGACACCGATCGAGATTGCTCCTGCCACCGCGGCGGTGCTCGACCTGCGGGCCTCATCCAGCAGGAACGACATTCGCGTCGCGTGGAAGACGTCGCCATTCGCGGGAGACATCCGCACCTCACTCGTTTTTGGAGGCGGGTTGGAGTCGTTCTCCGCCCCAAACCTCCGCATGCAGGCTCTCAGCGGCGATCTGCTGATCTACGGCGACCAGCAGAAGCACTTCGTGCGGCGTGCCGGCGGCGTGGAGCACGAGCTGGCCGCGCCCGCGGCGCAGGCGGTCGTGGATGATGCCTCGGGAGAGATCCTCATCTTCCGAGGCTTCCCTGTCATACCGGGAGGTCCAAACGGGAGCGATCTCTATGTCGGGAGAATCGACCGGGCGTTCACTCCGCTCGTCCTCTCACCGCGCCATCAGCAGAACCCCGATATGGCCGCGGCAGCAAACAATGTGCGGCTTGCGGCCTGGTCCGAGTACATCGGAAGAGATCGTCGCATGAGCATCGTCGCCGCACGCATCGATGCGGCCGGAGCGACGCTCGACGCTGACGGCATCGATCTGGGCGCATCGACCTACGATCCTACCTATCCCAAAGTGGCCTCGAACGGAACCGACTGGCTCGTGGCATGGATCGACGGTACGACCATTGACGCGCGGCGCGTGTCGCAAGGCGGTCAGTTGCTCGATAGCGGCCCGATTTTCGTCGGCGACTCGGCCTACTTTGAAGAGAATCTCTCCGTGGCATGGGATGGCAGCAACTACGTCATTGCCTATCTCAAGGGCTATTGGTTTCATGGAGTCCATGTGGCCGCAACCGCCGTCCGCGTCACCGCCGAGGGTCAAATGCTCGGGGCGATCGCGCTCACCGAGGTACGAGAGCTTGGCTCGATTTCCATCGGCGCCGGTGCCGGTGGGTCACTGGTCGTCTGGGGCGATGGCGGTGCCATTCTCAGCCGGACCGCAACGATCACACCGGTCGCACTTGCGACCTCCTACGAACCATCGATCGCCTGGAACGGCCGCGACTTCCTCGTGGCCGGCGTGGCCATCGACGACACACTTCGTTGTCAGCTCGTCAGTGACACGGGAGTCGTTCGTACGCCGCTCACGCCGTTTCCGAACGGAGCGTGGCCCGATGCCGAGCCGTTCGGCGATGGATTCCTGCTGTTCTGGTGGGACTATCAGAGCGGCAGCTTTTTCAGCCAGCTCGTGAACGGGCGTGGTGAGCTCGTCGATGGCCCGTTGGAGATCCCCGGCGTCTACACCTTCGGAGCGTCCGGAAACCTGCTCATCTACTCACGGAGGGTGGGCGGCATGATTCCGGCCCTGGAACGCGTGTTCGTGCGCTTCATCGAACCGTCGACGATGCCGCGGCGAAGGGCGGTGAGGTGACGAAGGCTTCCTCAGAACCAGCGGACCTTCTTTCCATTCTGGCGGAGCGCGCTTTGGGGATCATTCGGGTCACGCCGCCAGCCGGGGTGATGAAAGTGGATGACGAAATCGCCGTTGTAGGAAGCCACGCCATCGGCGAAGGTGACCTTGCCGATGGTCCGCCAGTCTTTAACCGTCTGCCTCACGAAGAGTCCTAAGTCCAATCGCTTGCCCGCGTCGGAGACGGCGATGTCGAAGCTGAGTGTGCGCCGCGGCTCGGGGTTTCCCCGATCGAAGATGTGGGCCAGGACTTCGTTCCGCACGTCGTCCTCTTCGATCAGCGGCTGGCCGGCGGAGGCTTTCAATCGCATGAATGCCGGCGCCTTCGTCGGTTCGCCCGGCGCGTTTCCCAGCTCGGCGATTGTGTAGACCTGACGCATGGATGGTTTGCTGTCGATGAGCGTGAAGACTAGCCCTTCCAGAAGCAGCACCGGCAGTTGCGTACCGCGATTCCAACCGGTTACAAGCGGCGCGTTGGTCAACTGCACCTCGGTGAGGTGCGCAGCGGTCGAACCTCCCAGATCATCCGCGAGGATGATGTTTGCCGGCCGCAGCATCTCCTCGTGGTTCTCGTCCATCGTGGGATAGAGCTTGAGAACGAGGCCGTAGGAGCGCCTCCTGCCGGCGAGCGTCAGGGTCACGGCCAGGCTGATGCGGGCGATCACCAACCCTCGGCTGCCCTTCCGGAAATAGCCGGAATAGGGATTGTCCTCGGTTATCTCCCAGGTGCCGGTTACACAGACGGCGTGGGGACGCACGAACCGGCGAAAGCCGCGGCCGTCCTCCCCCCAGCGCAGGTCCGCCAGAGAATCGAGCGTGCGGATCGCGGCGAGCTTGAACTGCGGCGGCGGCCCGCCAGGCAACGAGCCCGTGTAAACGTTCCGGTTCGTGACCCGGTACAACGGTAGCTCCGGTTCGCCGGCAGCGCCCCAGGCCTTCTGGTAGGGATTGGCAAAGATGGCCGCCTTCACGTCACGAAACCGGGAGCCGTGATACGCCTTGTCTTCCTCGGTGAGCTCCTGTTTTCCGAAGATTGCGTTTGGGTCGGGGATTTCGGGCATGGTCTCACCTCCTGGCAAGCGTTCCCATGGCTTCGCTTAAGTCTATACCTCCGCCTCGGGTTCTGACGTCAAGAAGCGACACGTCACGCCGTTCTGTCAGATAATCTCTTCATGGCACCTTCGACTCTCCGCCTCTCTCGCAGCACTCTCGTTCTGACGGCGGCTCTGCTCTCGACCGCCACGATCGGATCGGCCGCGGACGGGCCGGCCTCGGTGCGCGTCTCGGGTTACGACCTGCCGCCGCAATACGTGCTCGACGTCCTGCACGCGCCTGCGCCGCCGCGACCGATCCTGAGTCCGACGCGCGGGAGCGCGCTTCTCGTGTCATGGGTTCAATACCCGGCCATGACGCAGGTGGCGGAGCCATTTCTGAAACTGGCCGGAGTGCGCGTCGAGCCACGCACGCGCCGCAAGCACGACACGCCCGGCGGTTACGGAGTGGCGCCGTGCGCGCAGACGCTTTCCGTCGTCGACGTCGCAACCCGTCACGAGACGCCGATTGCACTGCCACCCGGCGGCTGCGCCGACGGTTTCACGTGGGCCGCCGACGGCGCGAGCTTCGCCTTCCGCAACACCTCTCGCGACGCCGTGGAGCTCTGGGCCGGCTCCCGTGACGGCACCACGCACCGCGTCGGCGAGGTGCGGCTCAACCCGATGCTCGGCAGCTCGCACCGGTGGGCGCCCGATAGCAAGACCCTGCTGGTCAAGCTTCTTCCCGACAACATCGGGGCACCGCCGGAGGCGGGGGCGGGAGCGGAGGGTCCGCGCATTCAGGAGTCGACTGGAGGCGGCGAGTTCAGTACCTATGAGGCGCGTGACACGCTTCGAAACCAGGCCGACGCGGCACTCTTCGAGTACTACGGCACGAGCCAGCTCGCGCTGGTCGACGCCGCCAGCGGCGCCGTCACACGCGTCGGTGCGCCCGCGGTCTTGAGCAACGTCGACCTCTCGCCCGACGGCGAGCACATCCTGGTGACCTCGATCCGCAAACCGTATTCCTATGCGGTGACCTACGGCCGCTTTGCGAATGACGTCGAAGTATGGGACCGCGCCGGCAAAGCGACGCCGCTGGCGAAGCTGCCCATCGCCGATCACGTGCCGATCCACGGCGTGCCGACCGGTCCACGCGACCACGCCTGGCGCCCCACCGAGCCCGCGACACTGGTATGGGCCGAGGCGCTCGATGGCGGAGACTGGAAGACGAGCGTGCCCGCGCGCGACAAAGTCCTCATGCAAAGCGCGCCGTTCACGGCCAACCCCGTCGAGATCGCGCGCACCGAGCAACGATACGAAGGGATCGAATGGAGCGAGCGGCGTGGCACCGGATTGCTCCAGGAGTACGATGACAACCGTCACTGGCGCCGAACGTTCCTGATCGACGCCGACCACACCGAGACGAAGCCGCGCCTGATCTGGGACCTGTCGAGCGACGAGATCTATGACGATCCGGGCCAGCCGGTCTATCGCATCCTGCCGAACGGCCAGTGGGCCATACGTCAGAAAGGCGACACGATCTTCCTGAGCGGCCAGGGAGCGTCAACAGCGGGGGACCGCCCGTTCCTCGACAGCTTCGATCTTCGTACCGGCAAGCCGCGACGCCTCTTCCGCAGCGGCAAGGACGCGTACGAGTACTTCCTGACCTTTGCCAACGATGCGTCCGACGCGCTTCTCACCTGGCACCAGACCCCCTCGGATCCGCCCAATCTCATGCTTCGCACGCTCGGAGCGCCGGTGCCGAGCGCCGCCCCAGGCGAAGCAACGATGGCCTCGACCGCCCGCGCCGTAACGCAGATCCCTGACCCGACGCCGGCCGTGCGTGCCATCAAGAAACGCCTGGTGACCTACAAGCGAAAGGATGGCGTGGAGCTTTCGTTCACCCTCTACACGCCTCCCGGCTACAAAGAGGGCACGCGGGTGCCGGCGATCCTCTACGCCTACCCACTCGACTATGCCAGCTCCAAGACCGCCGGCCAGGTCAGCGGCTCCGAGCAGACCTTCACGCGCCTGGCCGATTACCGGCTTCTGCTCCTCTCCGGATACGCGCTCATCGACAACGCGGCATTCCCGATCGTCGGAGATCCAAAGAAGGCCTACGACACGTACATCGATCAGCTCGTGGATGACGCGCAGGCAGCGGTGGACAAAGCGGTGGAGCTCGGCGTGGTCGACCGGGACCGCATCGGTGTAACGGGGCACAGCCACGGTGCGTTGATGACCGCGAACCTGGTCGCGCACACGGATCTTTTCCGGGCCGGCGTCGCCACCAGTGGCGCCTACAACAAGACGCTGACGCCGTTCGGTTTCCAGAACGAGAGTCGTTCGGTGTGGAACGCTCAGGACGTCTATCTCAAAGTCTCGCCCTACTTCTTCGCCAACAAGATGAAAGCTCCGCTGCTCCTCATGCACGGCTCCGACGACGCCAACCCCGGTACGACCCCGCTTCAGTCCGAGCAGCTCTTCCAGGCCATCCGCGGCAACGGAGGCATCGTCCGTCTGGTCATGCTGCCTCACGAGCCGCACTGGTACGCGTCCATGGAGTCGAACGAACAGCTCGCCTACGAGGAGCTGCGCTGGTTCGACAAGTATGTGAAGAATGGGGAGCCGCGGGGGCAGAAGTGAGTGAACTAGGGGGGACGACACCGGCGATGCTCCGTTCGTCGAGCGAGTGGGCAGGTTGGTAGCGCATGCGGGATTCGAACCCGTGTTACCGCCGTGAGAGGGCGGCGTCCTGAACCCCTAGACGAATGCGCCAGAGTGGCCGGGACGCGGAAGATATCGTGCGGCTTCTTCGCGGTCACGTCACCAGCGGGCCGAAGCGATCAAGGTGGCCACGCGCCGCGGCTTGGTGAGGATGGAGTGATGGGCGTCTCCGATTCTGAGGCGTGTCGAATTGGGGGTCGAAAGTCGAAAGTCGATGTCACAGAGTCAGCGGTCTGAATTGAGCACTTTTCGAAAAGGATACGCGCTTCGTGCCTGGCATTCCGAGCACCCGTTCCGTCCCCCGGTACCACATCAACTGCCGAACATCACCTGCTTCGCTGGACGGTCATCGTAGTGATACGCCTTGATAGCTTCGTACGTCAGGATCGAAGAGAACGAGACGACCAGCCAAACCAGAAGCGCCTCGATGGGATACGGACCCCAAGGTCTTACCAATTTCCCGATGACGGCCGGTGAGTTCTGATAGCACCACCAGCATTGGGGGAGCGCGAGCGTGACTTCCCAAATACACGCGGTCAGCAGAACGTATAGTGTAGTGAACGAGAAAGCTCGCCAGTTGACGAGGTCGCGCAGACTCGCGTAAAGCGCAATGGCTGGGACAAAGGCGATGACTAGCAGAAATGTGTAGTAATAGGGTGGTGGCCAGATGTTCCCCCCAGAACTATAGCGCCACTTCAGCACCCAGCCCAGGATGAAGAGGAAGACGCCGATAGTAAGAGCCGGCGCGGAGAAGCGGAAAATCCGGAAGTCGTCGAAAATCTCACGATTGGTCCTCCGTTTTCTGACGCTGTAACAGCTCATCCAATACTCGTCGCACCAGAAGTAGACAAGCAGAACGGCCATGCCGCCTAGAAGATAGAAGAGGATCTCCTCTACCGGGACCTTTCCTCCGATCGCAGGAATCGGGAAGAGATAGTGGTTCTTCGTGAAGTCGAACTTGAGAATGAGCGCTCCGAAGACGAGGTCGAGTATCGAGCCAGCGATCAGAATATAAGCCACCGACCACGCGAACGCCCGTCGACGCCGTCGCGTACCCTCATCGGAAAGGATGAAAAAACGCGGAAGGAGGAGGGTCACTGGGATCGCCCAGAAGATAAGGCTGATCGCATAAGTAACCTGAATCTCACCGATCAGGCCCAAGGGGATGGCCCACGAGAGGAGCATGGCCACCAACCAGTCCACCGGTCCGGTCCCGAGAATGCGACGGGTGATTGACATTTGTGGTCTCCTAGAGTGAAATCGAGATGTTCGCCTGCAGCAGCCACGCGTTCTTGCGGATGATCGTCTTCACCGCGCTTCCCGGTAAGAAGTATCCTGCTCCCACGGAGACCTTCACGTTCTTCGGAGTCTCCGCGGCGAACTGAATGTCGATTTCTCTTCCTGCTGTCTTGCTGCCGAGGAAAGGCTCGCGAAGGTGATAATCGTTCAGGGTGATGGTTGTGGAGCGACTTTTCACGTCGTCCTTAGGAATCCTAAAGACGGCAGTCGCGAACATTTCCAGCGGTGAAAATGTGTTATCGATGAATTGGAAGCCGATATACCGCTTTCCGGACAACCCTTGGCCCAGACCAAGCGGCCCGTTCTCGATAATCTTTATCGGCTGGCCCTTAGCATCAAGAACAGGCGGGGTCGCTTTGGGGGTGGGGTTCAAAGCGCTGATACTACTCGAAAGCTTACTCAGAAAAATTAGATCTGGCGCGAATCCAGGTGTTTCTCCGATGTACGCCTCGTTAAGTTGTGGCGTTTTCGGATTGTCTCCTGTCCCCATTCCGATATAGAGATTGAACAGACGATCCGCCTTCTGCGTTTTGGGGTTTATGAATGACTTTGTTACCGTCATCAGCCCAACTGCGCCTCGACCATCACAGACGATATTGGCGTTTGCGCAGTCATCGCTGGACGTCGCGGCATTTCTGGTGGCGCGGTATGCGGCGACGCTTCCCTGGACAGCCGCCGGCGGCACAGCGTAAAACAGCTCGCCGCCGTAGGACATGTACTTGTGCGCAGTCCGTGTCACCAGGGAGCGGACTGGGGTTCCCTGCGCATCAAGCTCAACGGGAACAGTACTGTCCTTCTTCCTGTCGTTGCCATAGACCGCCGTTAGGTCGAAACTACGCGCGAATGAGGACGTCAGCGGTAGGTTCTTTGCCGCGAAAATCGCCGCATAGCTGTCGCGGTTTTCACTGTTCGGCGTGAACGCGTCGCTTTCGCGCTTGACCTCCCAGCCGGCGCTGTAGTTGAGGTAGCTGAAGTTGAATCCTTCGCCCGACTCGTTAATCGAGATTGATGTACTCGGCACGGCAAAATCGAACCGGCCAAACTGAAAAATGACTCCTTCCTGGCTGTACGCCTTGAAAATGTACTGCGACGCGGCGAATTTGGTCGTAGTGTCAGGGTTTCCACCGAAATCGCCACCCTGGAATTTCATCGAGACACTGGCGTCCGCGAAATACGAAAGCGTGCGGGTGACGTCCAGGCGGCCTGACGCCTTGTAATGGGAGTCGTGCTGGGTGTCGAGAGGATTCGCCGGGCAAAGATTTGCGCACCGCGGAACACCAAAGTCGACGGTATGCTTGTCGACGAAGGGTTCGTACACGCCACCGACTCCCGCGTTCAAGCCGAACGACCCCTCGGGGGGTCGGTCATCAGGGACCTGCCCGGCCTCGATGAGATAGGCAGTTGGATTGCTCGGTGCCTGCGTCTCGTCGAAAAACTTGGCCTTGGCCTGGAGGATCTGCTTCCGGTCCAGCTCCAGAATGCTATGTGGGAAGATTACGGATTGTCCGGGATTTGCTGTCTGGGTTGCGGAACAGGTGAGCTTCCCATTCGCGGTTGCACAATCGGCGAGGCTGGCCGCGCCGGCACGGTCGGCAAGAAGCACGGTTGGATCGGGTCTATGTTGAAGACCAATCGATTTCGAGGCTTTTGTGAGGGCGGCGACGATTGTGCGCTCTTCGCGGGCATAGTCTTGCAAATCTTTCAACTCGCCATCGAGCTTTGCCTTTTCCTCCAGGTTTTTCCACTTCTTTGCGCGAGCTACGGCCGACGCAGCGTTCGCCTCTGCCGCCTGCAGATCCGGTCCCAACTTGGCGATCTGTTTCGCGATCGCATCGGCAAGGGCCTGCACAGACCCTCCGTTCCGAGTGCACTCGCCCCCGCATGTAGCGTTCGGATCGCATTGGGTTGATATGCACTTGACCGAGCGATCGATATGAGCGACCGCGTCGTCAATGATGCTCAGTTGCAGCACTGATGATCCGACCTCCTCAGTGCCGGGACGGACCATAGGCCAACCGTCAGCAAACGTCTCGGGCTTTTGGCGTTCGTCTTCCTTCGGTTCGTTTGACGGTTTCACTTCGTTTCCCGCCATTGACCACTCGTAATTCTCGATCGCGAGATTGCCTTTGCCATCAGGCACGTGGTCGTGTTCGATTGGCGTTGACTTTGGGAGCTCGCAGGAGCACTTCAGTCCGTACCTGACGGCGGCCTTGTGAGAAACGCCTATCAGTTTGTCAATCTGCGTCCCCGGGGCCGGAGTACGAAGCGCCTCGCGAAGAGACAACAGCTCGAAGATGGCATCACTCGCTGCAACGGCAGCACGGAATTGTGAATCTCTGACAATCGCGTCGATCGTCTCAGCCGTTGGGTTCTTTAGAATCTTGACAGCCTGTGGACGATCAGCACTGAGCGCGACGACGCCATAGCGAACTTCGGCTCTCGCCGTTCCCAACTTTGAGCTGACTGGATAGACGAGTACTGACTCATTTAGGTTAAAGGAGATAGGGATGGTTATCGTGATCGTCCGATCGGCAGTTCCGTTCCTGAACTCCAAGTCTGCGCCCACAGGAATGGCCTTCGGGCGTCTAGGGTTAAGGAAGTCCCAGTCGGCGAAACCCACATTGCTGAGGGGAATGACGACGGTGGGCGGTTTTTCACCTTGAGCTGTGTTGACGCTTGCCGAAGGCGCAGTTCTCGCCGCAGCGCCCGCTGTCGTTCTCTCCTGCCCAGCACCTGACGCCGCCATGCCGCTAGCCAGGACAAGCGCACAAAAAAGTGAGAGAAGGTTAGTTTTTCCGATTCGCATTCACTACCTCCAGGTTGTCTCGTGACGGTGAGCCACTTGGAGTGACGGACGAAAAGGTTTTTTTCCTGCTTGCCTCCTGCTCCTACCTAATCGCTTCGACCGGGCCGCTTCGCCGCCTTCCCGACGACAACCAATGTGCCTTTGGGCGTAGCGACTGCGTACGTCTAGAGAGAAAACGCGCTTCGGGCTCAGAGACTCAGCCGAAGTTTGGTAGCGCATACGGGATTCGAACCCGTGTTACCGCCGTGAGAGGGCGGCGTCCTGGACCCCTAGACGAATGCGCCAGAGTGGTGGGGACGCGGAAGATAGCGTGCGGCTTCTTCGCGGTCAAGGGCCGGTAACGCCGGGTGGGGAGGCGGCATTCCGCGCCGAACGGATGCTCCTCGGCGAGAGGAGAGATTGCCGCGGAATATCGGTACGGACGGCCGTCTTTCATGACGAACACCACACCATCACGGACAAGGAGAGGTAGATGCCAATCAATGAACCGGTAATCTCGGACCAGGACCGGGCCACGCTCCAGCGGGCGTATCAGACACTCTTCGACGGCCGGAAGGCGATGATCGACGGGATGGCAGGCGTCGAACAGTCGCCGTACTTCCGAGGGGTGATCGTCGATTCGATCATCTCCGGGCTGATGGCGCACTTTCATGAATTCGCCCGGAACAAGTCTGCGCATATGGACGAGATCAACGGATGGGGGAGGACGCTGGAAGCGTACGTGAGCAACCGTGCCGCGCAGATCGTCACGATCCTGACCGGGTTGAAAAAGCACTGAAGCGGTAGTCCTCAGCGCAGCATCGCCACCGCCGCGAGGAACGAGCCGACGAGGAGCACCACGCTGACGGCCCAGCGTCCGAGTCCCAGCACGATGGTTTTGAGACCCGTCGCGGTTGTGCTGTCGCCGTAGAAGCGCCGCTGCGCGAAGAAGACGTAGACGAGCTGGATGCCGACCGTGACGGCGACGACGCTTTTCTGCAACGGGCCGGGATGGAATCCGGCCACGGCGTAGATGGGCCAGTCGACGACCAGCGCCAGGATGTAGGCAAACGACAGCAGGTGTGCCGCGAAGACGAGGTGCTCGGCGAGATAACGGCGGTGATGCAGTACCTTCAGCACGAGCGCTACGCCGAGGATGTTGACCAGTTGCAGCAGGGTGTAGTTCTTGTGCCACCGGTCGTCGAGCCGGTTCTCGAACTCCTCTCGGGTCACCTTATCCTTGACCGCCCTCTTCTCGATCAGTTTCGTGAAGGCGCCGGTGTTGTCGAACTTCTCGAACGACTTAACGGTGTACAGCGCCGCCGGCGAGTGAGCCGTGAAGGCGAGGAACTGCAGCGCGAATAGGACGAGGAAGAGCCGCAAGGCCGGGATGTAGCGCGACTTGCGCCCCGCGAAGTACTCCTGCGTCAGGAATCCCGGTCTGGTGATGAGATCGCGCAGGGTGGTGAAGAGCTTCGAGTCGACGTGGGCGATCTCATGAAAGACCTCGTGTGTGAAGTGCGCCACGCTGAGGTCGTGGTGCCCTGGCTGCCTCTCGCCGCAGCGAGCGCAGTAGATGTCGGCGAGGTCCGCACCGCAGTTCGTACACTTCGTGAAAGAGGCCGGGTGTTCGATCATTGGGGCGGGAGTGTACCGTTTACGGAGTCTCGCGGTCTCGGGGTTGCGCGGTCTCGCGGTGATGGTTGCTGGGTTGCGAGGTTGCTGGGTTGCTTTGCACCGCGTTTCAGAAATCGGGCAACCTAGCAACTTAGCAACCTAGCAACTCAGCAACCTATCCACCCCGAGACCGCGCAACCGCGAGACCTCGCAACCGCGCACAAACAGGCGCAAACTATCTCCATGCTTCCTTTCGCACTGCTCCTCGCCATCCAGTTGCTCGAGCCGGGATCGTTTCATGGGGATGAAGTCCGCGCCGTCAGCGGGCAGCGATGGCTGGCGCTGGTGTGGGATGAGAAAGGGAGCGCGCTGCGGCCGGTCACCATTCACGTGGCCAGCGCCAATCCCGCCGATCAAAGTAGCTTTCCGGAAGGAAAACAGGTCACCGTCAAGCCGGCGTACGACGATTCGCTGGTGGCGCTGCTCCGGGGGCCCGAGCTGAACGAAGGGCCTGTGACCACGGCGGTCTTCGACGGCAACGGCGATCTCGAGATCGGAAAAACGGTGCCTTTGACCCTGCCCGATTCGCCGCCGACGCACTACACGCTCACTCTCTCCTGCAAGCCCGGGAAGACTGTCTACCCGAGTTTCCGCTGTCCGCTCGTTCTCTCCGATGGCGTGCAGAGTCAGGAGCTCTTCGTCTACACGGCGTTCCCGGGGGAACAGAGGCAGCACATCTCGTTCCCCGGACCGTCACCTTACTTCGCCTGGGCCGGTGACCTCGACGGCGACGGCAAGCTCGATCTGCTGGTCAACACCACCAACCATGATAACGGCGGCGATCTGACGCTCTACCTTTCGTCGAAGGCGAAGAACGGCGCGCTGGCCGGCGTCGCCGCGCAATTCCTGACGGTCGGCTGCTGATCCCGTCTGGGATCAGAGGGCTCTCGTTAACGCCCGCCCGCCGTGAATCTCGTCGGATGGATCGCGGAGGTAGAGGCGCAGGAGGTAGTCGAGGGCGATGGCCAGGCCCTGGCGCTCGCGGAGGGTGGCCAGCAGCGGGACGGAGAGCGCGCCGAAGAAGAGGGCGGTGCTGAGCCAGCCGGTGGGGTGGATGCCGAAGTAGAGGAAGGCGATGCCGAAGAGGATGGGGATGCGGTCGGTGATGATCATGAACATCAGCGTGTCGCCGTAGTCGCGCTGATAGAGAAGGTGGCACTCCGAGCAGCGTTCGTACGTCTTCAGCCCGCGGCGAAAGAGCTGCCCTTCACCGCAACCGGGACAGCGTCGCCGCAGCCCGCGCCGGAGGGCGGTGGTGATGGGCGGGCGGGGTGGGGTTTGCATTCGGGGTTTCGTGGTCTCGGGGTTGCGCGGTCTCGGGGTTGCTTGGTTGCAAGGTTGCTGAGGTGCAGCTATAACCGCGAGACCTCGCAACTGCGAGACCCCGCGACTCCGTACACAACGACCTTACCGTTTCTCCGATTCCGTCGAGTGCTTCGGTGCCGCTGTGCGCATCGCCTTGATCGCGGAACGGAGGAGGGAGTTCACGGCTTCGGACGAGAGCTATCACCACAGAGACACAAAGGACACAGAGGTTTTCTCTGTGATCTCTGTGTCTCTGTGGTGATAGCTTTCGACGTAACGGCAGCGGCGTACTGCCCCTCACTCCAGCTTCGCCACCTCCACCAGCAACGCCAGGCCGGTCTCATCGCGACGGATGGTGACGTTGCCGCGGCTTACTCCGGCGTTTTCGCAGTAGCGGTAGATGTCCTCCTCCGTCCGTTCGATGAGGTTCCAGTTGCCGAAGTATTCGATGAGGGGGCGGTAGGGGTTTCCGGCGGCGATGTTGGTGAAGTAGAAGACGCCGCCGGGAGCGAGGGCGCGGACGGCGAGCTGGATGAGGAGGGTGGCGGTACGCTCTTCGAGATAGTCGACCAGGCCGCCGGCGAGCACGAGATCGAACCCGCCCCGAGGAAGCCGGCGGGCGAAGGAGAGGGCATCGCCCTGGCGGAAGTGGCAATGGCCGGCGATCCTGGCGAGCGCTTTTCGAGAGAACGTCAGGGCGTCGTTGTCGATGTCGTTGAGCCACACGTCCCCTACAAGTGATGGGATGTGGTCGAGGATGAGCCGCAGATCGGGGCAACTGCCGCAGGCGATGGAGGCGATGCGCGTCCGGCCGGGGCTGATGAGCATCGTCCTCATCAGACGCGATGCCTGGTGCTGGATCTTGTTGCGATGCTGTTGTGCGATGGAGCGGCTGAGCGCATACGCTTCGCACGATCTGGCAATCCGTCCCTCGGCACGATTCGCCC
>Ga0247676_1000072_pt1 | contig 27511 bp, 49 predicted proteins | sample CNK17_metaG_FD_182802 | JGI IMG/M metagenome (GOLD analysis project Ga0247676, IMG submission 182802) | Soil microbial communities from Purdue University Martell Research Forest, Indiana, United States - CNK17 | ecosystem: Environmental > Terrestrial > Soil > Temperate forest > Bulk soil...
CTAGCAGAGATGGTCCCACCTGAAAATAAGATACACTACAACCTAATTAGTGCTTGCGAGAATGGACGCCCTATCTGGCGCTATAATGCTTACCTACTTCTTGATGCAATTAACAAGAAGCGTGAGCAGCGAGGATGGAAACCTCTAACAATCTGGGATATTGATTGGACACTTAGAGGATAGAAAGTAAATAGGCCACCTGTCAGCAGAATACTTGGCGGTAAGAAACTGACAAATGGCCTTAGAACTAGCCCCTCATCTCTGATAAGAAGCTTTATCAACTCCGTTTGGTGTCTAGTATACCTGGGAATTCTTCGGGTTGTCAAGGTGCCTAATAGGTTGCTTGCCTCTTTATTTGTGATGGGTGGTGGTAGATGAGGATGGATATGCCTACTATGAGTATCCCCAGAAGATCGAGTATAGAGAACTCGATATGCCCCTGTATGAATACTATCCCTTATATGGTTCCTACTATAATGCTGTCTTTGAGTGGAAAGTGAGGCTAGGTTATGAGCGATAAAACTACTGAAGATATTCTTAATCAACAAGAAGCTGAACACGCTATTAAGAACTACACACGTGTTCCTAACATGCTGGTAGATGGCTACGAAGAGTTACATCCTCAAGACAAATGGCTGTTTGTTTGTCTTGTACGTCTCTGCGGAAAGGACCATACACGCTTCCTTTCTCTCCGCTACATCTCTAAAAGGACAGGCTTTACTCCGAGTGTTCTGGGTGACAACAAGAAAGATGGCAAGCCAGGAATGATCAGTCGTTTACATAACGCTGGCGTCATACATGCTGAGATCAAGCGAAAAAAACTTGCAGATGGAAGCGAAGTAGGAAACGAGCAATACCACATTACCATCACAGATACATGGGCTTTGAACTTTGACTTCTACAACAAGTCAAAGTGTTCGGAATCAGAACAGGTTATAGATGAGGATTCTCAACCTGTTCGGAATCAGAACAAGAGTGTTCGGAATCAGGACAGGAATAGCAAAACCTGTTCGGAAAAAGAACAAGCCTGTTCGGATTCCAGTACAAATTTAATATTACATAGTAAGACTACAGATAGTAATAAGATTACAAAAGAAGAGGGTATTGCGTCTAACGACGCGCTCACACTTCTCCAAGAAATTACCAATCGATTTGGAGGAGTGGAGCAGGTACTCAGCCTCTTAGAAAACTTATCCACACAAACACAGCAGTTACCCACAAGTAATACACAGGACAATGCTAGTGCGGTCCCTGTCGGGGGAAACTCTGACAAGCCAACGAATACACAAGCAGACAAGCAACCATCGTCCTATAGCCACCCGGCTACAAAAAATGAATCTCCTGCTATCCCTGTTCTAAGCAAAGAAACGAACAAGCGACCAAAGAAAGACGCGACGCAAGACCTAACACTTCAAGGCTCACACATTATCGAGGTATACGAAGCATTCAAAAAACGCAAGATTACGCGCAACGCTGGCAATGTCAAGGCGGCTAATGGTCTGGGAGATGTAGTTGAGTCTGATCAAGACTTAAATGAAGTGCTTACTCTTATGGCTAATGATAAGTTTCTCAAGGATCATAGTGTGCGTATCGATCTGGACTTTGTTTATCGAAAGTATGATGGTTTCTTAGATCGAGTAGACAAGCTGAGAGAACAGGCAAAGAAGCGAACAAGTGGAAATAATAACTATCCAGACATGTCTAACTCAAGTATCGAAGAAACAGACCCATATGTGTTAGCTACCATGCGTTCTGCAGGGCGGTTACTAGCAGCAGTCAATTAGGGAGGATGTGAGATGGAAAAGACGAAAACAAACGGACGTACCAATGGTCAGGCAACACTTGAAAAGTCTCTTCCCTGGAATCAGGAGGCAGAGAAAGGTGTACTAGGCAGTATTCTCATCTTATCACGAGTCTATGATGAGGTGTCTTTTCTCAAGCCTGAGCAGTTCTATCGAGACTTACACCGTAACATTTTTGCTGTAATGCAACAGTTAGCGGGTCGTGGCGAACCAATTGACATTATTACGGTTACAGATGAGATGGATCGTCAAGACCGCTTTACCGACTGGGCTGAAGAGTCTGGTTATCTTGCTGGATTAATCAATAGTGTGCCAACCACAGGGAATGCAAAGGCTTATGCTGATATTGTCGTATCACTCTGGCAATGTCGATCTATCCTAGAAGGGATAACTACTGTTGCACAGAGCGCCTATGAGGGCAATGGACAAGAAGCAAAAGAACATTTAGAAGCGTTGTCTTATGAGACATCGATGCAATCAACTCAGGCCAGCCTTGATCATGTAAAATCACTTTCAGCATCATTTCTTGATGAACTGGACATGCTTCAACAGAATCAAGGAAAGATTTTAGGTGTTCCTACTGGTTGGACAGATTTAGACCGTTTGACGAATGGGTTAAATAAATCTGATCTTATCATCCTAGCAGCCCGTCCTCGTGTTGGAAAAACGTCAATGGCCTTAAACATCGCCTCTAATGCAGCAATCAAATATGGAAAGACCGTTGTCATGTTTAGTTTGGAGATGAGTAAGCAACAATTGTTTAAACGTCTCATCGCAATGGAGGCAGGAATTGACTTACAACGTTTACGGAGTGGATGGGTGGAAGATGAAGAATGGGAACGTATGACAAATGCGTTAGACTTATTAGAGACGGCAAACATCTACATTGATGATACACCAAATATTACCACAATGGAGATGCGTAGTAAGATAAGAGCATTTATAGCGCGTGGAATACCTGTTGATTTGATCATTGTAGACTACTTGCAATATATGCGCCCATCTAACGGGAAACGATCGGATAATCGTGTACAGGAAGTAGGAGAGATTAGTCATGATCTTAAAGTGCTAGCTCGTGAATTAGATGTGCCTGTGCTGGCTCTTGCTCAGTTATCACGAGCGGTTGAGATGAGACAAAACAAAAAACCTCAACTTTCGGACCTGAGAGAAAGTGGCTCAATCGAAAACGATGCAGACATTATCATGTTCATAGATCGTGAAGACGTATATAATCCCGAAACGGAACGGCAAAACATGGCAGACTTGTATATTGCCAAGCATCGTAATGGACCTGAAGGGGTTGTGACTTTGTACTTCAAGAAGAGTCATACCAAATTTTTTGATTTAGAGGTGACATCACCACAAGAGGGAGGATACTAAAATGGGAGAAGCAACATCAACTAGAGAACTAGGGCAAGCGATACGAAGAAAGCCAGTAGGACCACCACCACAGAACCTTTACAGACAGTGTTCTATCTGTAATCAAATGGTTCCTCCCTTAGTAACTCCTACTGGACGGTACGCAAGCAATATATGTGCCTGTGAACGTGAGATGCGACGTAAGGCAGAGGCAGAACAAGAGCGACAGGAACGTTTACAGATTTTCATCAGGAGGACATATGGATGGTTGGGGAAATCATGGGCGGATATGGACTTGGCAACAAAGACTTTTGATAATTTGAAACCAGAAGGACAACCTAAATCTACAGATCAAGAGTCAATACGACAAGCTATAAAAGCTAGTAGGGCTTTTGCAGAGAAGCCACAGGGTAACATACTCATCTATGGTGAATATGGACTTGGAAAGACACACTTACTTGCAGCCATTTGTAATCGATTGCGAGAAAGAAGTACGCATTCACTGTTTGCGTCTGCCCCTGCATTCTTTGCGGCTTATTATGCACGTATTGGGCATCAAGAACAGGACGAATGGGAACTAGTACAGCAGGCTCTAACAACTCCATTCCTTGTGATTGACGATCTAGATAAGTCAGGTGAAAAGCCTTTTCGTAAAGAAGTGTTTTTTCAGATTATCGATCAGCGAACAAAGAACCATCTGCCAATTGGCATCTCAACAAATCGCATGTCTGAGCTTAAATTGTTTATTGGGCAAGAAGCGTTTTCACGGTTAATGATTGGACTGCAAGCGATAGCGGTTACTGGTCAGGATTATCGATTGAATTTTATTAGATAGAAAGGTGGTAACTGATGGGAGCACAAGAACTAGCAGAGTTTGTATGGCGGCAACAATGGCTCTTTGATTTCGGCAAGAAAAATAACTATCCAGGTATTGCGTTTAGTAGTGAGGCAACAGGAACAAAGTATGCAATGGGATATGATGGTGAGAAGGAAATCTGGGACATGCAGGTAGCAGGAGGCAACGAAGATTATATCAATGCCGCGTACGTGTACTTGCAATCTAACAACAGCAGTGAGGAGGAATTATGAATAAACAGGACGTGATGACAAAGATTCATGATAATGTAGTTTTGTCTCAGGTATTGCAATATGAGCCTCAAGAATTAGACATGATCATAGATCAAGCCTTAACTTATCCTGTGGGTGCGAATCGTTGGAGAGCTTACGAGCGATTGAAGCGGCAAGCATCTAAGCTTGTTGGATGGAATGCAAGTCAACCGGAATTGAATACAAGCAACTATTATCGGGCTATGATTGAACTGATTGATCAGATGTTGCCTCTTTCAAGTGAGGGAGACATTGATGATAGCGATGAGTTAATCATAGGACATAGACACAATCGTGGACCTGTCTCTTTGTCCGATGCTATCGATGAATTTATGGCAGACTTGGAAAAACGTAGACAGCGATGGTTAGAAGGCCATGCTGGATAGTTGATGTATGTAGGGGAGTATTCACACTCCCCTACCACGTGGAGGAAGTATGTTGTTATCGAATAAACGCATCAAAGAAGAACTAGCAAACGGCAATATTGTAATCGATCCATTTGACGAGCGACATCTAGGGACAAACTCGTATGATTGCCGACTAGGGAACTGGTATTACCGGGCCACGCAAGATCAGACGTTCATGCTAGAAGATCATGATGATATTGCAAAAATGTGGGGCAATCCTTTGTGCGCATACAAGCATATCATTGTAAATCCTGGTGAAACGGTTTTAGCACACACTGTCGAGACAATTGGCGGCAAGAATGGTTTTCTTGCGAAGATGCACGCAAGAAGTACAACAGCACGTTGGGGTTTATCAGTGTGCAAGTGTGCTGGCGTTGGGGATGTTGGTTATATATCAGCCTGGACAATGGAGATTAGTAATTTTACACAGAACGTCTTGATTATTCCTGTTGGCTATCGCATTTGTCAGATGGTCTTCGAGTATGTTGGTGAGACGATCAATGAGTATCACACCACTTCTCATAGCGGCAATTATGGACGTGATTGGACGCCTCAAGACATGCTACCCCAGAACTTGAAAGAGTGGGACCGAAAAGAGATAGCGAGGATACAGCAGGCGCTTGCAGGAAAAGAGCAGGTGTTGTGATGGCTATCTCTATCACTGAGGCTCGTCAACTAGGCATCATCTTTAGTGGTGTGATGCCTCTACCTCCTGGTATCAATCAGAGCTACAAAGTGGTGTGTGTGCCTGTAGGGTTGCGTCGTATGGTGCATCGTATTGGTCCCACACCTGAGCTAGAACAGTTTAAACGCGATGCCGCTTCTATGCTCAATAGAAGTTATCTGGATCAAACGTCTATAGAGCTTATTCAGTTTGTCCAATCAGCAAGAAAGAAAGTACCATTAGCCGTTACCCTGATCTTCTACTTTCAAACTCTATGGAAGCGTGACGTGGATGGTGGTATTAAAGCCGCAATGGATGCAGCATTTGATCACATTGGATTGAATGACAATCTGGTAGTGGAAGTGAACACGAAGAAGCGAGTAGACGCGAAGAATCCACGCTGTGAGATTGTGGTGATGGTAGCAGATGAGGTAACAGCATGAGACGTGAGTTGCCAGGAACAGCCAAATACTATCGTCCTCTTGTTGCTCCTCTTCCTTGCTCAGTTGACGGTTGCAATGAGCCAGCACACGCAAGTTACAGAACCGCTACAGGCTTATCGTTTTGCATGTCTCATAGAACACGCTATCAACTTGTAGAACTAGCACAACGTTTTTATCCTGAGCACATGACATCGAGAAAGACAGTCAAGCAGTCGCCATTACAACAATGGATTGATCTGGCTATCACTGGGGATGATGAAACCATTCAGCGATGCATGGAAGCGATAGAACAAGGTAAAGAGAAATGTCAATCTGAGATAGAGAAGGCTCTAGGGATAAAAATTGATGGGAGTGTTTAGCGATTTACCACGTCATGGCGAATCTCAGATGGTCACTAGCGCGTCTTTGGATTGTTAACCGTATAATGAGACGCTTGAAAATTTAAGAGGCTCTGAGGACGATTATAGGGCGATTTAGGGTTATTGGTCAAAAAGGCACTGTTCCAACTACAAGAACAGTGCCTTTTGCTTATCCCGTTATTGACTTAATGACGTTTATGTGTTATTATTGAAACGTTAAGTGTCATTGATTAGAGGAGAACAAACGGTGAAAACTATTAAGCAGGTAAGTGAAAAAACAGGTGTTAGTTTGTCTACTCTTCAACGGGTAGCACGAGAGGGCCGAATACCAGCGCAACAGATAGCCTACACGTGGTTTGTTGATGATGATGCAGAAGGTTTCAAAACATGGCTAGAGGATCATTGGAAACAGCCACGTGTAAAAGGTCGATTGAAGAAAACTAACAGTAAGGTTGTAGACAGTGTAGCGTAGCAGGGAAACACAGTAACGGTCTGGACAACTCATACTGTGTTTCCCTAAACTGATTGGAGTTACTTACTATGAATCTACCACAGATTACAAAAGAGAACAACGCGTGGTAAGTTTGGAGGGACAGGGATGCAACTACTAAGTAAACAATGTGCCAATCCTGATTGTGACAAGACTGCTAAACAATCAAAAACAGGCCGTCCCGGTAAATTTTGTTCCAATGCTTGTAAACAGAAATTCTACCGTCAATGTGTTACGAAACTAAATGATAGCAGTGTTACGAAACGACAACCGGATATCGAGTTCTATTGTGGCCTTAATGAGACTACTTGGAACCATCATGCTATGGAAACAGGCCCATATGTCTGTATAGCACCTGTCACCACTACTACTGTCAAGGACAAGAAAACAGGGTCAAAGAAGAAGGTTCTCTGTAATACAAACCTCTATGTTGATCCAGCCAAGATTAAACATATCCTCCTCGATAGTGGGGCTTTTTCAGATGGTATTGAACTAGACGATGAAGGCAACATTAGCGTTAACAAGCGTTTAACATTTAATGCTGCTTTGCAAAGACAGTTCAATCATGCCCTCAAGTATCAATACACTGATCAAGTTGAGTCTATTGTCAGTTATGACCTTCTTATAGATGAGACTTGGCAGGATGGTGAGAGAAGTAAAAAGCGTTGGTCCGTCGAGTCTGCTGAGTATGCTGTACAGGAAACTATTAATGCCGCTCAGTATCTTGCATCTAAGAGAGATCGCATAGATGGTTTCTTTGGACATCATGTCAAGCTTTGTCTCTCAGCACAGGGGATTTCAGCAGAGCAATATAAGCGATGTGCTGAAGCCATAGTTAAGTTGATGAAGCCAGATGACATCTTTGGTTTAGGTGGATGGTGTATTACTGGTCTGATGCGTGAAAAGATGTTACCAGCTGCGGCGTTGATGCTTCCGCCTACGTTTGAAGTGTTAGGTCAGGCTGGCGTTAAGCGTGTTCATGTCTTTGGTGTTATTATTCCGAAGATGTTAGGTTTCCTCCTTTACCTCTGTGATCAGTATGATATCAAACTTTCTACAGATAGTTCTGGCCCCTGTTCAGAACCTGCTAGGCATGGAAAATGGGGTTATGGCTCTTGGACCAATCCAAATTACAAAGTTGCTCCTATCTTAGAAAGCTGTATGGCTAAAGATGAGCATAATAAGAAAGCCCCTACATGTTTACCTGATACAATTTGTAGAGGTTCAGACCGTAATCGGCATGTAGCCTTAACAAGAGACTACCTAGCCAACTTTCGAGAGCGTGAGCCTCATCTAGTAGCCTCTATACCAGCACCTAAACCTGCAGCATTTACACAAATGTCCTGGCTTGATTGTTGTGAGGAGATATCAGCATGAAACACATCTCTCTTCAGACAATCGCTAATAGCACAACTGGCAACATGCTTGAGGAACATATACTAGACATTCCTCCCTGTTGTCCAGTCTCGAAAAATCCACAACCAGGAAGCCAGTTGATTATTCGTTATCGTCCTCAAGGCTATTCGCTGGATATCATCTCTCTTAAGGGATACATCCATTGCTATTGTGGTGGTTTACATGACGAGCAAGGCAATCTCTTAGTGAGAGATATGGAAGGGATGTTAGCACGCATTCAGAACGATTGTGAGGCTATTCTAGGCATTCTGGTACAGGTAGAGGCTAATCTTTGTTTGTTGCCTAGACAGAAGATGCATGTATTGGTTGGCAATGTGGAATGTGAGGAGGCTTGAGCAATGATCAAACAACAACCAACCCCACAAGAGCGTCCTGTCTTTGGCAACGTTGATCCTACGCCAAAGAAAAAGCGTCATTTGAAAGTTGTAGATAGCACACAGGCACAAAAGAAAACAATAACACCGTGTAAATTCCAGAAGTTAGACCCTGTAGGCAGTCTGAATAAATCGAAGCCATGTGCAAATGAAGCACTGGCTAACGGCTGGTGTAAAGAGCATCAACATGCACAGTTAGGCATGGATGAGGGAGAGCGTCTAGGCTGGCGTAGTGTTGAGATACCTGTTGTGTACTATGGTGAAGATAGAGAACCATTCAAGATTATCATCGGTCAGGGTAGACTACAATGGGAAGCGTACTTTGAGAGGGCGCGTGATCCAGGTCTATCAAAAGTGCTAGACTACCTGCGTAAACAGTGATAGAATAGCCGTAGCCTAATATGCAATTTGAAGATAGCTGCCAAAGATCGAATGCAGCAAGAGAACCAGGATAGTTTTGTTATCCTGGTTCTCTTGCTATTCACTGAGGTTTGTAGGGATAGTCATGGTGGAGATAACGCAACGAACACGAAGGATACGCAGTTTCTACGCAAAGAAGCAAAAGAGAGTTGGGCGTAGATGGGTCAAGCAACATGAGAAACAATCAGGCATCCTTATCATTACATGTCTTGTTACTAAACGTCAATTCATCTCACGAGCGTCAAACATTAGACAAATGGCTTCCTACTGGCGTAGACATATTCGCATAGGCGATACTCGCAATCGAGAACTTGATACAGACATTGCCAAGTATGGTATCGATCAATTTACCGTCAAGGTTGGGGAGATACTACCCACTCTAGCAGGGGAAAGCAGAGAGCATATCACACTGAGGCTCAATCTACTCTATCGAGAATACGTCGCTAAGGCAAAGAATCTCTACAACAAAGAAGAAGTAATTTCTCGTTATCTTATCACTATAGAACGATCTTCATACGAGCAATTAAGCAGTTTTCACGGTACACCCATCGATAAAACGCAAGATATCTATGGTCCTGTTGTTTTCGTGATTGTCTGCAAGGTTACTAGGAAGCACTATGTCTGTGGTGTTGTCAATTTCAAGGTTCGCTATTTTGAAGTTCTGCGTCACTTACGAGCAGGGATATTCAAGGTGAAAGAGTTGCAAGAAGAGTGGAATAGATACGGTAAGCAGGCTTTTCTGTGCAATTTTTGCCGGGTTTCTGATAGGGATGTGCTGACAGCTAAACGAATAGTGCTACAGTCTATTGGACACGTCTATGGTGCAAAAGAGGCTAGCAAACAACACTAGCCTCTTTCTTGGTAGAAGATGAGTAACTGATAGATATGTAAAAAACAGTCTATTTCAATTGAGCTTAATTGCTCAGGCCAATGATAGCAGGTTAGTGGGTATGGTGCAAGCAGAGTATGTACAAGGTATATCCAATTTAGTGAATGAGGAGAAATTGATAGGGAAAACACTTGAATTATTATTGTATTAAGATTACAATATCAACGTACCGATGAGAGTACAAAATGAAAAGAGGAAAACATACATGAGCACAACAGTAACTTTTAAGCAAACTCTTGAGGAATTTATTAAATCTGACGAATTTGCAGAGTCCGTTATTGGATCGACTAAAGCGGGTTTCGGTGGCTCATCTTACAAGGTTGAATTATTCCCTGATGGAACGTGGCGTGTACTTTGGTCTAACCAGATTGGTAATATCTACGATTCACCAGGAATCATTCAAGCCATCTCGTCGCTAAGTGATGACGACTATCAAGCTTTTGTAGACATGGCTGGCTCTGATGATAGCGATGCTTTAGTTAAAGAACTTCGCAATACTGATGCGTTGGATGAGATCGCACAACAGATGCGAAACTCATTGCATGATGAATTGGCAATGCAGGAAAATTACTAATGGCAGCCCCACAGGGAAACAAGAACGCAGCAGGGAAGCGCGTTTCAAGAAACAGAATTGCTGTTAACATGGGTATCTCAAAAAACAATGGATTGCTTGAACTTTTTGAAGAGTACCTATCAAGGCAAGGTATAGAGCCAACAGATGAAGCTATCAAAGAACTGGCTAGTAGTTGGGCTTATCAATATTGGGGTGAACGACTTAAACGTGAAATTGAAACACAAGATGCAGCAATTATTGTTTAAATGCTGCCACCAGCAGCCGAAAGGAAAAGCAATGGAACAAGAGTACACAATGAAACAAGTCCAAACATCTGATAGGGTAAAGACCCTTCCACTCTATAATCAGAAGTGGAATGAGGAAAAACAGCGTTGGGAAGGCGATGTTAAGTGGAATGAAAGAATGTATCCAGCAACAGGTCAGAAACATTCTACTGGAATGTACTGGCTATATTCTAGCAAAGAAGCTAGAGATGTGAGTTAGATAAGGTGTTTTAATAGTTTCCTGTTGAGAATAGCAACTAGTTCTAAACAAATTAGCAAGTAGTTTGGATGTTTTATTCAGAATATGTTACTAAGCTATAGTAACAGTCTAAAAGAAAGGGCAATGCAATGTCAGGCCAATGGAATAGCGAAACACAACGATACGAAGTCTATAGTACCCTGGAAGGTGGAATGGTCCCTACTGGCTCAGACCGTGGCTTTTACAATCTACATGACGATCCTGAGTATTGTGGATCGTGCAAAACAACGCCATGTCTGGTTAACTCTGGTAAGGTGTGCTGTCACAATATGGTACGCTATGGCTATTGTCAACATGAGCCATTGGAGCAGGAAGAAGCGTATACAGATACTTCATATGACGATGATATCTATATCGATGAGGAAGCACCAGAACCACAGTATGAAGCTCCTCGTGAACAACGTCAACTAAGAATGCCTCGTCCTCCACGTCCATATGGAGAGCGTCCACAACGTCCCCGCTATTAGTAAAGAAGCCTCTCGATTACTGAGAGGCTTCTTTTCTTGCCTACTTGATCATTGCTGTGTATTTAGCTAACAATGCAGAATCAGCATTAACTAGATCATCAGCAAAACAGAGCATCATGTGTGCCTTCTCGTTAACAATCCCCTGGATTAGATCATCCTCGAATTTATCACCACTTACGGATGTTTTATTCCTCTGCTCTGCTATCACAGTAGTCTTTGTCCAGTCAGCAGACTTTAACACCTGCCCAACCATCACCCCATTATCTTGCAGCCAAATACCGCGTTTTACAGCCTCATCTAGCACATCGCTCATCCCATACTTTGGCTTTGTTGAGATGAACGAAGCGTCAGGCATAATAACGATTGGTGTCTTAGTAAAGGCTGATTTGTACATGTCCATCACCTGCTTGATATAGGCAAACCACACGTCATCGGTATAACCTATCTTTTGCCACCTTGCTAGCCTGTCAGCATCGTTATGTGTGTCTGGCTTTGTCTCTCCACCATCACCTACACAGATTTGTATTGCTGCTATGTTAGGATGCCCATCAAACTGTGAGGCCAGTGCCTTGACAAAAGTGCTCCAGGCTACGACGAATTGAGGATGCCAGTACTGAGGCTTGATTGTTCCATCTCCTGATGTTGTGGTTGGGATGTCTTTTAGTACGTCATCTGGTACCCACGAGCTTGTAGTTGTCTTTGGTGGTCCCCATTGTTTCCAACCTACAGAAGCTACACGGAGAATAATACTCTTCCCATTGTCGATCCAAGGCTTCATGTCAGAGGCGATCATATTCCAATTGTAGACGCCTTGAGAGGGGTTGACTGTGATCCAGGGATAGATGAGATTGATGCCAGCGATACCCGCTTTATTCGCCAATGTAGACGCATTGCCAGCGCTAAAAGCGTAAATACCTTTGTGGCTAGTTGGAATTGGTGTAGGTGTAGGAGTTGGTACAGGTTGGGGTACTGGTGTAGGTGTAGTAACCCCTGCGTCGATGGCTAGTTGTGCTAGATCAAGCTTGCCGATCAATGCGTATAAGTCGGTAGCAGACATGGTAGCCATAGGAATGTTGTATGTTCCATCTGGATTGCGTGTAATTGTCATTGTTCCTCCTCTTCATCATCTACATTATTTAGTGTCATTATAGGCTTGAGGAGGGCAAAAGAAAAGGACCGAGCAATATACCCGGTCCCTTCCTGCTATGCAACCATCTTTCGTGCAAGGATACGTGCTCTATTCGCTCGTGTTTTACTGTCAGTTGGTGTGATGTGTAGGATATCTGCAATATCTTTATCTGGATATTGTTGTACACGCAACTTGATAACCTGCCTATAGCGTTCTGGTAAATCATCTATCAGGGAAGATAATGCTACAACCTCTGCCATATCGCTAGGATGTTTGGTATCAGTGATGGCAATATCTGTGATCGTAATACGATTGGCACGCCGTATATAGTCTACAGTTGCATTGTGTGCTACTCTAAACAACCACTTGTCTAGCTTGTCTTGTATCTCCTCCCAGTGTAGCCACGCTTTGAGCATCGTTTCCTGTGCGATGTTTTCGGCTTCTTCCCAAGAGTAGATCATCTTGAAAACATAACGTACAAGGTAGGGGTAGTATTGCTCGTAGATTTGATCGTATGTTAGCATTTTTTGCATCTTCCATCCTGCCTGATGATGGTATAATGTTACCATCTGATTCTTTTGTTAGAGTCGGCAGCTTAGACGGGCATAGTGTCGCGGCTATGCCCATCCCCAGATTATTAAAACTCTGTGTACCAAATTGCTACGCTATACTCAGTGATGTACTGGTTCCCATAGTCTCCTGAACTGCTCACTGTGCTTGTTGCATACTGCTGGTTTTCGATGCGAATCTTGGCTTGCTGCTTATCAAGCCAATTGTTTACGTCTGTCTCTAGTTCGTAGAGATGATATGCGTTAAAGAGTTTTAGTTTGAGCATTGTATCTTCCTTCCTGTACTCGAATTCGTGGCTCAAGTACCACGCCCCTGTCTGCCAACGTGCGACAGACAAGAGCCTAGCACCTGTTCTAGCTTAGATGATTGATACCATGTTGCTTGCCACCACATGAGCACTCACAAGCACCATTCTTTGCACCCATGCAACGGGCATCACACTTTTTGTCACTGTAACTACCTACTACTCTATTTGACTCTCCATGTCTACCACATTCAGGACAAACATAATCTAACTCGAATCGAATAACCTTGCCGTTCTCAATACGCTGGTACTGATAGACCGATTCAACTGTGTATGGCCTATTGGTTGCTCTAGACCACTCGGTATATCCCCATACTTGATAGACCCTACGATATTCCCTAGCCCAGACATGTTTACAATTTTTGTTCTTGCACTTAAAGATGAAACGTGTTGTGTTGACGCTTACTGCAATATCAGGATAGCGGCTAGTGTAGTCGCCGTAGACCTCTTCTATGATCTGGCTATTGGCTGTCTGTGTCATGTCGTTTCTCCTTTGGGAAGGGTTATTAACCCTTCCCACTCTTCACTTATTTCTCTGTCATCAGTGCAACAAGATTGTTCATATCAAGGCGATGATTAATCCCGTGATTTTTCCCTTCGCATGAGCAAGTGCAAGTAGAACCTGTTGCATTCTGGCAATCAAGACCACAAACATGTTTTTTGCTGTACTTTGCTTTGAGATTTTTGCGTTCAATTTTCTTCTCTCCGCAACGTGGGCAAGCTGCAACATAATCATTTGCAACAGCTACGCGGGTTGTGCCATCCATACGGTAGTACTCGATAGCAACATCCTCTGCATCTCTTTGTAAGAATTCTGAGTAGAAGATGAAGGTGTAAACCTCTACCTCAAAATCTACAACGGTTGTCTCTTTGCAATGTGAGCAAAAGACGAATTTACGTTCTGTACGTGTGCTGTAAAGTTCTTTATTGCGCATCTCGATTGCCATTTCTTTTTCCCTTTCACTAACCACTTGACTTTGTTTGTGTGTCGCTTACAAAAACAAGAATAACATACTTTATTGTTAATGTCAATGCTTTTTAACTTAAATAATAGGTTGTTGACAAGAAGAAATAAATTAGGTATACTCTGGATATGAACATTCGTGTTCAAATAAATTAACGAGAGGGAACACATGGCAAGGTTAATCATTAAAGAAATTGCCACTAAGCAGGGGTTTAATCAATCTCGCCTTCAGCTTAAAGCAAGGGTAACACCTCAACTTCTTAATAGGTATTGGAATAACAATACTGAAAGTGTGGCGTTGAAGCAGTTAGAGATGATTGCTAAAGCGTTAGGCGTGAGATCACAGGATTTGATTGTGGATGATGAAGAGGTTGCAGAGAATGCAGCGTAGCCGGGAAACACAGCGAACCAGCCTGAGAAACTTGACGCTGTGTTTCCCTAACCGATGATTGGAGTTACCAATACACAATGACGAATTTACCACAACCTATCGAGTATAGCAAGCAACGTATATTGACAACGAAGCAGATTGCAGAGTTGTATGGAACAGATAACAAAACTGTAGCAAAAAACTTTGAACGAAACAGAACTCGTTATGTCCTTGGAAAACACTACTACGCTCTGGAAGGACAGGAAAAGAACACTTTTTTGAACCAGCACCAAATTGACGACGGTTCAAAAAAGGCTAAAACGCTCTATCTTTGGACCGAAAAGGGAGCACTGAACCATGCAAAATCACTAGGGACTGATGAGGCATGGGACATGTACGAGCGCCTTGTCGATGATTACTATCGTCTGAAAGAGCAAGAGAAGCAATCTTCTCAGTCGGGTTTCCTTAATAACCTATGGGTAGCACGCGCTCAACTCTTCCATAAGCAAACGAAAATAGCTGCTGACAAGTTTTGTGTTTTTCGAGAAACTACAACGGACTTCTTTGAGATTGAGATGAAAGGGTGTGGACTTCCTGAGAAGGCGTTGCCAGATGGGAGTATTGGTAGACGCTGGTGTACTTATGCTAGAGAGGTTTTATTGTTTGATATGTCTCTCGTGACTGAGTATGAGCATCATTATCCCGACAAGAGAGGCGTACAACCTGCTTACCTCTATCCTATAGAGTGGTTGCCAGCCTTCAGGAAGTGGTTCAAGGAAGTCTATATTCCGTTACATCTGCCTGAATACTTGAACTATCTCAAATTGCCACAAGAAGAAATTCAAAAGATCATGTCAGGATTCGGTGTCTCTTATCAGATGAAAAGAATGAAGAAAGGCAAGTAGGGAGCCGTGTCTGGGTGATAGAGAATACCACCCAGACACTTATAGAGGGTGTGCATCATGAAAATTAGAACCGAGCGTATTGAATGTTTCTATGCTAAAGGCAATGGCAAGAACCGTGATTATCACTTCTATATAGATTTCCCACGTCAAGCCAGCAGAGAGGAGGAAACCGCAAGAAAAGCATTCATTAAGGCTATTAAAGTCTATGAGACGACAGAGGGAAGGGGTTATAACTGGCGTGTCTCTGTCCAGACATTGCGTGCTGTAGTGGACTTCCTACCTGATCCTATGGCGATTAAAGAGGAGATGCAACGGTTTGATCGAGAGGGAGTGAAACCACCATCTGAACCATATCATGTGAGATGGCTACGAGCATACTACTGGTGTCCCTCTCAGGTGATTCATCTGGACTTTGATGATGTGCCTGAAGCATTCCGTAGGGCATGTGATTACTGGCAAAAGACACATCATTTATCCAGAGAAGAGTATCAACATGTAAAGCTCTTTGGAGGTCGGCAAATGTCTATCACCTGTGAAATGCTGCAAGCTTTTGAGTCGTGGCTTACCTTCGATAAACCGTGGCAAGAACTGTATGCAGAGGCATTAGAACAGCGTAAAAAGGATGAGGAGGCGTACAAAGAAAGAGTACGACAGGAAGAGGAACAGTATAGAGCAAAGTATCCTGAGTGGGACCAATGGACGAAACAGCAACAGGATGAAACACGCTGGAAAGATCAGGAAGAACGCTTTGAGCAGATGCGTGCTAGGTTAAATGAGGAGTTTCGACAACAGTATTCCTACCGTTCATTTGGCTTCACTAGTGTCTCTCAGGTCGCACAAGCCTTTGAATTGTTTGGTCTGCCTCACTCAGCAACATCACAAGAGGTTAAGAAGCGATATCGGGCCTTATCAAAACAGTATCATCCTGATATGCCAAACGGTGATGAAGAGAAGTTTAAGAAACTGAATAATGCCAATCAGGTACTTATCCAACATCTTGATCGATAGCAAGTAGAAAGTGAAGAGGAGAAAACAACAATGTCAGAATTAAGCCTATGGGACGATATGCCCCAAGAAAACACAAAGCCAATCAAACAAGAGAAAACACGCAAAAGTTGTAAGTACAGTGAAGTGCAAGTTCCATTGACATCTCGCCAGTTGAGAGAGTGTGAGCATGTCGAGTGCCCAGAATGTAAGTCTATCCGTACCGTTACATCTAGCGGTTTTACAGGAGAGGATTACTTCCCCTGGCATAAGCCTCCTACCAGGATTCGCGTCACTGATCAGTATTGGAGACAAGTCGATGGTATATGGACTATCACAACTAAGGAACAAGTAAGCAAGTAGAAAGTGAGTGGGAAGGTCTAATGTGTGGTCAGACCTTCCCAGAGGAGGAACAATCATGCAATTTACCAAACAAACTATCACCATCTTAAACCGACAAGGCAAAGCCGAAGAGTGGGATGTCATGGTAGGTGAAGACACTGGACTTGGTTACTATGGATGGACAAACGGACTAGTGATTACAACAACTCAGTCAGGTTATGCCGTTGCCAATCTGTGGAACCTTACCACCCTTTCCAACATGAAATTAGCCTATAACGAGCAGGTAGCACAACAATTCATCAAGAATATCATGCATCTTCTCGACTGGAAAAACTCATATGAGCAGATTATGGAGCAAGCCAAGTTTTGCTATGGCGACATGCAAGCAATAAAGCCTCATATCAGAAAAGCGTTTAGTGATGCCTGTGAGCAGGTAACAGCAGTAGAAGCAAGCAAGTAGTTAGAGTGGGGCCATGTTGTTAGCAATGTGGTCCCTGAGAGGAGAAGCAAGATGAATTACGATCAATGCAAGAACAGTAACACTCCATTACCGTTAAGTACTGGACATCTACTACTTTGTAGTTATGTCGAGTGTCCAGAATGTGGCTCTATTGGCAAAGCAACAGATGCAAACGAGTATCACAGACACAATACCTTGATGGGAACAGCTCGTACTCGTGACCAGTGGTGGAAGTTCAACAAGAATAGCAGAGAATGGATACTTGTGAAAAGAGAAGAGGTGAAGTGATGCTTATCAGTGAAGACATGGCAACACAGCATATCCTCTTAGCCTGTGCTGTTCTGCGTACTGACATCGAGGATATCACGGTTGAAAAGGTCTGGAGGACACTCATCAAAATGTGGAACTACGAATATCCTCGTGAAGTTATAGCCAAAGTCATCAATGAACAGAGTAGTTATCGATACAATTGGCAGGCGCATAAGTATGAGAAAATTGAGGAGGTTAAATCATGAGTCCAGATGATGAAGTTCTCTACATCTCTCTTGAGCAATTGGCTGAACAGGTATTGCGCGTTGACGCGGAGATCAAGAAAAGAGTGAATAGCAACTACAGCCAATCGCCTATGATGTCTGCGATAGTGCAAACCTGGAAATATCAGGTAAACGCAATAGAACGCATGGTATATGCAACAGAAAAGTTACAAGAGGAGGAGCAATCATGAGTCCACTAGCATTACGCATCCTCGATATATTCATCAATCATGCCAAAGTTCGCAACAAAAATGATGAACACTGGTACGAAAATTCTCTAGGCTACATAGCCTCATGGACACTCGGAGAAATGTTAGATGGTGATGCTACAACCATTCAAGCTGCTACAGTTCATCACAATCCAGGCAACGAATACGAATTAGCGCTACGTGAACTGATCGATCTAGGGTTGGTACGAGAAATGCCAAAGTTAGGAGAGCGATTTGAGTTGATTGTGAAGACACCAAAGAAAGCGCAAGAGAAGCCGACAGTAACAAAGTATTGGTCCTATCCGCCAAATGTGCAAGGTGAGTTACGAAAGAAAATAGATTTGGAAGAACAGTTGAGCGATTTGTAGGGAGGATGAAAGATGAGCGCACAGACGCTACAAGACTTACGCAAATCCAAATATAAAACAATTAAACAATTCGCAATGGCTTATGGCTGTTCAGCAAGTAAGGCTAGCATGATCTTGCAGGGTCGGCATCAGATGGTACTCTCAAAAGATGATGTAGTCAAGCTTGCTGCATTATTCGAGGTTCCATTTGAAAGTTGTGTCAAAGCGTGTGATGCTTCCTATGCTGAGTTTAAATTGAAGAATAATCAATGCAATGGTGAACTTGACACACTTAAGAAGCGATGGGAATGGTATGAGACACTAAGAAATGGGGCAGAGCAAGCAAAACAAACTGATGATTGGTCCTTCTTCCGATTTAGCCGATTTGAGTTTCATTCTTACGATGCTCGCACTGGACAACATTGGCATACATCAGGATCAACACAGGATAATGCTAGTGGCGATGGTTATATTCATGTACATACTACACCTGTCTCATCCTGCTATGCACTTTTAGGCATTTCTCAGGATGCTACTGAAGCGCAAATTAAACAGGCTTTTCGAGACAAGGTAAAAGCGGCTCATAGCGATGGTGACTTTACTGGCGACATGGATAAGCTAGTGCAGGCAAAAGAGCAAGCACTGGCAGGATTGAAAGCTAGAGTATAGAAAGGAATTGCTAAAGATGAGTAAGTTAACTCTACCTACCAATGTTATTATGCTGGATAAGTCCCGTTTTTTGCTGCAATGTACCGTTTGTTGGCAACGTTTCTCACCAAACTTGCGTTCTGGTGGCAAGTTATCTCGCAATGGGAAACAATGCCCAAATAGATGTAGTTGTAGATAAGTGAATTAGGAAAGGATAAGACAATGTTATCATTCAACAGTTGGGGCGATCCTCAAGCAGAGGACCATTCATGGTTAACGCTAAAAGTTGGCGACAAGTGCAAGGCAAAGATAGCCGTCCTTGTCTATCGTGGCCGTGTCGGTACTCTCGTGGAGATTGACAAAGAGAGTAATGGTTATACTGTTGAATATGATGATCAGTCTCGAATGACTTATGATGGTGACATGCTGGTAAAGGCATAAAGGGGTGACCATATTATCCGAGGCAAAACCTACGTTAAGCAACGAAGCCACTTCTCAGGCTCGTTCATCAGAGCGGCCAAAGGGTCAATTGCCTCCGTATCTTTCCTCTAGCATACACCTCTTCTTCTCTTTTGCTGCAAATACAAGAGCTATAAGACCTCTCAGCGCCCTTAGCGTATGTTTCTCCCCAGTTAATATGGTCACCCTATAAAGATAGACACACGATAAAGCCTCTCAATCAAAAAGAAAGAGAGGCTTCTTTATTGCTCAAATACTTCTGGGTGGTTTTCAGACAACCACTGTAACAATTCCCCTTGCTGATCTGGCGTCAAGTACCTATCATATTCCCCTGGTCTGCTCACCTTCGGAATAGCTTCATGCATTAATCCATTTTTCGTGTTAGTCAGGCATGTTAATATTTTTCGTCTACGTTGAAGGAGATTACATGCCACTAGCCAGTTATGAAAGTGAAGTGTCCCTTCTGGCAGTTCTGAAATCGACGTAGAATGAGGCTGAGAGGCTTTTATTTTAGTGGTTGATGTATTTACTTGCCTCACATCGACAGGAGGTTTCTCGTTGATTCTGACGAGACTAGTCATATGCTCAAGTTGCTGTTTCAATTCCTCAACTTCAAGCTCTAATCTACCTATCCTGTTTGACAGGTTTCTGATCACTTCATCGTTGGATGATTGACTAGGTAAATGCTTGTTCACATCGGAGACGTGAAAATAGTAGCGTCCATGTATCTTCTGGTATGGTAGCATTCCTCGTTTCATCATACGTCTGATCGTAGAATCGCTCTTGCCTAGTCGTTGCATAGTTTCCTGCAGAGTCAATAGGTCCATGCTGTTTCTCCTTATGACCAGTCTATTTGATTAATATAACTCGATATGCTGATAAAGTGAATGGAAGTAGGACTAGGCAAACGAAGAGGATCATTATTGCGAAATGCGCTAATTCCTATTATTTCATTATCTGGGAGATACTTAATGGCAATAAAAAAGCCCACGGCGTTGTGGGCGGTGAAGCGGAACTTACCTTTTATCTTGGCACTTGCTAGAAACATCTGTAGTATAACATAAAAGAGACACCTAGCTAGTGCGGCTGGCAGGTGTCTCTTTTCGTGCGTTGATTGGCGATAGGAAAAGTTGGTAAGGATGATTGATTGCTCTGCATCCACATTATAGCACAATTGTTCTGTTCTTGTGTGACACCTGAGCAACAAAATAGTCGTGTCTCTCCACGATGACACGACTATCCTGCTGATGCCTAGCTTTTTCTCTCTTGGATAAACAACAATAGTTGCTAGTATAGCGTTCTTATGGTGGTATCTCAATGCAACGTTTATCGATATGGCTTATTTCTATTCAATAAAACTTTGCAATGTTTCCTCATCCATATTTTGTAAGTTATCTTCAGATGGTAGATAGGCCGTATCATGCTCACCTTCCACGTGGAGAGTTGTACCATCCTCAAGTTTAATTTGAGTAATGACAAACACAGGACATCCACCAAATGGGTCTGAGGGATATCCTAGAACATCAACAACTTTCTTCCCCGTATATTCATTGAGGCTAAATAGCCAGTCGCTTCCATCTGCGAGATATTTCTTTTTGTCTTCACTCATCTCTTCACCTTATTCCTGTGTAACTTATTATCGTCTGTTTGCTTTTTATCAGGCTCAATATCCTCAATAGCAAAGTCGATGGTTTCACCTGCCTGGATAAGTCGTGTCAAATAGGCTACAACTTCTTCAGCTCGCCTCTTGGTTTTAGTGATGATGGTGATGGTTGTTTTCTTCATTTTACCTTCAGCAATTCTCTATCCTCGAATACGTTCCCAACAATTTCAGGATTTTTAACTTTATACAATTCACTCCACCACGAGAAGCTTTGCACAATCCACATACCCTTCGTGTGGTCCCATTCAATCCAGCCCATACCATTTCCAGTATTGAGGATATCAGATTGACACATCTCTTGATTGTTCTTATCTGGCAACCCGGTATATTCTACGATTTCAACGTCAGAGATATTGCCATTAAGCATGAGGTTTAGCCCTGCAAAAAGCGGTAGTTCCATAAAGTTGTCTATCCATCGGTTTTTAGCCTTGTCCCATGCTCTGAATTTATGCTGTTTGATTGCTCTTGTCATTACTTCCCCTCTTCAATTGTGCATCTCGAATCACCTGCCAGAGCCAGTTAGCATCACTTTCAGATACATGTTGATAACCATTTTTCATAACGATTAGCTGTGTAGGTTGTCTATCGTGATCTAGTTTATTGCTTACTGTTACTGTCCAAACACGTTTTAAAGGGTCTTCGTGTCCATCAGGACAGAATGGGCATTGATCTTGTTTATCCATTTATCTTCTCTCAAGCAAATTAGGATGTTCATACACGTTTCCGATCACTTCAAATCCATCCTGCAGGTGATCCTTCCACCATTCTTCCTCAAATCTTACGCGCATATAGAACGGTGCAAGAAGGCCCTCGTGTATTGTGACTTCCTCGATAACCTCTTCTGGATTGTCGCCATAGTCATCTAGCAGAACGGCTTTTACGATATCTCCCTCATATACCGGATTCCCATGCTTGTCTTTTAAGCCGGTATACTGCGTAAAGATAAATTCATCGGTATCATAATCCTTTGACGGAGAGCCAAAGAAGTTAAGATCACCACTAATAGCCGATTCTAAGGTAAGATACTCTTCTGGATAGATCATGCCGTATTTTCTATGGTATGCTCGGAATAGCAACACTCTTGATTGCTTTTGTAGTTCTGTCCACTGCTTCTTATTCATTTCTCCTACCTCCTCAACTCAGTTTGATCTGGGTGTATTCCTAATGCTGTTACTACCTGTACCAGTGTCTTAGCTGCTCTATCCATGTATACGGTGTTATCAGGATCAGGGTAGGATGGCTCTCTCCCCTTCATCACATTCTGAATAAAATCGAGATTAATGTCTACCTGTTTCTGATAAGCCATTGCATACTTGAAAGCCTGTGTGCAAATAAACTCTGTTGAGCATCCTGCACTGAGTAAGGTCTGTGCAAAGTTGGTTGTGTCTGTGATGAGTTGTTGCTCTGGCGTTGGCTCTTCAGTCATGCTTTTCTTTCGCCTGTTCTTTCAGCACTTCAATTAATCCCCTTGCTTGAGCATGTAACGCTCTCACGTGTCTGTGAATGCTCATATCTTGTATGACGCCGTGATATGATTCAATTTCAGCTAAAATAGCTGCTAGCTTATCTATAGTTTCGTTCATTCTTCTACCCTCTCTATCTCGTAGTGTCCTAGCCTAGCCTTCAAATAGTTGAGTATCGCTACCTGCTTGTACTCGTCTCTTCCTACCCACTTAGACGATGCTCCTGGCTCTGTGCTAGTCACTACCCATTGATGGTCAACAAAGTCTACGTTAAGCACTTCATGAATGCCTATTTGTGGCATGGGAGCAAGAGACGGTTGTGTGACATTCCCGTCATCCCACATCTCATAGCGAATCGTGATAGAGTGTCGCATCATTTCCCTACCAACCATTTCCATATCTGTTCATATTCATTTGCTTTAATTGGCGTATCACCCATATCACGATCTTTGTTTCCATCATAGGCAAAGTGCATCATATCATCGTCTGCAGGACCGATATAGAGTGTAAGATGATGTTCTATCTTATCTGGCTTATTCCACCATTCAAAGACTGCTTTACCTTCAGCATCAGCCGTTACACTTGGCTCTAACCATTCTAGTTGCCATTCTTGTACACATTGGTACAAATCAGTTATCCATTGTTTTGCATGTGTTACTGCTTGTGGGTTTGGTGCTAATGCATCGTAAGTGTTCCAATTTGGCCCCCAAGTAAGCAAAGTATCAAGTTGTGTTAGTGTTGGTGCTAGTGTCTCCATTCTCCATCTTCCTTCTCGTGGTAAATCACTTTTGTTAATATCATTTCACATTTTACTCATCACCTGCTATTATCCACAACGAAGAGAAGCACCTGGAGAGGCACTATGCAAAACGTTCATCGCTTCTCTTCTCAATTCGTGGAAACTCTGCTATGATCGCAATGGCTCTGTGTTATGTATGTGAATATTGAAAATTAAATAGATCACTACTCACTGGATGTTAACCTATCAATTAGCCGCAGAGCCAACTTATTATTTGTAAGTGGAAGTGGAAGGGAATCATATGAAACACTTTATCGCATCACTCACCATAACCATTGCCATTCTCGCTAAGATTACGCTGAGTACGCCTGTGTTGGCGGCTGGTGTCAATGACAACCCCTGGAATTACAACTTTACTGAGACTCAAGGTAGTCTCATCTATAAGGTTCCTAGCGGTTTCTGTGGATACTTCCATTGCATTCCTACTTTTGCGAGTGGGAGAGGCTATGTAGTTGAGTGCCATGATGGATTCTATAGCAAAAGCGGTGGCATATCTGGGAGTTGTTCACGCCACAAAGGGAACTGGCAAACGCTATATGCTCATGAGAAAAGTGTTGTTAGCAGCAACCCTGCTCAACCTGTAACTAGTGGAAGTTTAAAACTTGCTCCTAGCCTTCCCTTGACTGGGAGTGATCCATATGAGGTGGTGTATGCTCACTAGAGGGCCTGATTCGTGTGATGAGGATGGGACCGATATAGACGATTAGTGACCTGGGAGAGACGGGATAGCACTCAGTTATCCCGTCTTTTGTTGTCCAAGGCAATCGAGTAGTACCTGTCTACATCATGCTATACTCTCAGCAAAAAGGCAGGTTAGTTTTATGACTTGTATCGTGGCCCTCGTAGAAAACAATATAGCCTACTTTGCTGGCGATTCACTTGTCGTCAATATCCCTAAACCATATCATCCCCATGTCAACCAAACAGTAAGAAAAGAGCCGAAGATATGGACACGTAACGGTATGGTTTTTGGTGCAAATGGTGCTGTAAGAATGCTTCAGTTACTACGATATGTAATGGAAATACCTGAATATACACCTGGACAAGATAAGATAAGATACCTCGTTACTAAATTTATACCTGCGTTGCAAGAGTGCTTCGACAAGAACAAGTATGAGGATGGTGAGCTTGATGGGAATATCTTGTTGGCTCTGGGAGGTGAACTATTTACGATTGGTGGGGCATTTAATGTCTGCAATACGGCTGATGGCTATGACTCTGTCGGCAAGGCAAATGAGGTTGCGATAGGATCGCTGTATACGACTGCTCAGTTAGGGTTGTCACCACTCAAGCGGCTATACCTTGCTTTAGCTGCTACAGAGCGTCATACGTGCGTTGTGAGTGCTCCATTTACGTATGTGACAAGTGAGATGGATGAGGCTGTAGAATTGCCTGCACTAACGGAGATATTGTGATATAGGAGAGGGACCGGATAATCACCCGGTCCCTATAACTTTCTTTCTTTTCCCCTTCCCCTTGAAACCTGGAAGCTCCATTTGTCCTGCTTGTAACTTAGCTTCTCGTACTTTTTGCCTCTTTACCTGTATATTGTGTTTCCCATCAGCCTTGAGATGACATGGTTCACAAAGAGCTACTAATTTAGCCCTCGGATTCATCTTGTCGAAGTTAGGGTGATGAGCCTGGATAACGATCTTTTTAAGTTTCCCCTTTTTGGTTAGGTACTCTTCACCACGTTTTCTACCGCATTGCTGACAAGTGTATTTTGCTCGTTTGATACAGGCTGGTCCTCGTATTTTGAAGTTAGGATGATACTTGCTGTAGTCAATTCGCTTATTCTCCTGCCTCTACGATTAGTTGTGCCTGGCTCCCTCGCAGATTGCGGCAAGCAATAATGGCTTTCTGAAAAGTATCTATAGCTTGATCAAGCCTTGCCCAATCATCAGACTCAAGTATCTGAGCGTCAATTGGAGATGGCAGTTGTCCTATGAATTGATTTATGCCCTTATATATGGCTTCTGTAGAGCTTCTCCATGCCCTACGTATCTGCTGATTACGTAGCTCCTGTTCTAATCTGTCTTCAACTGCGTCAAGATCGGCGCTCAGTTTTTTGTTCATCAGGGAAAGATTATCACGCTGTTCAGTTAATTCTTTGATCTTAGCTTTGAGCTTTTCAAATTTGGCTTTTGTCTCTTGCTCAACCTTAGCTCTCACTTCTGAAGAGATTTGTTGTTTCTGATCCTCTCCAGCCTTTTCTAGTTCCTGCTTTTCATGTTCAAGCTTCTCGAATTGCTCAAGTAGCTCTTTAATCTCATCTTGTTTATCAAGCAAGGATTTTTGAGCGATCTTAGCTTCTTCGCGAGCTTTACGCTCTGCTTCCTCTATCTTCTTATAAGCCTCTTTTGCAGCCTTCACATCTTCGAGTGTAGGGATGGGAACATTTTTCTTGGATGTGTCATTTTCCTTGGGAACATAATGGTTTACTACTGCGTCTGGGGCCGTCGCTAAGGCATAGAGGACACGCGGGGGAAAACTTGTAACTGTTACAAGTTTTCCCCCGAATTTTTCAGAAACAGCCATAAAATTGTAGGCTGTTTTCTGAGACATATCAAATTCATCATCTAACCAGGCAAGGAAGTATCCGTTTCCCTTATCCTCTCCTCTATATCCACTTCCCTCATGTTCTTTTCTTAGACGTTCTTGTACTGCCTTCAAATCACTACCGATGGCAATGATGTCTTCGGCAGCACGCTTTAAACGTGCCTGGATTGCAAACGTCTTTTCCTGCACAAAGACACGTGTGTCATAACTCAGGCTATTATAGTCAAATGTTTTCTGTTCAATTCCGTTGTTTTCCCATGTTTCATCAAGGGAGACTTGCACTAATTCATCCATCTTTTACTCTTCCTCATCCTCTTCTTCTGGTAGGGTAAGTGGATCAGGGATTCCTGGTGGGAGTGTGACTGGCTCAAATGGGGGAAATTGACGATCTGCTATTAGCGATTGCGCATGGGCAAAGATCTCTTTAATAAACTCCGTGTTTTTATCACCCTCTCTATGGCTATGATTAAATCCCTTGTTGATCTCTCGACAAAAATCTCTGAGCATGATATGTTTAGCCATTTCTGATGCAGCCCATTTATCCAGCATGCGATGGGAATGGTATTTATACTCCATTTGGTCCCATAGGAGAGAGACATAAACGTTATATTTGCGCATAACTCTTGCATCACGATGTTGTATATGGCTATATCTTTTTGATTTGGACCAGCCGCCACCGCCACGCAGCCACTTTATACAATCGAGAGTAAGAGGAACAGTATTATTAGCTAATGACCCAAGATCTGGGGGAGTAGTACATTGATTGTAAAAGGCTTCAAGAAGTCGTTTGTCTTCAAATTCTCTTGCTAAAATCGTTAAGGGCTTGCCTTTATCATCAAGTACTTTGCATGACGTAAGAGAGATGCCATAATCTTTATCTGTCAACTGTTTGCTAATCATTTCCATTGTATGTGTATGGCTTGATCCATTGAGCAGTATTGCTGATTTTTGTTCTGAATAGCATTCCTTGCAATATTCCAACGCTAGATCCACTATCTTTCCTCCCTCTCTGGCGTCATGTATACATGTCCCTGTCTTACTGTAATATCCATGTTGAAAGTTGGCTCAAAGAAGTAGGGGATAGAGTTTTCTTTGCGGTTATAACGAGTCGTACACCCATAAATCGGTGTATCTGGGTGATCAATGCGTAAAGTGGTAAAACTCCCATCTTGTACTGTATACCTACAAATGACTCTATCACCATAGCGGTTGACAGTCACGCCATGATGTTTATACACCGGATAGGGAGTCTCGAAAGTCATCTCACAGTATACTCTCTGCTCATCTTCTGATTTCTGATAGGTTAAAGTGGCTTTTAGAGGGGGAACATCTTCTTTTCTCTCGAAGGTCTGTTTTTGCCATACGGCTATCATTGATTTCTACCTCGCAATGCAGAATACCTTCTATGTGGAGCAAGGAAGAAATTTAGGCAAGGAGATAGCGATAGTGTGTTTAACCCTTCCTCATCCTCCCAACACATCCCACATTCGTAAGGGCTAATTACATTTTA